>Ga0208898_1000153_pt1 | contig 58013 bp, 84 predicted proteins | sample VirMetDEL_Mar_4_FD_184513 | JGI IMG/M metagenome (GOLD analysis project Ga0208898, IMG submission 184513) | Aqueous microbial communities from the Delaware River and Bay under freshwater to marine salinity gradient to study organic matter... | ecosystem: Environmental > Aquatic > Marine >... | reverse complement strand
CGGAACCCGGAGAGGCGGTAGCTTCAAGACCCGAAGGGGAAACATTCGCGTCGGCCGAGACCGTAACGGAACCCGGAGAGGCGGTAGCTTCAAGACCCGTCGTTACGTTGGCGTTGGCGTCGGCCGAGACCGTAACGGAACCCGGAGAGGCGGTAGCTTCAAGACCCGAAGGGGAAACATTCGCGTCGGCCGAGACCGTAACGGAACCCGGAGAGGCGGTAGCTTCAAGACCCGTCGGCGAAACATTCGCGTCGGTCGAGACCGTAACGGAACCCGGGGAGGCGGTAGCTTCAAGACCCGAAGGGGAAACATTCGCGTCGGCCGAGACCGTAACGGAACCCGGAGAGGCGGTAGCTTCAACGCCCACCGGCGAAACAACTACACCCTCAGCGCCAACCCCATCATCCGCTAGAGGCGCTGAGGCTAAAGGCCCACCAATCAAAAGTCCAAAATAATGCTTAGATTCGATTGGTACCGGTGCCACACCTCCATTATCATCACCTAGAGTCGCGGCTGATATGGGTGAGAAGCCGAGCATTGGTTACTCCGGTTTAGTGGGCCAGTTCACCGAATATGGAAAACCTGTTTGCTCAGTTATATCACGAAGTGCTTGTCTGTAGGTAGCCCATTCGGGCGTCATGGTGTTGTCGCTCAGGGCCATCCAGTCGGTGTCGGCAAGGAGGCGGTTGCGTTGGTTTCTGACAGCCTCTTCAGCCTCGTCCTGCGGCTTGTTGGCGACAGTGTAGCCGATCAGCCACTTGTTGCCGTAAATGGGTTGGCCCACCTGCGCTTGGTCCACTTCACCTGTAAACGGATCGGTTGCATCTGCCTCGGCCTTAAGGCGGATGACTTCCTTGTGGGGCATGTCGTCCCGCTTGAGGTTCTGAACCAAAGGGTCGAAGTTCGGCTTTTTCAGCTCCTCTACGGGGAACATTCCATGCCGCCGCATGATCTCGACAGGGATGACTTTGGGGAAGCTGGTTTGCGGGTTATCACGACGGAATTGCCCGATTGTGTAGGGAAACTCTACGGGCTGGTCGTTTGTTATCTTGACGTACATTTAGTAACCTTTCTTACGAGAAGTTGTCGCCAGACTGAACACCATAGTATGTGGTGCCACCGTGACGCCGGTGGGGGTGCAGCAGATAATGGAAGGAAGCCGAGCATGGATTACTCCGGCTCAGTGGGCCAAACCACACCCTCTGGAAACCCAGTCTGTTGCGGAATGTCACGCAAGGCTTGGCGGTAGGTTGCCCATGCGGCCTGATCCACGGGTGCGTCTGGCACTTGAGTCCAGTCGGATGCAGTGAGGAGTTGGTTGCGTTCAGCCCTTACTTGCGCTGCAATCTCTTCACTACTAGGCGGTGGTGGCGGAACATAATCGGCAATGTCGCCTTCCTTGCTTATTGTCTCAAACAATTCCCGCCCATGCGGCTCCGTATCATTCGGGTCAGCCGTAAAGAGTATCCATCCGAATTGAGGATGCTCGATTTCGCAGTCAATACGTCCATCTACAGTATATTTTGGATTACGGTATTTCATATCAGGAAATCCTCAGCCAGAGTGTCGCGCCATAACCTATTGTATCTGGGTTTGCCCCATTAGGATCAATAACCCAAGTTGCGTCAGATGTTCCCATACACCTCCACGTACCAGATAAAGCACTACCGGCTGTTGGACCGTTCCCTGTTCCGCCTTGAATACCGAACTCATCACCTTTATACATCGCAGAAATCGGCGTTAAACCTGAACCAGCAGTAGTTGAACCAAAAGCTGTGTCAGGACCATTAGCAAAACAATAAGTCCCTATACCACCAGCAGATAATGCCGCTGTCGCTGCAGTCACGTTGGCCGTGTCGGTTACGTCCGCGCCAGCTTCGATACCGTCCAGCTTAGTCTTGTCACCATCGACAAACGCGCCTTCGGAGGGCGGCTGCTGGATATCGGTAGTCGCCGCAGTAATAAACACCACAGCAGAACCAGAGAGGCTAATGGCAGCGTCGGAGTTGCTGCTCTCATCTACAGAACGCGTCAGGGTGGTCCCAGACGCCGTGTAGGTGCCTGTGCCAATCTCCCAATCGTTTCCATCCTCAATGACATAGCGAACCACATCGCCATCACTGACGCCAGCATCGGCAAAGGATCGCTGACCAGAAACCGCAGTGCCAAGAGTTAGCGTGCCCGTACCGGTTGTTGCAGTAGAAACATAGGCTCTGTTGACGAGTTTAACCATATTGTAGAGTTTCCTTATGAGTGGTCATCGCCAAGCTGGTAGCCGTAATAGGTGGTTCCACCGTCCACTGTGTAGATGCCGATGGTGTCTACGTCTCCTACACCCGGTGCGGTAGGGGCAGTTCCGCCGGGGAATTTTACTGACGCTGGATAGGTAATGGTGGCTGCGGTTTGGGTGCTTGTGCTGTATTGATAGACACTATCATTTTGATTCCCAGCCATATACATCTTAGTGCCATCAGGCTTGAAAAAAATACTGTTTGGAATGCTGTCTTGTGAAGCAATACTAAAAGTTATGTCCTGCGACGCCGTAGAAATGTTCCAAGGAGTGCTTAAAGTGTATTTATATATCAGATCTCCAACTACTTCCGAAATATACATTTCTGTCCCATCATCCCGAAAAAACAGACCTACAGGCGCAACCATGGGGGCAAGAGAGAAAGTTCTAACATAAGAAGCTGTAGAAATATCCCACGCTGTGCCTAAGGTGAACTGATTAACCTCATCACCAGCTGCCCCTACTATATACAAACTCGCACCATCGGCCTTAAAAAATATATCAAAAACATTAGTTTCTTGAGCAGCAATAGAGAAACCCTGAAGATAAGAAGCTGTAGAAATATCCCACGCTGTACTCAAATCATATTCATAGAGAGAATCATTTCCCGTCCCTGACAGATACATCTTCGTGCCATCAGGTTTAAAAAACAAACCACGACTAGCGTTTTCTTGAGTAGAAACAGAGAAGTTCTGAAGATAAGAAGCGGAAGAGATGTCCCACGCTGTACTTAAATCATATTCATGCACCTCTGCATCAGCCTCTCCAACAAGGTACATCTTTGCTCCGTCTGGCTTGAAGAATAAACCAGAAGGTGTTGTAGTTTGAGCATTAACGCTCAAAGAAACATTGTCGTAAGAGGCATTGGAGAGAGACCAACCAGCAACTGCCCCAGCACCAGTCAGCTTGATCTTGAAGTCCTTTACAGCAGGTGCACTGGAAAAGGTCAGCGTTTGGTTGTTAGCAGTGACCTCAAAGAAGTTCCCTGTGGACAAATCAAGGTCATTGGTCGCCACGGTGCCGAGAGCATCACCAAAGTCATCCGCCACAGCAGAGATGTAGACGTTCGCAGAACCACTGAGCGTAATAGCAGAACCAGAGTTGCTGCTCTCGGAGACAGTGCGGGAGAGGGTGGTGCCAGAGGCAGTATAGGTGCCTGTGCCAATCTCCCAGTTCGTACCATCCTCAATGACGTAGCGCACAACATCGCCATCAGTGACGCCCCCATCTGCGAACGTCTGATAGCCGCTTTCGGCGGCACCGAGAGTGATTGTCCCGGTGCCGGTGGTGGCCGTCGCTACCTTAGCGCGGTTGACGAGCGTAACCATGCCAATAATCCCGCTTAGGCGATGCGGATAATGGCGTTGCTGGCGTCAGCTGTCGGGAAGATAATCTGGAAGTCACCGGCAGTAGACGTCTTGTCCTCGCCAAAGTCCAACACAACAACTGAAGGATCGCCGGCCGCCGTGTCGTTGTAGATCAACGCGCCACGAGCAGTGATCGTGGCCGACGTGAACGTAATGTCCGCAAAGTCGGTGAACGCGGTCGTGCCGCTCGAGGTTGGCGTCACATTGGTCAGCGCGCCGCCGCCTGCGGAATACGACCCACTGGCCGAAACCTCGCCACTCGTGGTGTATGCGGTGGTCGCCGCCGTCAAGGTGGCGGTGTTGTCGTACAGGGCCAGCTTGAACGTGCTGCCTGTGCCGTTGGTGAAATCGTGCGTGGCCGTCAGGAGTTCTTCCTTGAAGCTGGTGCACATAAAGTTGCCAGAGAATGCCATGTCATAGTCCTTTCAGTGCTTCGGCCAACTCGGGATGGCCTGCATCTCGAACGGCATTATACACGGTTGTGCGGTCACTTTGAACCGCTTGTTTCAAGTACAGCTCAACAAGCTGCTGCACCCGCGCCTGAAAGGCATGCGCCTGCGCGCGAATGGGTTCTGGAGCGGTGTCAGAAACAGACACAATTTTATCCGCACACTGTTTTGCCAGTTCTTCGGGGGTCAGGCCGCGGCCAGAAGTTGTTTTGACGCCAACCCGAAAGTCCGTTGCCAGATCAATGGATCCAGTGATCATGTTTTTCTCCGGATCAATTCACCCGTGCGGTACTCGTCGGTGCTTTGCTTGGCTTCGCCCAAAAGTTTCAGGCCGGCTAGGGCCTCGTTAAACCGAGCCGAGTACTGCTGTGGGTCTTCTTGCAAGAACAGCTGCGCTTCGACCAAAGCGCCAAACAGCAAAGCAATTTCTGCATTCTGACTAAGCCATGTGGTTCCGTCGTCAGCCCCGTCCGTCAAGCTAGGCGGTCGATACAGGTACTGGAGCTGTGCTGTGTATGTAGCATCCGGGGTGGGACCGAGAAGAAAGTACGAGTTATCAAACTGCCCGTAATATCTTGGGGTGCCCGTGGTTGCAGGATCGGGTGTGTAGGCCTGAACAAAACTCAGGTCCTTGAACTCCAAGAAAAACTTATCGTTGTCCGCGCCTCTTAGGTTCAAGGCCATCGGGGCCAGAAAGTCAGAGGGAACAGGGAGGTATTGTCCCCCAGAGGAGACAGTAGCAGTCGCGTTTTTCTGGAACAGCGACAGCTGCACACCCTTTAAGATGCGCTCCTCTGCGAGACGCACAAAAATAGGAATCGATTGCTCGATGTCCGGTTTGTTAATCCACGCAGCGACCGCATCTTTAAGCTGGGCGTAGGTAAAGGCCATTCTTTACCCCTGCGGCATAACCGGAGACGCAGCAACTGTTCCACTCAGCGGACTGGCGGCACTGGAACCCATGTCCGTGGGGGCCGTCAATGAGAAGCCGGCAGCTTTAATGTCGTCAAACGACAGCGTCTGAGAGGAGCGTACAGCGCTCATAACCTGCTGCGAAACGGTGTTGTTGAACACCTGATAACGAGCATCATCCATGAGAAACGGCGTGGCATGCAGAAGCGACGTGTACAGATACACGTGCGGCGCCTCGTCCAAGAGCCAGTTGCTGGTATTGGAATTTGAGAGTGCCGGAATCTGCTGGTAGTAATCAACATCCACAGACACAGATCCGGAGGGACTTGGCGTTACCAACATCTCTCTACCCACCACGGCGAAAAAGCGGGGGTCGCCGTTCTGGCGCGTACGTGCACGGCGCAGCATGACGAGCTGCTGGGGCGAAATTTGTTCGAGTGGCTGTGTGGGTGTGCTGGCAACCTGCGTATAGATAACTTCAAGCACGTCAGCTGGAAGAGAGACCCGGCTGTTTGTGATTGCTAGGGTGTCTGAGGTGACCATGTAGCTGGACCGCAGCACATCGTTCAAAGTGCTTTCGGCAAGGGTGATAAAGTCTGGAATCTTCTGGTCCAGATCAGCGCGGTTCAGCCAATCAGCGACCGCCTGCTGAAGCTCTGCGTACGTCGTGATTGCCATTGTCTGTGTCCTCTTAGATCTGTCGCAGAGTCACGCTACCAGAAACCCGCATTTTTGACAAGGTTAAGACCCTGCGCTGACGGTAACCACACCTACTTTTCCCACCGCGCGGGGGCGATCCAGTTTGGGGGCCATGACGGTGGGGCCACCAACATATATCTCGAGAGACTCCGGCCGGTCCGGACGGGGATTTCGAAGAGCTTGTGGGTCCGGGCCCGGGCGTGGTGGCTCAAGCTGGGGGTGCTTCGGCTCGTACTCATCCGGACCGACAAGCGCGCCGGTCCACTCCCGGCGCATGTCGCGCAGGCGGTATCGGAACCCAGACCGGTCCGAGATGCCATATGCATTTTTGTCGGAGGCAAAAGCCATCAACGTCTCCGATCCGGGACCAAGAACAGGCTGACCCGGTCCTCGTCCTCTTCCGCCGCGCGCTGGAACTCTTCCTCGTAAAGCGATTTCAAAATCTGAATGCGATCCGGGGCCCGCTTGACGGCGAGATAATAGGCAAGGCCTGCAACCATGCACGGATAAAACCGGAACGGAATCTGCGTCGTGTTGGTCAAGGTGTCAACATCCTCGATCCGGCGGACGTAGTAGTAGACCAGTTGGTCCGTCGAGTTCTCAGGCGTTTGCCAAAGGTTGATCACCGGCTCAATGCTGCGGTCAAAATAGAACTGCGAGGGGCGGCCCTGACTGGTCTTGTTCGGGAAGTCGAGATAATCACCGCGACTGATCCGCTCCATCTCGTAGTCCGTGCCGTCCCGGCGAAGGGCCATCTCAAGAATGTCGACGACATCCGCACCGAGGGTCTCTTGCGCCTGACCTTGGGTCAGGGTCAGCGTAGCTTGCTCCACGGTCCAGAGGTTCAGCCCCCGGTTCGCCCAGTCAGCAAACATCAGGTTTAGAGACCGACGCGCCGTTTTGGCGTCGTAGCCCGTTCGGACCTCAAGGCCACAGCGCTCGTACGCCTCCTCGATGATCTCGGCGGCGTCGATATTAAAATCTCTGGAACCTGAGGTGGTCATGCTCTATCCAAACTTCGTGTCTCGGACACCACGCCCAGCCATGACGCAGCCGCCGTTTTTATAGCGTTTTACCAACGCCCGTTCCAGCCCGCCGTCTGGCTTTCTAAGCTCTGGGCCTTCGCGCTTTGGTGGAGCGGGGGGCCCCTCTTTATTTTCATTCCAGTTTTCGCGGAGCAACTCACGGCGAAATCTACCGGGCCCTGATTCACGAGGATGTTTTGAGCTGTCCTTCATGCTTTCCAACTCACTCTTTTCGAGGACGTCTTTCTTTTCGCCGCGGCTTTCGCTTTGGCACTTTTACATTGCGCTTTAGTCGGGCGGCAAGCAGGATAAGGTCTTTTACTCTTTCCCGTCGCTGATTTTCTACCACAGGGTTTACCCGTCTTGCAGTCAATCCAGCCCTTGCCGTCATTCCGGTTGAACCATTTGCGCAGTGACTCCCCAGACATCAGAACATCCTCGCGCGAACAAGGCCGCCACTGGCCTTTTTCTGCTTGGATTTGTTTCCCCAGTTCTTGGCGCCCACCTTGCGGCACTTGGACAGCGCGCCACTGGCGTAGGCCGACGGCCATACCTTATAGCGCGACTTGACCTTGTGGTAGCAGGCGTCCTTCTTGGCCATTATTTCTTGCCCATAGCCATTTGCTTACGGGGACTACAAGCCATCTGATCGACCTTGCCGCCGCGCTCGGAACCTTTCTTTTTGGCTACAGCCTTGCCGCCGTTCTTCATCTTCGTTTTGCATCCAGCCATCGGAACCTCCGTTATCTGCTTGGCCATATTAGCACGGTTCATCCTACTGTCCCACCTTATCCTTAAACGACATCCAAACGGCGCCAGTGATAAAAATCAAGATGGCCGTGGTGGTGATCTTCACGATCGTGGACCAGATCGCTTTGCGGGTCTCCCGCCACGAGGACAGCAGGCCGCGCAGCTCGTCAATATCTTGCGGAGCATTGTCGTCGTGCAGGCCGAGCTCTTTCAGCGCAGCATGGGCGCCGCGTTTTGCAGCTCGGTCCATCATCGCTTCGAGTTCTTCGGGGGAGAGTTGGATGTTGCCCATGTCGTTCACCACTGTCTGCAGGACCAATATCTGGCTTTAAGCTTGTCCAAGGTGCCCTTGTCGCAGCCGTGCCGTGCTCGGAACGAGGCCCGCGCCTTTGGATTGGATTTTCTGATTTTCATGTTGGCATCGCCAAAACGAACTATTTTCTCTTGGCCTCTGTCGCACGCCTTCACAACAAACTTTTTTCCGCCAGACTTTTGCCGACGGGGTTTATTGCACTTCATGCTGTCTTTGTCGATCTTCGGCATCAGAGCGGCCCCGCATTTTGAATGAGAATGATGTCGTACGCCGCGGTGATCAGGGCGTTGTTTGTACGAACCGAAGCGCGGACATCCACATCAGTTTTTGCTGGAAGAGCCAGTGGGCAAGTGAATGCGTAGGTGTATTCTGAACTGGCGACCTCAAACGTGTGGCCAATCACAAACCGATCGTTGGGAAGACGATAGAAAAATGTGCCTGTGGCGTCGGCCCCGCTTCGAATGGTCATAACGCCTTGGGTAATGTAGGCTGTAAAGCCAGCTGGAACTGTGTAAGTCCCTTTTAGAGACTGGCCTACTCCGGCAACAATTCGACCAACGGTAGTCGCCCCCTTCAACACGTTAATCTGACCCACGTTTCCAGAGGTGCCGTTCATGCGAATCTCATTCAGACGCTTAAATACTATCGAGGATGTATTGCCTGTGGCGTTGGTCAACGTAATAGTGGTCGACACGGGGTTATAGTCCGCATCCAATCCGGTGATTATGACTTTTTTATCCGCATCCCCAGCATCTGCACGACTTACCGTTATAGTGCCAGCGGTGTCCCAAGCACTCCAAGGATAAGTTGTGTCATCGACGTCCCAAACAGTGCCCGTGGTGTTGATCGACATCTGCGGCACGCGACCGAGCCGGTGTATAAATTGGTGGCCCGGGATCTGGCCCCGGGCCACCTGAAGCTCAAACGGCTCCGAGGTTCCGACCTGCGAGATGGAACGGATCTCATGAGCCATCGAGTGAACCTCTTACGCGTGAAAGGCCGTCATGTTCGTGAAGACGGTTGTGCCTGCCGTGTATGGCAGGAAACAGCCCGCTTCAAACATGATCCCTTCGGACGGGATGGTTACATCGCGCTCGGCTGTTGCAGAAGCAACCGTGCCCAGCTTTAGTTTTTCGGTGCCCGTAGCGCTGCCGTTTGTGAAGGTGAGAACCCCAGCGGTGTCAGAGTTGACGATGAACGCCCCCTTGAGTCGCGCCCGCTCGGCAAAGATCACGTCCAACGCGTCGTTGGACATGCCAACAGACAGGGTGCCCACTGTGTCGTCATCCACGGTGACCGCAGTAACAGTGCGGAAGTACAAGGTTCCAGTGGACACACCGGAAGCCGTTACCCCAATCGCTTCCGTCTGCGCGTCGCCGTTCACATCCGTGCCCGTCACCGTCACCGTGCGTGCGCTATCGGCACCCGAAGCTGTCACGGTGATTTTCCGCGCCGCAGTGAATGTGGCCACGCCGCCAGAGGCATCGGCACCGTCGATGGGGATGGCTTGCACGCCACCCCCGGACAGGGTTTCCGCAGTGCAGACGCTGTCCGCGTCTGCTGCGTTGGTGTCGGCCTCGATAAATTTGGCCTTTACGTCAGAGCCGGCCATGTTCGACCCCCTTACGCTTGGTCGGAGAAGGCGGGGGCAGTGGCGCCTGTGACCGAACCCCAGACGTACCAGTTGGTGCCGTCCTTGGCCATCACATTGATCACCGCGGACCCCGGAACATTGACCTGCAGAACACTGTTCGAATCGCCGTCAGCAAAAACAACAGAGGCTGCGCCATCGTCGGTGTCGTTGAATGCGACATTGCCCACGAAGAAGTTGGTGTCCGAACCTGCGTCCACGATAAAGTCCGTGGCGTCAGCTGCTGCGCCGCCGTAGACGAAGGTGAACATTGCACCTGCGACCGGGGTGGGCAGCGTGTAGGTGTTGTCCTGTCCGCCATCCGGAACAACCAGAACGCGGCCGCTGTGGGTCGCATTGGTCAGGGTCACATCGCCGTCAGCGAGAGCTACCGGAGCTCCGCCCATGGTCGTGATCTCGGTGATTGCACCGGTCGTCGAGTTTTTGGTGATGGACTTGAAACCATTTTCCGAGCGTACCGGCCCAGAGAAAGTCGTATTAGCCATTGGAGTCTCCTGTCGTGGCTAGTGTCAGCGCGCACCATGCGGGCTGTCAGGGATGGGGGTAGGATACATGAGCTGCAAACAAAAAGAAAGGGCGACCGAAGCCGCCCTTTCGGATTCACTATCCAGATGCCGCTTACGCAGCGCCCGGCGAACCGAACACACAGCGCGGATCGCTAACACCGAAGCTGTAACGCTCCCGTGCTTTGAAACGCATGTTTCCGGTGTCAAAGTCTCCTTCCATACCCGTGCTGAGCGGGGTGCGCTCAAAGTGCACGAAGCCGCGGGGAGCATCCGTCTTGATGAAGAATGCATCCGGGTCGGTCAGGAAGTCGTTGACCACGTAGCCCTCGGGCAGCATGCCCATGGACTTCAGCGCGTTGACGTCGTTGTCTGCCGTGCCAACCCGCAGGTTCGACACCATCAGACGTTCGGCCACGAACTGCAGCTGGCGAGGCACGATCAGTTTCATGCCGCGAAGGGCAATCTTCAGACCACGCTCGTCAACGAAACCGGCGATGCTGATCAGGGCGTCCTCAAGCGACGTCTCGTTCAGGTCGGCGGGAGTGGTGGGCTCGTTGGCAAACGTGCTGCCGCTGGTGAGCGGGTGGTCCGTTGCACAGAGAGCTTTGCCGTCGCCGATTGCCGTTGCACCACCATCGAAGGCGCTGTTAAGCACAGCCGCGGCTTTCACCTGCTTGGTGTGGGCCATCGAACGTGCCAGCGCGCGGGTGTAGCGGCTGCCGAGGCGGTCATAGAGGTTGTCCTCAATGGCCTCTTCGGTCAGTGCAAACGCCATCGCCACGGTTTCGTGGTTGTAGCGCGCGGTGTACGCCTCAGTCGCCTCATCGAACGTGATCGCCGAGCCTTCCGACTTGGTCGGAGCAGCACCGAAGCCCGAGAGCATCACTTCTTCTTCGAATGCACGATCCGAAGATTCGGTGGTGTAGATCTCGGAGTGCTGGTTCTCGTAGCGACCATACTCCATGCCGAACAGAGCGTTGAGACCCGGTTCGAGCTCTTTCGCAAGTTGTGCGCGAGAAATAGCCATAACTCAGACCTCCTTTACACGCCAGTCGTCGAAACAGTGCCACCAGCAATCGCGCCGTTCGGCGAGTTGAAGTGGTTGTTCAGACGAACGATGATGCCCACACCAGCCGCGGTGAAGTCGGAGTTTTCCGGGTCGTCGAGGACGCCCATGATCCGCATGTTCAGCGTGTTGGTGGTGGCGATGGTGTTGAGGTCCAGCGTTGCGCTCGACAGACCCGTGGTCGTCGAACCGGCGGTGCCGTCTGCAAAGTTTGCGTTTGCAAACACTGCGGCACGAACCTCGGCTTCGGTGTCAGCCGCTGCCACGACGTTCGACGTCGCGATCAGGAACAGCTGGGCGGGATCGTCATACACGAACGCCTTGACGGGGAAGTTCGAGTCTGCACCCGTCCCCGGCCAGTAGTTCGAGAAGACTTTTTCACCGGTGACCGACGAGACGTATTCGCAGCCCCAGAAAACACCAAGCAGACCCACAGTGCCGCCTGCGTCCGCGCCAACGATGTCAATGACACCGGCGGCGAGCGGGATAACAGGAGAGCCCTGATAGATCGCATTCGTGTTGCTGGAGGCAATGCGATACTCAGTGGCACCGGTGCTGTTGGTGTTCTGACCCATCTTGCCGATAGGACGAAGACCAAAGGCACCATTGATGTTAGCCATGGTATAGCTCCTTCAGTTTCAATTAGTCGGCGTCGCTACTGCGACCACCGAACGTGACACGACTGCGCCGATCTCTTGTGATCGGCATCGAGGGATGTTCATCCCTCATCAGGTCCTGATCCACAGCTTGCATTTGTTCGCGGGTCCGGTTCCCGTAATACGCGGCTCTTTCCTGCACTGTTTCTTCAGGTACGCGGCACAGCATCAGACCACCATTCCCGATAATGCCTGCGTATCGACCTTCGTCGATCGAAGCATAGTTTTGATCCGGATACTCATCCGCACGGACGGGTTCCCATCCTTCACGAAGCTTGGCATGGACGTTCACTTTGTCCTCCTCGCCCCGCATTGCGGTTCGAATCCAGCGATGCTTGTATCCCGCAGGGGGATCAGGAGCATCGAGGTGGCTGGGCGGCGCCCAAGGTTTGCGACGTTGCGTTTTGTCGCGGGTTTCTGCGGCTCGGGGTGTTCTGTCAGCCATTGTCACTTACTCCTTCACGTATTTCGCGTATTCCTCAAGAGGAACATTGAGCTTCTTCGCGATGGCAATCTGCGACGGTGACAGCTTTACCGACCGGCGCCCCTGTTTGTTGGTGCGAGACGCAGAAGAACCAGCAGAGGCGACCTGACTCTTCGTGCTCGATTTCTTGGCGGCGAACTTTTGTGGAAACTCCACACGCATCCGCCGATCGATCTCAGTATAATACTCATCGCTTGTTGGGTCAAAGCCTTCTTCTTCGACGAGCTTGCGGTGAATCCCAAACGCGGCGTAGGTCATGACTTCGTCCTGACCAAACCACTCATTCTTTTCGGCCCAGCTCTGGGCCTTGGGATCAGGTTGCGCATGTTGAGGCTGCGGTTGTTGCGTCGGCATCTGGGCATACTGCGCCAGATTCTCCTGCGCGGGACGTGCTTCCCGCTGCTGATCCGCGCGGCGCTTGGCCATGTCATAGCGATCTTTTTCGCCGGTGGCTCGGGCCAGCGCTTCTTGGGCCTCGATCATTGCATCGGTGTCGCCGGCCTCATAAGCGTCCTTGTACGCCTTGCGGGCAGTGCCAATCTGGGCCTCGATTCGCGCGCCGTATTCCGTCAGGTAGCCGGAATCGAGTTTCTCCATCCGCTCCCGGAGTTTTTTATTCTCCTCCAGCACCTGCTGCGCGAATGTAGTGGCTTCTTGGCCCTGCCGCTCCGCCTCTCGATACTTCTCCGTCAGCTTTTTGATGCGCTTCTGCACATTTCTGCTGTAGTCATCGAGATCGTCTTCCCCGCTTTCAACCCGGTCAGCGGCCTCGGCCACCTGTTGTTCCGATAGGTCATCAGCAGGCGCATCCGTCTGATCGTCAAGAACAATCTCCTGACCCAGATCGTCGTCTTTGTCTTCAGCCATATCGGCCTCCTTAAACTGACTTGATGTCCTGTGGATCAAGAATCGTGGCGATCACTTCGTCATCATTGATGATGCGAACCTCTCCACCGTCGATCTTGAACCGTGAACCTGCATAACGACCAATGCAGACCCACTGGCCTTGCTCGCACCATGGAATACTGTCGGGTCCGAATTTATCCGGATCCCTGTACGCCAATGGTCCAAGCTTCAGCACATAGGCAACAACCGTTGCCAACGCCTCACGATCCCGAATCTCGTCCGGAATGTGAAGGCCCCCGGTCGTCTTTGCGACGCCTTGGAACGGCATGACCAAAATCCTCCAGCCGGTAGGCTGGGGGAGACGGTCAACCAGATCTTTTTCGAGAAGTCCGGGATCAAGGACCCGGTCAGAGGTAGCGATGTAGGCGCTGTCGAGCGATGGTCCTGTGTCTTTCTTGACCACACTTTCTGCGAGTTTACCCAGATTCGTCAAATCCGTCGTCATAGTCGCTATGTTTCTCCAGCAGGGTCCTGATTTCATCTGACGCAAAGGAAAGACCCTGTATTTCCCCTACGATCTTCTTGTACTGCTCCCAGTCCTTCGGGACATCAGCCACAAGCGCTTGAGCGAGCTCGTCCTCTCGCTCCTGCAGTTTCTTGTACAGATGTTTTGCAAAATCCACAACATCCATCAAAGGTTGTCCCGATACGTCTGTTGGCTCTCGGACGTCATCGGGCCGCCCTCGACCCAGTCGTCGCAAGTGTAACCGGATTCGCAGACAAACTTGTGGATCTGGCAGTAGCCGAGATCGCCGGACTCGTCGCCAATGCACTCCAGCATATCTTCGGTCTGGTTGTAGGCTTTGCAGTTGCCGCAGATCTCGGATACCCGAAAGGCGCCGCCGTCAGCGGGATCACGGTAGCCAGCTCGCTCAACGGCCGCCTCCTTGTTCTCCTCGTTGAGTTCCGCATCCTGTGTCGGCAGCGGGCAGCTGTTGCCGTCGTCGTCGTCGTCATACTGATCTACCGGAATCATATCCGGCAGAATGCTGATCTGGATTGTGGGCATGGGTCCGCTCCGTCAGTAGGTTTTGCCGCCGTTGCGCCCGGACATCTGGCACATCTTCATGCCACGAGCCTTGGCAACGCCGCCGTCGCGGAACTCTTGCCGGGTCTCGTCCTCGTAACGCTCGGCCTCGGGCGTAAGATCGACGATTTCAGGACGTGCCTGTGGGCGGACGGTGCCCGGTCGAGATTTGGGTTTCACCTTGCCCATCGGCTTGGACATCTCGTCCGCCCGTGCCTCTTTGGCGCGACGCGCGGCAGATCGGTTGTAGTCTTCCATGGTCATGGTCTCCTTCAATAAATGCCGCTGAATCTTTGCGGACGGGCGATGGGACTGAAAGCTTTGACGGTGCCGCCGTCAGCCTTTCGATTGCTTTTGCCAGCCTTACTCAAGGCGATGGCGATAGCTTGTTTTTGAGGCCTGCCGGCTTCCATTTCAGTTCGGATGTTCTCCGATATGACTTTCTGAGACGAACCCTTGCGAAGCGTCATCATTGGCCTCCACGATTGCGCATAGCGATCTGCGCCTGTGTCTCGATGCGTTCGCGGTTCACGGCGTTGCGATCGTCCGCGATCTCTTCCTGCAGCTCGATCCTTGCGGCTTCTGCCGCGGCTTTTTGTTCCAGCTTGGCGCGCTCCAGTTCCAGCTTCTGCTGGTCTGTTTGCGCATCCATCATGGTTTCCTGCTGTTTGGTCAGGAGTTCTTGCTGCCGGATCTGGACCAGAGGATCGGCCATGGGATCCGGCTGCGGCGGCTGCATCTGCGGCAGGTACTGGGCAAGGAGCTCCTGCTGGAGCAGGGCCACATAACTGTTGTACTCGTTCGGGTCTTGGGCCGCGGCGCGGGCCTGACCAAGCTGTTGCGCAGCCATGGCGGGATCAACAGCGCCAACGGCAGCCAGTGTTTCGACCTGCTGCATGCTCTGCTGAATCTGCTCTTGGGCTTTTTCGTGGGCAAGCATGCCAATATGCTCTTGAACGTGGGCGTAGATTACCGCTTGTGCCTGCGGGTTTTGCTGCACGATCATCGTCTGGAGCAGCGCAATGTGGGACAGAATGTGGGCTTCGTGGTTCTGCGGCGGGAAGGCTTGCGGACCTTGGCCCATGAGAATACGACTATTCTCCATGGCTGGATCAACCGGCTGCGGTTGCGGCGGCGTCGGCAGGATCTCCTCTATGTTCTGGACCTCAAGCGCCTGATACATCCGCTTATACGCCGCGTGCAGATTGTGCATTTGCGGATTGGTCTGGGCCAGCTTGAGTTGTTCCTGCGCCAGTGCGACGCGTTGTGCCATGGAGAAGATGTTGGGGTCGCTGACCGGAATCACGTCAATACGGCCGTCAAAATCAGAGGCCTTGATGCCAGCCTGACCACCCTCGACCAGATACGGATATTGCGGCAGGGTGTCCTCCGCCACAACGCGGGCAAGGATGCGAAACTCCTGCTTCTGGGCGTAGTGCAGGCGCTTGTGGATTGCCGACATCACCTTCATGCCACGCTCAAGCATGGCCATCGTGGTGCCAACCGGAACCTCTTGGTTCATGTTGCTGACCTGCTGGTCGGCGATCGAAACAAAGCGGCGACCGGCGTCGATCAGCGCGCCAAGCAGGTTGGCCAAGGTGGCCGACGGCTCCTTGTAGGGCAGCGGCATGATCGAGTCCCGCAACACACCGCCCGGCGCATCCATGTCCCGCCACTCGCCCGGCTGGATCGGTTCGTCACTGTTCCGGACCCGCACACCGCGGGCCTTGAAGCCGCCCGGAAGATTCGACAGCGTCCCGGCGTCGATCAACTGGCGCAGAATGCTGGTGGATGCCTTGCCGATCCCGCCAATCATGTGCAGCAGGCCAAAGCCGTAGAAACCGAGACCCGGCAGGAACTTGTAGTGTACAAAATACGGTACGGGTCGACGCATCGGATCGTCTTCCCTGTAGTTCCGACGGATTGAAAGAACGGTGCTGCTGTCCTTGTCGATCGTCACGATATACGGCAGCTTGATACCGCTGGGGTTTCCCTCTTGATCGACATCCTCAAAGCCATCGAGATCCAGCTCGGCGTGGATTTCAAGCAGTGTGCGAGTGTCGTCGGTGTAGCCCGTGGGCGACGTACCTTGGAGCTCATCAACCTTGCCAGTCACCTCGTCGCTGTCGTCCGGAGTTCCGGACGGAAGATCGACATCTCGGTAAAAACCGATCGCCTGATGCTTTCGGATCTCATTGTCCGTCATCTTCAGGACGTGCGTGATACGCGGAGCGGTCCGAAGATCCGTCGCAGAATAGGGCACGACGACATCCTGCGCCTGCACGAAATTCGACACCGGCCGCTGTAGCAGCGGGTCGTAATAGGTTTTCTTGAACGTCGATCCGGACAGAGGGAGATAGAACAGCATCTGATCCATCTCTGGGTCGTATTCTTCCATCTCTTCGGTAATGAGATAGTTCAGGTAATGCTTGACGCGCTCGGCTTGGTCTTCCGTCTCCTGTGTTTGCGCGCCAATGATCCGTGTCTTGACAGGGCCTCCAGCAGGCAGCAGTTCTTTATAAGCCTGCGCCTGAAACTGCGTGACGGACTCTGATATCAGCGGATGGGTAACGGCAGACGCGCCCTCGAACGGTTCGTCTCGGTCCTCGATCTTGACGCCAAGCAGGTCCAGCCCTTTGACATAGGTGTCTTCCCACTCGGATCGTGATTCACAGTCGTCTTCGTAATTGCTTACCAGCTCGCTGGCCAGCGAACCAAGGTCCCCGTCGTCGAGGAACTCGGCAAGGTTTGCGTCGAACGGAATGAGTTCCTCACCCATACCGCCCATCTCAGCCGCCTCGATCAACGAGCGAATGATCGCGGACCCGTCTTCGCCTTCGATGATCTCGGCCCCGCCGGAAAAATCCATGGGCATATCGACGGGAATCTCCTCCAGTTGGAGGGCCGGATCGATCTCATCCAGTCCAACCGCTTGGTCAACCATCGGACCCATCGAGCGAGGGGGCAGTCCCATCAATAATACTCCCGTTTACGAGGAATAAATTCTTCCTCGTCTTCGTCATCATCTTGGATGCTGATCAACCCGCCTTGGCGAAACCGCATCAAGGCGAGCGTCATGCTATCCACGTAGTCGTCATGTTCCCCATTTGGGAACGAGGCGACCTCTTCGATTACCTCGTCGGCAAACTTCTTGTCTTGCGGGGCCCATACTACACCAGATTCAAATAAAGGTGAAACCAAATGCATTCTGGTTGTTTTGTCCATGCCACCGCCAGCCCGGCGGCCGGGCGAAAAGCCCAGCGCAGGGATGCCGCGCTTGCGCATTTCGTCAATCAACGGCCCGCCGGACGCTTTCTTCTCGACGATCACCATGTCCGGCTCCCAATACTGGTGTTCCTCGAAGGCTACTTCCTTGAGTTCCGGAAAACTCCACCGGCCACGCTGCGCATCCAGCAAAATTATGGCCTCGCGCCCAGATTCCTCGTCGTCGAAGATGCCCCATGTGGTAATCGCGGAGTAGTCAGCCGTTTCCTTCTTGGAAAACGCCGTGTCGTACGCCTGAACAATGTATTTAACCGCGGGAATCTTTTCTTTTTCCCACATCTTCCACCATTCGCGCTTCACGATCGCCGATTCCGCGTTCGTCGGCTGCTGCTGCCACTGCGCAGCCCATTTGCCCACGGGCAGAGAGGCCTTGATCGACAGCAGGGCGTCCTTCGACCAGAACTCCGGCCACAACGGCTCGTCGGAGGGCAAAATGGCAGGGAAATTCACGACCTCCCACTGGTCGGACATGACATCCGCTTCCTGCTGCGCAAGCAAACGCCCTGTCAGATCCTTCTTCCCCCATCGAGTCATGACCAGAATGATGGCCCCGCCCGGTTGTAGACGCTGTCGGGGGCCAGAGGTGTACCATTCGTAGGCGTGGTCGAACGCGGTCTCGGACAGGGCGTCTTGTTCTGAGTGCGGGTCGTCGATAATGAACAAATCCGCGCCTCGACCGGTCACGGCCGCACCCACACCGGCAGCGAAGTACTCCGCGCCCTGCGTTGTGCCCCATTTACCGGCGCCCTTGTTGTCATCCTTCAGGATGGTGTTCGGAAAAATCTCTTTGTAGTGCGGATCGTCGATCAAATCCCGCACCTTGCGGCCAAACCGGACGGCCAGTTCGGTGTTGTGCGTGGCCTGAATGATCTTGAGCTTCGGATTTCGGCCCAAGAACCACGCTGGCATGAGATAGGATGCAAATTCTGACTTCGAATGACGCGGCGGCATGTTGATGATCAGGCGTTTCAGCTCGCCCCGGGCCACCCGCTCCAGCTTTTCGGCGATAATCCGGTGGTGGTGCCCCTCGATGAAGTTGTCGTAGACATGATGGACAAAAGGCATGAACTGATCATGCGCTTTTTCCCGCAGCTCCAGCTTTGCCTTGGCCTCGGTGAGCTCAAGAATCTCTTTGAGCGTCTCCTCTGGCAGGTGTTTCAGGGCCGCGAGATCCATCAGATCGCCAGTTTGTAGTTTCCACCGACGTGCTTATAACCCAGCTTCTGCAACAGCGCGCCGGTTTTTTCTGGGTTGACGTCTGTCGACACGCCCATCGCCACTTCCTTCGCGCCGTTGGCCTTGGCCCACGTTTGAAAGTTCTTCAGGAGTTTGACCGCGGACCGTGAACCTCGGTACTCGGGCAGGATGAACCAGCCGCTGTCCGAGGCGATGAGGTCGTGGCCAAAGAAAAACTCGCTAATATACCCGAGCAGTGCGCCTACCAGCTTTTCGTCATGCTCGACGACGTGGCAGAAAGCGATATGGGGGTGCGTGATGGCCAGTGAAAGGTTTGACGCCATCTTTTCCGGACTGAACCGGAACCGCGAAAAAGCACCTTCTTGGTGCATTTCGTAAGCCAGATTCACCGTTTCCGGTATGTCAGCGTATTCCAAGCAACGGATTTCCACGAAGCAGGCTCTCCAGTCCAAAACGGCCAATAGCTTGTGTGCCGGGTGTAGCAGGTGCACGACGGCGAGACAACCTCAGCGGCAAGGACATGAGCTCAGGAGCGGGAGCCTGTTCCTCTGGGGCCAGCATTTCAAGGCCCAGTCCAAGCATGGCCATGCCCCGCTCTTTTTCCTTTTTCTCATCCTGCAGAAAATCGTAAGCAGAGCCGCCTTCGACGCCTTCGAGCAGTTCTTCGCTGATGTACTTGCCGGCTTCCGACTTCGTCATGTCGCCACGAGCGACAGCATCCAGAATTTGAGCCGTATTCCCCGGACCACGGCTCCCGAGGCCGTATTGGACGCGGCGGGCTTCGTAGGTCTGATTCGAGGTCGGTGCGCGATAGCTCTCGCGGCCCGCGTTCGCGCGGCCAAACAGATGACTGCCCAGCGCCATCCATTCGCCGCCACCCTTTTGTCCCCAGCTGGGCGTAGAAATGTTTGGGTTATAAAAATGCGTAGCCCCGCCCGTCGGATCCTCATATTGGCCGGAGAGGATTGCATCCGCTACGGCATAGGTTGACTTGTCCGGTTTGATCTTGCCCAGATCTACGCCCTGCTCCCCGCCTGCGTAACCGGTATAATAGTTGAGGGGTGAAAAATGCCCGGGCTTAGTGATGACGCCGCGAATGCCGCTGCCGTATCCCCCTTCGGCAGCCCGGTTTCGAATGACCGCGCCGACAGCGAGCTTGCCAGCCAGACTTTGGTTCCCAGCCTCGGCCTGAAGCGTGCGGGCCAGAAGCTCGCGATCGCTGAACTTTTCGAGTTCCTCAAGGGCCATAACTACCCGCGACCTCCGCCACCGTCCCCGCCGCGGTTCCGCCTCTGATACAGCCGAGCTTGGTTTTCCGGGCTGTAGTATTCCGGGTTGCTGGGATCCGTGATGAGCATTTCGGAGAATGCTGAAGTCGTGGGGCTTGGAGGGTTGGCAACAAGTTGCTCCATGGCGTTCGGAGTGTAATAGCTCAATGGTCGGGCCTCGTACCCCGGCTCATACGCCTGCAGCATCTCCGTGGCCGCGGTCCGCGGATCGTAGGCCGCCTCCATCTGGCCAATAGCCGACATCGCCGGACTTTGTCCGCCGTAAGGCGTGGCGCCGCCAGCGGCAATATACTGTCCCAGTCCACTTGCAAATGCAGACTGCGGGGCAGGGGGAGCTGTAAATGTCGGAGCTTGTTGAAGTGCCTGCGCTGCGCTTGCGGCCATCTGACCATAAGTCTGTCCCGTAGACAGCAGCGCTCGGGCGGCGTCCTTGTAATCCCCGAATCCGATGGGAACTCCGGCAATGCCGGCGCCCGGGCCCGGAGGACCCTTGTATGTATCTACGGCACCACCGCCGCCACCGCCACCGCCGCCACACATGGCAAATCCTTTCCTTGGGTTCCCGCGGATTCTACCCCAGACCCCACTGTCAGTAAAGGTAACGCTTAATGTCCATTTCCATATTTGCCTGACTGAACCCGGACTGCCCGATTTTCTTGGACGTGGATTTCGGCAGCTCCCCCGCACTGAACAGCCGAAGCAGCGCCTTGTCCAAGGCGACAAAGCAGTAGACGTCGGCGGGATGATCGCCCGCCCGCAGGTTGAAGTGGTATCGAGGAGTGGCGTGATGCCCGTCAACGGCCTGCGGCCCTTGCGTGGCCTTGACCTGCACCGTCACCCGCCTGCCAGAGGGGGTTTCACACCACAGATCCACGCCGTAGACATCCACGTGCGTGGTTACTATCCCGTGTCGTTCGAATATCGTGGCAGCCTGAAACTCACCGGCTCGGCCTATAGCCTGTCTTGATAGCTCCAAGGTCCAAGGTCCCCGTACCGCGGATCGTGGTCCGGGGACCTATAACATGAATCAAAACAAAAGACTACGATACTGTTCCAGCATCCGCTGCTCTTCGATCACCTCTTCGCGATCTCGCTTCCGCTCCGCGATCAACCGCTTGAAGGCCTTGATGTTCAGGCCGTTTTCCTTGGCCTGCTTGACCAATGCCGACATATCGGCGGCCGCGGCGTCCCGATCTGCCATATAGGCCTCATAATCTTGGACCGTGGCTCTCAGCAGCTTTTCCAGCTGCTCGTTGGCCTGCTCTTCCATCTTGGCAAACTCAGGGTCGTTCTTGAACATGTTCATGGGTTTCTCCAGTGGTTGACTGGAGAGACTATAGGTTACGGGTTGTGGGTTTGCAACAAGTGGGCCTTTAAAAAGCGCCTGTCTCATAAAAAATATCCGACGCACTGAGTCCACTCAGTTCTTTTCTGAGATTCTCCGCCATCTCGTCGTCGATTGCGCCAACGTCAAGAGCCATTTCAATTTGGTCATCCGCCAGTTGACGGCGCTTTTGTTCGAGCGCCTTCCAAAGCTGAAAATCGTCATTGCTCACGCCTATAAATTGCGTAGGGGCATTACCGATAAGCTTGTTCACCTCGTCAATATCGCCGTCAAGAAGCTTGTCCCGAGCAATCCCGATAGCGGTTCTATCCAGTTTTTCGGCAAGTCCCGGGTTGTAATCTACGAGCCTGTCGTACCCCTTCATCGCAAGGTAGTCTTGATAGTCCTCGTCCATCTCTTCAAGATATCGGCTCACGTCCTCCACTGAAACATTGGCCCTCTTTGCGACCTCCTCCGGGTATTCTCTTAAAGCGCCTTGCGAAAGATTATAGTAATCTAGGCCCGATCTTCGAAAAACATCTTGCATCCGCCGGTTGATTCCGATTTTTTCCAGCGTGTCTTCGGGGTCGGTTTTCCGCAAAATAGTGTCTGCGAAACCCTCGGGGTCGGAAAGCGCCGTCTCATAGACATCGTCCTGCAGATCGTCAAGTTCGATGCGTCTAAGTTCCTCCATCCGCATTAACTCCTCGTAAGGAATTTTGTTAGCGGCGTCTGAAAACGGGCCCGGTATGGGGTTGTCCGAAATGTTTTTGCCTCGGGCGACCAACGCCTCCCACGGACCTGCCTGCCGCGCAATGTCCGGGGCGGCCTTTCGGGCCAACTCCACAATGTCTGGGCCCATGGCCGCAGTGCCGCCAGCGGCGGCTACACCCGTCAAAAACTGGCGGCGCGTCATGTCCGTCGCAGAAGTTGATTTGGGAGATGTCACGCCCGTCAGGGTCTCCGTCACCGCAGAGGCTGCCTCGTCATACTGTCGGGGAGCAAGTGTCGGCAAACCACGAGCGGCCTTGATGGCCATGCGGCCGCCAACAATTGGAACTGCGGCCGCAGCCGTGTTGGTCAGCGCGCCAACATAATCCCCACGGCGAAGGTCCTGACCTGCATCCGAGAGGGCAACAATCGGGTTCAACACCTCGTTCGCCGCCCGCAACCTGTCGGGGATACCCGTCGGGCCAAGGTAGTAATCCAGCAGGTCCCCCCGTTGAACAGGGCGTTGCAGCTCCTCGGAAGGGAGGCCCAACATTTCGCCGAGGTCGGGGATTTGGGGGTTTCGATCAGCCATAGGTCCAAGGTCCGAGGGTCAAGTCCCGCAAACCCTACCAGAAAAAAGCCCCGGCGCAAAGGCCGGGGCAGGTGAGGCATACCGGAAACAAGGGAGGAGAGTCTCCGGTTGAGCATGGGAGAACCAAGGTCCGGGCTTCGGGAGCCTCGGAGACGGGATGGGCGCTCAGTGGGCCTCTGGGGCCTCGGCGCTCGGGTCTTGGACCTTGGTTCTGGGGTTGAATGTAGCGGAATGATTGTGGGTTGTCAACAAGTCGGAATGAAAAAATATGCGCATATTTTTGAGCGGTTTTCTGACAGGGGCGTTTTCTGGAGAACAGGGGGTATGCCAAGCACGGAATGAAATTGCTGGGCATTGAATTTACGAAACCAGCAATAAAGGCGCTCAGCTCCACCGGAGGGGGGCCGAAAAGGGGGGTCGACCCCCTTTCCGACCCGCTGCCGCGGACACTGAACAGCTGGAGTAACCCCCGAGAGGTTGTATCAGCGGAGCGCGCTAGTCGCGCGCAACCATCCTGATTCGATGACCGAGGGCATCGAGCCCTCGGTCATCGAGCCGTCGTCGAACGGCAGTCGACCAAGGACATTGCCTGTCCTTGGATCCTCCGGCTACGTTGGCCAGCGTTGCGAGTAAAAAGACCGGTGCACGTCTTGGCGAAACGATCTCCTCGGACAGGGCAGCGTCCACATTGGATGACTTCACACAACCATGAAGTGTCGGTTGCGTCGTCGCCTAATCGTTGCACAAGGGTCGTCAGCGACAGGGACATGCACCCGCGCCGTCAACCGACACCCCATGGCTGTGCTTCATCAACCAATGCTCCGGCTCTCACAACTACGTGGTCCTGCGTCCCTGCAATCCCGCTTGGGGCGGGATCTGCTTGGGACTTGAACCACGGAGTTGAGTTCGCCTTTGTCGCTGCCCTGCCCTCGTCGACCGTGTTTCTTCACACAACAACAACATGAGTGCGGTAGTGTATCTTCCAGATGGCCCCGAATTTTTTACAATGTCAAAGTGCCGGGTTTTTCCGTCCGTGGTCTCGCGTGTCAGCGGAGCACCGACACCTCACGATAAAGGTGCTTGTGGCTAGGTCACGGCGGACGAAAAACCCGAGCTGAGTGACCTGTGTGCCTTCGGCGGCACAGGTCACTTTGACATTGTAAAAAATTCAGTGCGGGTTCGGGATACACCACGACTCATGTTGTGTGGTGTTCGCAAACAGAGGAGACTTATCCATGCGATTCACATTCTACTTCGACGCAGGTCACGGCTGGTTAGCGGTGTCCGAGGCACAGGCTGCATCGGTCGGCCTGACAGAGGGCGACTTCAGCGCTTACAGCTACCGCGAGGGCGACATGCTCTACCTTGAGGAGGACTGCGACGCGATGCTCTTTGTCCGAGCGTGGGAGGCCGAGCACGGCACGATCCTGACGCACGCGATCGATCACGGCGACTGGTCGTCGATCCGCAACATGGCCAGCGTTCGGTCTCGCGCCTACGCGGACGAAATCGAATTCTGATCACCCTGCCGCCCGGCACTTCCGTCGGGCGGCTCACTACCAACCATCGCACATAGGAGAACACACGATGGCTAAATATGGATACACCACCGCAGGCGACGTTCCGGTTCGGATCGAGATGACCGTCTACGAGATGCGCACACTCTGCACCATTCTGCAGGGTGAGGTGGCTCGCAAGGGCGCGGACCGCTGGTATGCGGCAGACCTGCACACCCAGCTGGTCGAAGCGATCGGCAAGGCGGGCGATGCGATGCGGTGCGAGGGCGACTGGCTTACCAAGTCGACGATCCAGCACCTGACCGACGGCCTGAACGATGCTCAGGAGCAAGCCGACAAGATCGAAGCTTAACCCAACCGGGGCGGCGGCAACGTCGCCCCACAACACACAAGGAAGAACAAATGACCTACTACATCACGTGGATTGTCGACGGACCGGCGATGTTAACCGCTGTCGATGGTGAACTAGACCTAACGCTGGACCAGCTGATGGATATAGCTTTCAATCTCGAAGAGGTGGAGCCGGGTTCGACATACGAAATCTGCTCAATCATCCGGGCAAAAGACGCCGAAGTTATCTGGTAATCAACCCGGGGCGGCGGCAACGTCGCCCCACAACACACAAGGAGCACTACAATGCAAATCGAACCGATGGGCCTGTTCAACACGCCCGACAGCTGGAAGGTGATCGAGGAGTGGATCATGCGGCACGCACCGGAGGACAGGCCGCACCTCTGGACCGCGGCCGGCATGGCGTGGAACCTCGCAGCAGAACTCACAAAGGAGACCGAAGATGCCTAACCCATTCGCTAAATCACGCCCGACCATGTCGCCCTACGCCATCTACGTCTGCGGCGACCTGACGTGGCACGTCGTCAAGACCTACAAGACGCCAAGTTCGGAGGACAAGGACCCCTACGCGCGATGGCTCGTGGCGGCCAAGTCCGACGCAACCTACGGCAGCTTCGAGGGTGGCGACACCTACAGGTCAGAGATCGAGCGGTGGGGCACGCTGGTCGCAGCCACGCCCGAGTGGCTCGAAGCTTACGGCATCACCAAGCCGTATCTGCCTACGCCTGCCGAGTATCTCGCAGACGCCTAACCACCACCGCCCGGCGGCCACCGTCGCCGGGCACTTACTCACAGAGGAGAGAGACGACATGCAACATGACGAAATCAGGGCTGTGTTCCGCAGGGTGTACAACGGCAAGGTGAACTTCATGACCCCCACCGTCATGGACTACGGCAAGCGCGGCAAAATGGTGTGGGAGCTGTCGCGAGGGGATAACATACTCGGCGACGGGCAGCTTTACGGCGTCACCGTGATCGAGCTGCCCAACACGAAGCGGCACGACCTGTCACAATGCTTCAACACACACAAAAGCGCGCACGCTTACATCAAAGGAGACTTCCAATGACACAGTATCACGCAGTATTGATCGACGAGACCGGATGCGAGTTCGGTCACACCTTCACCGCAGCCAGCCGCGACGAGGCATGGGACGAGATCCGGGAGATGTTCCCAGAGTCCCAATGCGTGCAGCTCGAGTCGCCGGAGGACACACGGCGGCGACAGGAGCGCATCGAGCGCGAAATCCAGATGGAGATGGACGGCGACGTGCCGCCCGGATACTTCGACGAGCGTTACTAATGATCTACCACATAGTAAAACCCGGAGCGGGCGCCGTGGACCTTGAGCGCTGGCACAAACGACGTCAGGTCTGGCAGTGGTTCTACGACAGTAGCAACCCCGGCTGGAAAACATGGGGAGGGGCCGAAAGGGCCCTCGCCAAACTACGCAAAGAATACCCCGGCGAGTTCGAATGCGCCCGGGTCAAATAACCACAGCGGGGCGCCTTCGGGCGTCCCACCCAAAAGGAGACAAGCAATGACCTGCACAAACAAAGTGAGCTACCACGTCGCCCGCGGATACAGCTACCGCGAGATCTTCGTTCCCTGCGGACGCACTGACCCATACGGCGGACGCGCGGTGTGCGACGACTGCGAAGCCAAATACGGCGAGCAGATCCGCGCCGAGGAAGAGGCGATCGCCGCGGACAACTGGGCCAGCCGGTCGGCCGGGTGGGGGGATTGGTAACACACTATCTCGGGGCGGGCACCGGCTCGCCCCAAGCTCGAGACTCCGTCGGTTTACATTGTGTTCGCCCCGTTCCGGGGCTCACTCATTATATGACCCACGGCCTACGGCCTTGGGTCGAGTTTACCCGGACTCGACCCTTCGGGTCGAGGCTCTACCCGGGGAGGAAGCGCCCGAAGGGCCGCAGGGCTCGCGCGAAGGGCCGCAGGGCCGCAGGGCCGCAGCGATCGTCCCGGCCGGCTTGCGCTATTTGGGGGCGCCGCCGACCTTTTCGCTTGTGTGTTGGTTGTGATTCTGCTAAGGTTTCGGTGGGCGATTCTGCCCTTTTCAAATAGGAGGCTTGATCCATGGGGATCCACTTTTCCAAGATGACCGGCAAGCTTGACGGGTTGCGCGCCGTGTCCACGAATACCGTAACAAACGAATATTGCGTGAAGCAAAACGCCGAAGGGGGCGCGGATAATATCTGCACTAAATGCTATTCGCATGCCATGCTGCGCACATACCGCAAAAATATGGCCCCGGCCCTGCAGCGCAACAGCGATTACTTGGCGGCCGCAGCGCTTGACCCGGCGCAATTACCCTTTGTGGCAGACGCATTTCTGCGGATCAATGCCCACGGGGAACTGATCAACAGCACACATTTTGAGAATATATGCCGTTTGGCAGAGCGCAATCCGCATTGCGCCGTGGCCCTTTGGACAAAGCGGGTTGACATCGTCCGCCGCGTGCTGGCCAGCCGCAGCAAGCCCGCCAACCTGATCCTGATCTATTCCAACCCAAAGATTGGGCATATCCTTAGCGCGCCGCCGCGCGGGTTCCATCGGTCCTTTAACAACGTGCCGGAGGATATGGCACCGGAGCGTCAGAACTGCACGGGCCAGAAATGCAAGGATTGCATGCTGTGCTATACGATCGGGAACGGCGTGGATACGATCGTGGAAAAGGTCAAAAAATACTGAGGGACACGGTCCCCGGGCCACGGTCCGGGGATCCACTAGACAAGGAAAGGGAAAACATGGCGCGACGCAAAAAAAATGGAATAATTCGATACCGTAATTTTTTAATTATAAAAAGGAATTATGAAACAGCGGCCGTTTTTCAAAACGGCCGTTGTCTCGAATCCGGTTTTCCATCCATCCAAGCGGCGAGAAAGTGGGTTGAGGAGAAGGTATAGCAACGGCCGGGCGCCACGGCGCCCGGATCCACCCACCCGGGACAAGGTTCAGGAAACCTGAACTTAAGGGCCGCAAGATTCGGAAAACCCGAACATAGAGCCGCAGGGCCGCAAGGCGCAGGGCCGCAAGGCTGTGCGTTTTATTCATACATCGAGCCGCAGGGCCGCAAGGCTGTGCATCTCTGCGCAGAGGCGCAGGGCATACCACATTAACGCAACATCTTTCGTCTCGCACACCAGTCCAAGGCGCAAGGACCCCGATTCTTGGTCCAAATACGGGGACAGGAGGCGATAGGAGCTTGGACCGGGGGTCTTTTGCAAGAAAAACGAGAGGCCGTTATTGGCGAAACGCCTTGCATGCCAAGCCTTCTGATCCTTCGAGGCCAAGGAGGCGCTTTGCGACGCTGTGGTAAAATCAAGATCTGTGATGTCTTCCATCAAATTTTGTGGTGTTAAACCCTTTAACATTGAATCCGCCCAGTCTTGTTCGGAAAAACTGAACAAGTGTGGTCGGATTTTCAGGTTTTCAGAAGACAGACGTGGGGTGGAGCGGGGCGCCTTCAGCTCAACAAACGCTGATCCTGTGGACCATTGCAGTTCGAGATCGGGAACGCCGCCCCCGTGCCGGTTCTCAAGCCGGGTCGGGTTCATCCCCTTGGGCAATGACTTCCGCATCGATTGCCAGAGGTTCGCCTCGGGGCCCTTGCTCATTGGTCACATCCTCGTAACTGGCGTCGATCACAGAGAAAGCGCTGGGGTGTTTCTTGCGAAGGTCTTCAAGGCGCGCCAGCACTTGGTCCTTGGTCATGTCCTGCACGGTGCTGATGGTCTCCCGCCTGTCGATCGTCAGACCCCCGAGAGAGGCGCGGATCTTCTCAGCGTTGATGGCGGCGCTGAACTGGCCTTCGCCTTCGGCGCCACGGGACAGAGTGTACAGGCGCTTGAGCATGCCCTCCTTGGTCACACCGTAGCGGATTTCCATGTCTTCGCGCAGCTGTGCGATGTATGCCACCACTTGCGGAGAATCGGCAGGGTTCAAAAGCTGCCATGCCTGCTGCGCTGCCGCCTTCGGGCTGTACCCAGCCTCGATCGCCGCCTGCGTGGCGGAGCAATCGCCCTCGACAAACCGCTCCGCGAACCGGCGTTGCCGCATCGAGAGCTTGTGGCCGGTCTGGGCCTCGATCTCCAGCTCTTCCTGCGTCTTGTACGTCAGTTCTTTAGGGGCAGGCGCTTTGCGCTTGGGCATCGGAATCCTCCAGATGTGGGGCTCGACCCCCACAATACAACAACAACCCGCACCCCTCAAGACAGGGTTTTTCCAGCCCCTATAGTCTTTTTTTGGTTAGGTCAGATGAAACTTTGAGTTGACAAAAACCTAAAACCCGCAGTTGTGAGATGAGTATTCTACGTTTCTGCTGTAGAAAAAACAATCGATGTAGAAAGAGTGTAGAACACTTAAGTTACTGTAAAACATAACAAAAAAGGGGTTAAAACAGGGTTTTCTACGTTTCTACGGCAAAATCGCCGATTGAGTGGTGGAACGAGTCGACGCAACCGAAAAAACCCTTACGGGCCGTTTTTAGAACGAACCAAGAACCAAGAACCACCCTCTTGACACCACCCACACCAACAACTAACCTACAACCAAGCCCTCCTCACGGGGCTTTACACCGGACCAAGGTCCGAGAGCCAAGAGCCCCTGCATTTTGGTCCGGTGTGTATCAAGCAAAGGAGCAAGCATGACTTACAAAACCCTGTCCGACCTGACCCGCGCGATTGCCGACGAATCGCATCCGTTCGACATCCAATACCTGTCCAAGCTGATCAAGGTCTACTGGGACGCCCACGAGGCGTCCAAGGACCAAGGTTATGTGGGCGTGGGCTGCATTACCTGCGCCGAGGAGGCCCTGCAGCGGTATCAGGAGGACCATCCCCCTACCGGCGTCTCTGTCCCCCTCGGCGAGGCGGACCTGCGCCTCCTGCATGCCTTGGCCTCCACGGCCGGCACGACGCCCGAGGACCTAGCTTCTCGGTACTTGGCCGGGCGGATCACCAATGAGGCGCGCCAACTCATGGGGGGAAGCTGATGGCACATTCTTATGACTGGGAAGCCGGGATCGAGCCGATTTTTGGGGACGAGATTGATGAGATCAACGACAAGATGCCGGACAGCTTTCCGTATGAGGTAATCGGCATCGCGGTCGGCAACAGGGAAACGGGCGAGGCCGCATTCTTTTGCCGTATGTTGGACGCGTGTGCCCTCTTGGAGGCTGACTATCTTCAGGATGTGCTTGGCGACGTATCGGAGGCCTATGAGATGAGTTTATCCACGGAGGAGGACCAAGAAGCAAGGCTCGATGCTGCGTGGCGCGAGTGGCAATCCGAGGAGAGCCGTGACCGCGGTTACGACTTCGAGCTCTGCCGACGGCTGCGTGAGAAATACATGACACTGAAGGAGGAACTGCAATGCAAACAATAGACGAGAAGCTGGAGAACCTCGCGGCGTGGGCCGCGGACCAAGCTGATGTGCTCAACGACTGCCTACGTCATAAGGGCCCGCTGAAGGGCATCCGCCAGACGCCCAATGGCGATTGGTGGGCGGTATTCGAGGTTGAAGAGTGCAACATCCAAGACATCCTTGACCTTGCCAAGATGCTGAGCCGGGAGAAACAGCTATGAATGACTACACCGAGGCCTTGCACGAATTGAATGACGCGATCTATCGCGTCATCCGCGCCGCTGACAACGAGGACGGTGCGCCTGTGGCGGCGTTGCAAGAGATAGCCGCCGACATTGACTGCATCATCGACCACGGCATGACACGCCGTGCGTTCGAAGATGCTAAGGCGCTCTACGAGGGCGCGAAGCTGGCGGGGTTGGTGGGATGACCCGCTGCAATCATGACTGCAATCAGGGGCGAGAGTGAGCGTATGGCTAAGTGGGACTTGAGCAAGGCGACGTGCAAGCGTTGCGAAGAACTGGACGCCAAGCTGGCGAAGGCGGTGGAGGCTTTGCGCAACGTGGTCGAGGAGTATGATCTGTTCCGCAAAGATGAATACGAGCGGGGCATGTCGCCTTTGGACGACGAAATCCATGACGCCCGCACCACCCTCGCAGAACTGGAGGCCAAGACCGATGACTAATCCAGTCACCATCGTAAAACAAGGTCACCCGAATTGGGTCGTTTTGTCGGCTTTCTTTTTGGGCACTTGGGTAGGGGCTATTGTAGCACTTGCTGCGATTGTTCTTCGCTCGCAGAACTGAAAGGCACCGACACATGACCTTCTGGACCTTCCTGATCTTGACCTACCCCGTGCTGGGCGAGGACGCCGAGAGCGTCATCATGTTCCCCAGCATGAAAGCCTGCGGCGATGCAATGCCCGCGATCTACGAGCCGATCCGGCAAACCTATCCTGACAGCATGGCCCAGTGCCACGAAACGAGGGTGTTGTCGTCGTCACCGAGGCCGAGGGTCAGGCCTCACTGACCGTTTATTTCTTTTCTCAGGAGGCTAAGGAGAAGCCCGTTCAAGGTCCGATGTCCGCGCTTCTCCATCATGATGGCAACCTTCCACTTTTCGTCGCTCGTCAGCTTGTCGACAATCCGGGTCCCGGCCCTGAGCCGAGGTCCACGCCGCAAGGAGTAACCATCTACCGGATTTGAATTCGGATCCGCGCCACCATAACCACTCAGCTCAAGGAGATTCCCCTTGTCATATTCCTTGATAAACCTGTTCCGTATCGTACTTGGGGCATAACCCATTGTTTCAGCTATCTTTTTGTAGCTGCAGCCCTGCCTGCGAAGTTCGATCGCCCGGTCGAAATCCACTTGAAACCCTCCGCTATGTTGTTTATCCTTAACAACATATGCACAAACCATAACAGGAGACAAGATGTCCGAGAATCAAAAAATGAGGATCCTGATCACGAACATGACGATCAAGGACGACGCCTTCGGTGCGGTGCCGGAGACTGGTGACGGGGTTTACATCCCACCCGGGGTCACCCGTGCAGCCAAGCTTGTCGCTGGCGAGTATCGCACGGTGACGGTGGTTCCGAACAACCCTGAACGACAGTCGAACACGAAGTGGATGGGCATTTATGTCGATCCGCCGGAGACGGAGATGCCGGAGGCGCACAAGGACCAAGGTCCGGGGTCCGACATCTACGACATGATGGAAACGATCCTGTCTGCCCTCGACGACCCGGAGCTCGGTTATCTGACCACGGCCGAAGCGGCCAAGGAACTTGACGTCGACGTCAACACGGCGCGCGACGTCCTCAACCGCCTGTTTGCCAAACAGAGAGTGGCCCGTGCGGACGTGCACTATGGGTCGAACAAACGCGCCTGCAACGTCCTGTGGGCCAAAAAACCGGAGGACTTCCTGTGAACATTCATGAGATCGTCGAGTATCTGGAAGACGAAATGCCGGACCGCTTGGAACCGGAGCAGCTCGCTACGTTCATCTTGACCATTCTTCACGGCTATCTGGAAAAGCCCGAGATCGTGGTGGCGTTTCTTCGGGCTGTGGTCAACACCATGGAAAAGAACATGGACGCGATCAAGGAGCACATGGACGATGTGGCCGACGAGTCTTGAGGCCTTCATCGAAGCAATGCACGGCGTCAGCGTGATCTGGCGCCCTGCATTCAAGGACCAAGAGCCACCCTTTTAGGAGAAGGAACCAATGACCAAGATACCAGAACCAATCCTCAACATCCTCGATGAGCACGACGTGGAATATGAGCTCGTGAGCAAAAAGAAACATGATATCCTGTATATCGGCGGCCATATGGCTTGCGCCTTGTCGCACGGGAGCAAGGTGAAGGAGCGAACGATGAAGAACACGATCAGCCGGGTGCGGCGGCTCATAAGGGGCCTTGGATGACTCGATGCGTCGTGAAGGGCTGCGGCACCAAAACGCCGCCGGGCACTCAGCTCTGCGAGCGCTGCCACGTCATGCTGTCCCGCGGCGTGCTCATGCAGTCACCGGCGTGGTTCGCGACGGAGCTGGAGTTTCTGAACACTCAGAATTACCACGCCATGGAGCAGGTCAGAAAGCTTCACGACAGGGTGAACGAGCTGATGGAGGAGAAATGAACGAGGAACTGTACGCGAAACATCTGTGTTCATTTGCGGTGGTCGAAAACGCCAGAATGAAGCAGAACATGGTGGGGCAGGAGCAAGGCGTTTGGCATCGAAGCAAGCCACTGGCTCCGGAAAAACTTCTGGCCGCGGCCAAGGCTCTTTATCGGAAAAGCAGTTTGACAGCGTCGGACCTAGCGCACATTCTAGAACTGCCCCACCCCAGCGCACATGCGCTCCTGATTCGTCTGGAACGCGCTGGCCTTGCAACCTCGGAGCTTCACAGAGATGCGAGAATACGGATATTCACCGCCAAGCACTGAGGAGTTCTTGGCCTACATGGACGCGATCGGCATGGTGTCGCCGCCCTGTCTCACAGGCTCGCAGGTCGTGAGCCTGTTGGCCACGATCCTGCGCAACTACTGCGATCCGGATAACGACGCGCAACTACAGCGCATCGCCGACGCTGCGGTCACGACTGTCATAGAATGCGAGGCGCAGATCGCTTTGGACTGCGCTGTCGGTCCGGAAGACGGGGTTCACTGATCCCCGTCTTCACTTTCTTTTGAGGCGACACAAACCTCATGGCTCTGTGCCTCTGCATCCCACACCTCCGACCAGCAGTTGTCGTCGAGAAACTGCCGGACTTGGAAGAACGGGATGGCCAAACCAAGGTGCCCGTTGCCCGGTGCGGCAGCCGCTGGAACGCCAATCAGCTCTCCCGCTGCGTTGAACAAAGCACCGCCGCTGTTGCCGCCCGTGATGCCTGCGTCCACCTGAATGAACGGCACCTCGGCCTCGGCCCAAGACACGCGGAACATTCGATTGGTTGACGAGATCACGCCGCGTGTGACCGTGGCATCAAGGCCCAGAGGGTTTCCGACAACAGTCACCTCCTCGCCGCGCTCCACCACATCTCCGGCAAATACCGTGGCGGCGATACTGTTGGGTAGATCGGCCCGCACCTGCAGCAGGGCCAGATCGCTTTCCTGCCACCGCGCAACAAGTTGGGCCTTGTATCTGGCCTCACCGACAAGGCGGTAGTCCTCATACATCCGCTGCGACACGTCCATGTCGCGCAGTTCCTCGACCTGCTTCTGGACCACCGTGCCGTCATCCTCGACCACCTCTTTGCGGCGTTTGATAACCGCATCGCCAATGCAGTGATGATTGGTAAGGATAAGCCGATGTTCCAGCGAGATCAGAGTGCCGCTGCATCCGCGCCCGACGATGAAATTGGCGCTGTTGATGGTCTTGTTCATATCTTCAACGGTCCAAGCCGCCGCGACATTCGCGGTAAGCAAGGCTGCCAGAAGAGACAGGATTCGAAATGCCATGTCATGTTCCTTTGCTGGTTGCCCAAGAATCATGACACAAAATCAGCTTTTCGTGAAGTAACGAAGCCAGCTTCGCCGACAGTGGCGCCTGCCTACCAATAAAACCAGTGCTGACCAACCCCTGTCCAGCCGCTTGTGCCATGCCCAAGCGCACCACGAACAGTCACGCCCGGTCAGGGCGCGATGGGTTATCAGAGAGATGTCTTGCCATCGCATAACGCCGCCCACGTTTCGTTGGCTATGATGATATCGCGTAGAAGCATATTATCGTTTTCGGAAAGCCAGATGACGGTTCGACTGTCGTCAAAATATAGCGGCGAAGCTATATCGCAGTAGCTATTCGTCTCGATCTGGGCGCACCCAGCGCTGTGCCCGATCAACAAAATAAGGATCATCCATGATCTCATCGCGTACATCCTTTGCCTTGCGCATGGCATCAATGCGGCGCCTGTTGTGCTCGTTCTCGACCTCGTCCCGGCCCGCGCTCTTACCTTTGAGGTAAATGCCAAACAGGCCGGCGGCGAAGGCGGCGACGCCAATGGCGTATAACTGGAGCCGACCGAACATCAGCGCCAACCCGCGGCCCAAGCCTTCAGCCGCTCGCGCATGATCCATATAGCCAGTAGTGCCACGGCGCCGACCAAGCCGAGCGCCACAAGCTGCGCCGTCCCGTCGAGCGCTGCAAGCGCACCTAGGCCGCCGCCCGCCGCCGTAGCGAGCTGCGCCGCAGATGCCTGTACTGTCTTGGACTGTACGGGGTTTGTACGTACATGGCGATGCTTGAGCCAAGGTCCAACCTGAAAGCCCGGGCAAGCCTTGGCGCTGACATCGTTATGACCGATGATCTTGTGGATCGGGTACTTGGCCTCAAGCTCTTGGATCAGGGCGCGGAGTGCGCTCTCTTGCTCGGCCGTGAAATTGTCGCTGAAGTCGTCGTTGCGGGTGGACCCATGACCCCCGAACAGGCTGATGCCGATGCTGGTGGCGTTGTGGCCTTTGGCATGGGCCCCGGCCCGCTCGATCGGACGACCTCGGACCACGGTGCCGTCGCGATCGATCAGGTAGTGGTATCCGATATCCGACCAACCACGCCCAGATACGTGCCAGTCTCGGACCTCGCGGACTTTTTCCTCGGCCGATTTGCTGGCCCACCACTCCGGTCGAGTGGCTGTGCAATGTACCACGATGGTGTCGATCTTACGCATGCGCTTGTATCCTGCTAACAACTGACCTATAACACAACCTAGCACAAATTTGTATGGAGAGCACTATGGCGCAGAAAGAAAAGCCACGGTTTCAAAACGTCGCGGTGCCCGTCGAGGACCACGCATTGCTCAAGGAGCTAGCGGACTACGAACAAAGGTCCATGGCCCGGGAGCTGAGCGTCTTGATCCGTGAGGCCTATCGCCAGATCGTTCAGGGTCACCCGGTCTGACGGCCGAACGTCCGTCTAGCAAAGGCCGACGCCGTATACCAGCCGTTGCGTAGGAAGACAAACTCATCGTCCTGAAGTTCGATCAGAGCTGCCCGGATCTTTTCTTCGTCTTCCCCCAAGAGCTGAGCTAGGTCTTCCAACCGCATCCAGTCCGGATTCTTTGCGTCGAGCAAGGTTTGCAGCACGTGTGGCTTTTGCAGGGTCATAGTCAAACGTCGGCTCCTTATCCTTGGTGATCCACTTCGGGAACGCTTTCATCAGTTCTTCGTGGCTACTCGCGGCCATAGGTCCGAGGAGCATCCACGAAATGCTGGGCGGCAGCTCGGCCCAGTACGAGAACCGTTGCGTGGCCTCCCCGCGTTTGAGGATACCACGCTTGTACTCGATGGCGATCTTGTTCATCTGCCAGAGCGCCATCTTCTCTTCGTTGGTGTGAAGACCTACTTCGTCTTCGGTTTCAGGCTCAGCCATTCGCGTGCCTTTTCTCCCAAAACCTTGGCGCCCATGTCTATCTTGTTGCGCAGGTTCTCCACGATCTTCTCGTCGATCGTGCCTTCGGCAACCAGATCAATATACGTCACCGGGTTTTTCTGGCCAATCCTGTGCGCTCTGTCCTCCGACTGGATTCGGGTCTCAAGGTCGAAATCGTTGGCATAGTATACCACGGTCGAAGCAGCTGTCAGCGTGATGCCGTAAGCACCGGTCTTGTTCGAGATGAAGAACCGGGTTTTGGCGACAGGATCTTGGAAGTTTTTGACAGCAAGCTCTCTTGCTTCCACGCTGGTATCACCAAAGTAGGTGACGGCAGAGCCCTCGCCGTACTCTTTGTTGAGCGCTTGCTCGATCTGTTTGATGTCGTGCCTGAACCGGGAGAAGATGATCATCTTGCCAGAGGTTTCGGCTGCGATCTCCAACAGCGCATCCATCCGCCCGGACGGGAACGTCATCAGCTCCCCATCATCTGTCATGAGATGCCCGGACATAACCTGCTGCAAGCGCAGCATGAGCGTGATGACCTGCGGGGTCGACACCGTGTCGCCCTCTTCCAGCAAAAGGAACCCCTCCTGCCGAAGCTGGTCATACATCTGCCTTTGCTCTTTCGTGAGCGTGATGTATCGAGCGGTATACGTTTTCGGCGGAAGATCCAGACAATCCTCTTTCAGCACCCGGTAACTGAAACTATCGATCTTGCGGGTTAGCTCTTCCAAATTTTGATAGCCGACCACCTGCTGGAAAGAGTGCGCACCCATGGTCCGGCGTTGGGTGATCGCGTACCGGCCCTGAAATGAATAGAAGCTGTTGTAGCCCAAGAGCCAAGGTCCGAGAAACGCGGCCTGTGAATAGATATCCATGGGCTCCTTGGTGATCGGCGAACCCGTCAGGATGCGGCGATACTTGAACCCACTACCAATCTTCATCAGCGCCTTGGTCCGCTTGGCCTTGTGGTTCTTGATGGTCGTGCTCTCGTCGATTCCGATCAGGCCCCGAGGTCCGAGGTTCTTGGCCAGCCACTCGCCGGCGCCCTTGCCTTTGATCGTGGAGAACGCTTCGACGTTCATGACAAAGATTGTCAGGCCATCGAACTTCTTGTTGATGCCCCGCAGCTCCGCTTGCTCCGCCTTGTTGGGATTGGCGACCCAGCGGATGACCCGATGGGGTACATCCTCGGGAAAGTGTTCAGGAATCTCCTTGTTCGTCCAGTTGCGATACACGCCTTTGGGTGCGATGATCAGAGCGAAATCGATCTCCCCTTGCAGGTAGAGATTCGAGATCGTATCGATAAGGACCTTGGACTTGCCGGCGCCCATCTCCATGAAGAAAGCGTAGGCGTCTCGGTCCATGCTGCGCTCCAGTGCGGTGACCTGATGAGCGAAGGGTTCAGTTTTATATTTCCAGTTGACAGTCATCTATTCCTCCTTTACGGTCACAACTTACGAACAACAAGCATGTTCGTCAACCCTGAAACCTGAAGAGGAGAAACTTATGTCAGACGACATATTCGAAGATATCTTTGACGAGGCGGAAGCCCTCCAAAGTATCGATGGTGACACCACCACGCAGCTCTCCGGCCACGTCCGGCAGTTGCGGTCGATCGAGCAGCAGATTGCTGACGCCGAAGATCACATCAAGGCGTTGAAGCAGCAAAAGCACAGCCTGTCGACCGAGATCATTCCCAACATGATGGACCAGATGGGCGTCGAGCGCCTTGATGTCGATGGCGTGTCAGTCGTTCGCAAGAACATCGTGCATGCGTCCATCCCGCCTGCGCGGAGGGAGGAGGCCTTTGAGTGGCTGCGTCAACACGGCCATGACGACATCATCAAGAACGAAATCACTTGTTCGTTCGGCCGTGGTCAGGATAACGAGGCTGGCCATGTGATGGGTGCGCTGCGCGAGCAGGGCTACGACCCGCAGCAGAAAGTGCAGGTCCACCCCATGACGCTCAAGGCCTTCGTGCGCGAGCAGATCGAGCAGGGCTCCAACATCGATCTTGAGATGTTTGGTGCCTACATCCTCAACACCGCAGAAATCAAAAGGAAGTAAGCCATGAGCACCGCAGTAGCAAAAGCCAAGACCACCGAAGTGTCCGCCGACCTGATGGACGACATCTTTGACAACGCCGGCGATGGCGCGTCGTATGACAGCTCGGAGATGCAGATCCCGTTTGTCCGCCTGCTGCAGGCCCTGTCGCCGCAGCTCAAGAAGAAGGACCCGCAGTACATCGACGGCGCCTCGTCCGGTGATATTTTCAACAATGTGACCGGGCAGTTCTGGTTGGGGGAAGAGGGCATCACCGTCGTTCCCTGCTATCAAACCACCAAGTATCTGGAGTTTACACCGCGCGAGCAGGGCGGTGGCTTCCGTGGCGAGATCGCACCGAATGACCCCCGCCTGCAGAGCACTACCCGCAACGGCGGCAAGGAACTCCTGCCCGACGGCAACGAGGTGGTGAAGTCGGACCAGCATTTCTGCCTTATCCTCGAAGAAGATGGCATGACCCAGCCGGTGGTTATCGACATGAAGTCGACCCAGCTCAAGGTCAGCCGCCGCTGGAAGACGCAGATCGCGATGAAGAAGATCAAGCATCCGAAAGATGGCCGCCTGATCACTCCTCCTCTCTATGCGTCGATGTGGAAGCTGCGCTCGGTCGAGGAGTCCAACGAGAAGGGGGACTTCGCGAACTGGGTGGTCGAGGGTATCGGTCTTGTCGACGACAAGAACGTGTTCCAAGAGGCGAAGGCTTTCCGGGAAAGCGTGCTGGCTGGCGCCGTCAAGGCACAGGCGGAAAGCCACCCCGTCGACACCAACGAAACCCCGGGTGCCGCTGGCGGCGGTGGGTACTCGGACGACGATATACCTTTTTAAGTATATCGTCCGGGGCGGCGCAGCTGCGAGGGACTGCGCCGCCCTCCTTTTCTTTATCAGGAGCAGAGCATGAACACCGCCGCACGTTTCATGTCTGCCTTTGAGGGGTCCGAGGTGGCCCACGGGCAGACAACGGTAGGAAGAACCACCCGGCTTGGGAAAGCGGAAGCAAAAAGCTTCGTGGTCCGAGAGCCGATGACCGAGGATCTCGTAACGTCACACCTGAATGGTGGTCAGGGGATCGGGTCTATTCCGATCAACTCGAACAACATGTGCAAGTTTGGCGCCATCGACGTCGACGACTACGACCTGAACCTGCAAGACGTGGTTGCCCGTGTGTGGTCCGCCGGCCTGCCCCTTGTCATATGCCGCTCCAAGTCGGGCGGCGCACACATCTACCTGTTTCTCAAAGAGTGGGAGAAGGCGTCCGTGGTCCGAGAGTATTTGACCGAGGCTGCCGCACTGCTGGGTTTCGCCGGCCGTGAAATCTTCCCCAAGCAAGACGCCGTGCTGCACGACAAAGGCGACGTGGGCAACTTCATCAACCTGCCGTACCACAACGCCCAGCGCTCGATGCGCTATGCTCTCGACGCCAGCGGCAACGCAATGTCGGTCGAGGAGTTCTTGGACTTGGTTGATCAGAAGCGGTGCAACCTGACGGATCTGGAAACGGCGCTGGCTGAGCAGCGACCGGACGTTGCCGAGCTGGCCGAGTATCCACCCTGCATTCAGTCCCTTGTGGCGCTGGGAGTGTCGGAGAACAGAAACAATTTCATGATGCATGCCACCGTGTCGATCAAGAAGGAACGGCCGGACGACTGGGAGGATGGGGTCGACGAGTTCAATCGACGCTACATCAACCCGCCGCTCAGCTCAAAGGAGCTGCAGGAGACTGTCATCAAGTCCCACCGTCGGAAGGACTACGGTCATCTCTGCGACCAAGCGCCCATGGTCAACTTCTGCGACAAGGCCAAGTGCCGCATGTGCAAGTTCGGCATCGGCGGGGGCGGCGGCTCATCTTTCATGCCGGTTCTGACGGGCCTGACCATCATGAAATCCGATCCGCGCCTCTACTACGTCAACGTCGACGGGGAGCGTATTGAGCTGACGCTGGACGAGTTGAACAGTCCGAGGGAGTTTCAGAAGAAATGCCTGAAGGAGTTGAACCGGCGCCCTGACGTCCTCAAGGACAAAGACTGGGGCGCATTGGTCAATGGCCTTATGGCCGAGGCTACAGAGGCGGATGTCGCGCCCGAGCTCACAACCAAGGGCCAGTTCATGGAGCTGCTGGAGCAGTTCTGTACCAGCCGCACCCGCGCCATGGCGCCGGAAGAACTCGTAATGGGCAAGCCTTGGACAGACAAGGGCGTCACCGCGTTCAAAATCCAAGGGCTGATGGAGTTCTTGAAGCGGAAGGATTTCAAGGCGGTGACGCGTCCGCAAGCCCAGCAATACATCAAGGATCTGAGCGATGACCCGGACAAAGCCATCACCGTGATGAAGGTCAAGAAGGAGGACGGCACATACGCTTCTGTGCGGGTGTGGAAGGTGCCGGCTTTTGACACGACGGAAGTGCAACTAGACATAGAGGACGCCGATGCCCAAACAGACGTCCCGTTCTGATCGCGAGCTAGTAGACATTTTAGCTAAGGTGGCTGGGCTTCTGAACACGTCGCCCGCCTCAGTCATGCAGTTGCTGGAGAACGCCCAGTTTCCGGCGCCGGAAGAGCGGATGATCAAGATCAGCCAGATCGCCGCGTGGTTTGGGGTGTCCGAGGCGGTGATCTACAAATGGGTGCGGGACGAACAATTCCCTCCCCCTGTCAATCTCGGCCGGGCGGATGACCCGTTCGCCACCAAGCGGTGGTATTACAAGGAAGTGCGCGAGTGGCTGCATGGCCGCCCGCGAGGAACTGGAAAGAAAAACGTGAGGCAACAAAATGCGAAATAGCACCCTGATTTTAGGACCTCCCGGCTGCGGCAAAACCTATCGCCTAATGCAGATTATCAACGAGGCCTTGTCCCGAGGAATTTCTCCGTGGGAAATCGGCTTTCTTTCTTTCACCAGAAAGGCTGTCAACGAGGCCCGCGATCGCGCAGCCCAAGAGTTCGGTTTCCTACCCAAAGACATGCCGTACTTCAAGACCCTGCACGCCCTCGGCTTCCACCTGCTTGGCCTCAAGAAGGAGGACGTGATGAGCGCTGCCGACTGGCGGGCTTTTGCCGATGAGCTGGGCATGGAGATCAATGGGGAGAAGGCGGACCTCGACGACCTGAGCGGCCTCGTGAACAGCGCCGCTGGTGGCGGGGACAAGTATCTTCGGATCATCGAACGGGCTACCATGCGGATGGTCTCCTTGGAACAGGAGTTCCGGGATGCAGATGACTACGATCTGAGTTTTGCCATGCTGCGAAAGATCAGCAGCCTGCTGCAGGTCTACCGACAGCAGCTCGGCAAGGTGACATTCGTCGACATGCTGAGCATGTTCGTTGATTTCGGCGAGGCGCCCCGGCTCAAGATGTTGATTATCGACGAGGCTCAGGACCTTGTCCCCTTGCAGTGGGCCATGGTCAAAAAGCTCATGGACAACGCCGAAGAGGTGTACTTCGCCGGCGACGATGACCAAGCCATCCACCGCTGGGCGGGTGTTGATGTGAGGCAGTTTCTTGAGTGCTCGCCCAAAATCCAGATCCTCGAGCAGAGCTACCGCCTTCCGCGTTCCGTCTTCGACCTGTCCCAGCGCATCGTCCACAGGATCAAGGACCGAGTTCCAAAAACCTACCACCCAACCACCCGAGAGGGCAGGGTGGTGTTTGAACCGGACCGGGAGTTCCTTGACCTGACCCAAGGTTCATGGACCTTGATGACGCGCGCGAACTACATGGCTCAACAATGGGGCGAGTCACTGCGAGACGACGGGTTTATGTTCAGCATCAACGGCCGGCGCAGCATTCGGGAATCGCTGACAGACTCCATCGCACTGTGGCGGCACTTGGCCGGTGGCGGCAGCATCTACGCTGGAGAGATGAAGAAGCTGTATGCACAGACGGCGCCCGGCGTACTGCAACGCGGGGCCAAGAAACTTCTTGAAGCAGCAGACCCGCAAATCGCATATAACATCTCCGATTTGCAAGGTAGCTTTGGGCTACAGGCCGGTGACAATGCAGATGCATTGTCCGTGATTAAGATGAACGATCGCGAGAGAACTTACATCCGAGCGCTTGAGCGCCGGGGTGAAGACGTGACCCAAGAACCAAGGATCAAGGTCGGAACAATCCACAGCAACAAGGGCGGGGAAGACGACAATGTGGCCGTGGACCTTGGGTCGACACGCGCGGCCGTCGAATCTCGGTTCCCGGACGACGAACATCGGGTCTTTTATGTGGGTTTCACACGTGCTAAGCACAACCTGCATGTAATTCAAAGCGGTATGAGGAATAGATATGACATCTGAGTTTTCGTTCGAAGAGCGGCGCCTTTGGGACTGGGCCGTGGACATGGCCAAACATGTTGCCAAGCTGAGCAAAGATCCAAGTACCAAGGTTGGCGCTGTGATCTTCGACGACAAACGGCGCATTGTTTCGGCCGGCTACAACGGGTTTCCTCGCGGCGTCCAAGACAGCCACGCCCGGTTGCATGACCGCGAAACCAAGCTCAAGATGACCGTGCATGCGGAGAAAAACGCTATGGCCTTTGCCACGGCCCCGCTCCACGGATCGACCCTGTTCTGCACACACCCCTGCTGCACCCAATGCGCAGCCATGGTGATCCAGAATGGGGTCAAGCATGTCTGCTGGCCGAAACCAGAGCCGGCCTTTGTCGAGCGCTGGGCGGATGATATGACGCTGTCGATGGAAATGTTCATGGAAGCAGGAGTGTACGTTCATGTCGGGTGATCCCAGTCGAGAGGAGCTGATTGCTGCGGGTGGCCACAAGGACGATCGCGGCAAGGTCCGCATGGAGCTTATCCCGCCCGAGCTTCTTGAGGCTGTGGGCGACATCCTGACATTTGGCGCTGAAAAATATGCCGATCGCAACTGGGAGCACGGCATGAAGTGGTCTCGGCCGTTTGGCGCCATGATGCGGCACATGTGGGCGTGGTGGGGTGGTGAACAAAACGACCCTGAAACAGGGCGGTCGCACCTTTGGCATGCAGCTTGCTGCATCGCGTTCTTGGTGGCGTACGAGCAGCGCAGCGTGGGTGAAGATGATAGGTGGAAAGGCCCGCTGTCGTGAGGCCGATTTACGAAACGGACCAAGACCTCCGCAATGAGCGGGACATCATCGATGCTCTCAATAACTTGTGGGGGACCCAAGCTCACAAGATGCCGAGGGCATATAGCTTGGACTATCTCCTGACCCGTGGGCCGAACGCTGTTGCTTTCGTCGAGATTAAACGCCGGCAAGTGCCCAGCTGGCAGTACGACACTTTGATGATCTCCATGGCCAAGATTTTGAAAGGCCGGGCGATCACCCGTGAGACGGAGCTTCCGTCACTGCTTGTGGTGAAGTGGAACGACATGGTGGGCTATGTGTGTATGTCTGAGATCGACATGGATATTCAGGTCGGCGGCCGCAGAGATCGAGGGGACGCACAGGACATCGAGCCAGTGTGTATGATACCGGTCAAGAACTTTCGGAGAATACAGGCGTGAAAGACAAGTATGACACAGGCACGGATGACTTCCTGCTTAAACTGGACATCAACAACATCGAGACCGAGTGGTCGGCGCCCACCGAGTTTCCAGACTTGACCAAACACAAGACGATCGCCATCGACCTTGAGACCCGGGACGACGGCCTCGGCGCAAACAAGGGGCCGGGCTGGGCCACGAACGATGGATACGTCGTCGGTATCGCCGTGGCCGCCGGCGACTTCCACGGCTACTTTCCAATCCGCCATGCCAATGGTCCAAATCTGGACTTGACGATGACCCTTGGATGGCTACAAGAGCAGATGGATACCCCGGGCATAACGAAGGTGTGCCACAACGCGCCTTACGATATCGGGTGGTTGATGGCCGAGGGAATCAAGGTCCAAGGTCCGATAATCGACACCCTGATCGCCGCGCCTCTGGTGGACGAGAACCGGTTCAGCTATCGCCTTGACCTGTTGGGCAAGGAATATATCGGCATGCGCAAGGACGAGAAGGTCTTGCGGGCTGCCGCAACCGAGTGGGGCATCGATCCCAAGGCGGAAATGTGGAAGCTCCCTGCCCGGTTTGTCGGCGGCTACGGCGAACAAGACGCCGTCATGACGCTCAAGCTGTGGGAACACCTTAAGGCCGAGATCGAGAAGCAGGACCTGTGGTCGGTGTTTGATCTTGAGTCTCGCGTGTTGCCCGGCGTCATCGACATGCGGGCCCGAGGCGTGCGGGTGGATCTCGATCAGGCGGATCGATCGCGAAAGATTTTGCGTCAGCGGAAGCAAGAGCTGCTGGCATTCGTCAAGGATAAGACGGGCATCGAGGTCGAGGTGTGGGCGGCCGAGAGCATCAAGAAGGTGTTTGAGGATTTGGGGCTTCCCTATCCTCGGACCGAGGCCGGAGCGCCGTCCTTCACAAAAGATTTTCTGAAGGACCATCCGAACGAGGTGGCGCAGACGATCAACAAGATCCGCGAGGCGGACAAGGCGGACAGCACGTTTATTGACAGTATCCTGAAATATGAGCACAAGGGTCGCATCCACTGCGAGATGCATCAGCTGCGCAGCGACGACGGGGGCACGGTGACCGGCAGGTTCAGCTCTTCGAGCCCCAACCTGCAGCAAATTCCAGCGCGCGACCCGGAGATCAAGAAGCTGATTCGCGGCATCTTTGTGCCGGAGGAGGGCGAGCGGTGGGGCAGCTTTGACTATGCATCCCAAGAACCGAGGCTCTTGACCCACTTTGCCGCCAGCCTGCCGCCGCGCATGCGTGGCACGATGGTCGATGAGATCGTCAAGGAATTCCACGAGGGCAACGCCGACCTGCACCAAATGGTGGCTGACATGGCCGGGATCAGCCGGAAGGAAGCCAAGACGGTGAATCTCGGCATCATGTACGGCATGGGGAAGGGCAAGCTCGCCAACCAGTTGGGAATCTCAGAGGACGAAGCGAAGCGACTGCTGGATCTGCATCAGGAGAAGGTGCCGTTTGTCCGTATGCTGGCCACGGTCGCCAGCGATCAGGCCGAGCGCAATGGGCAGATACGAACGGTCCATGGGCGGCTGTGCCGGTTCGACATGTGGGAGCCGCGCAGTTTTGGATACAGCAAGCCGCTGAAGTACGAAGAGGCCGTCAAGGAGTACGGCACGGTTGGTCAAGGTATCCGCCGGGCGTTCACCTACAAGGCCCTCAATCGCTTGATCCAAGGTTCGGCGGCCGACCAGACGAAGCTGGCGTTCGCGCAATGCTACGAGGCGGGGCTCAAGCCCATGCTGCAGGTCCACGACGAACTGTGCTTTTCCATTGCAACCGACGAGCAAGCAAACGAAATAGTCGAAATCATGGAGAACGGTCTGGAGCTCAGGGTGCCGAGCAAGGTAGACGTCGCCCTTGAAAAAGACTGGGGCGACGTCGACTGATCACTGCTGCTGGCGCTGGAAGATTTCCATGTTCCGCAGCCGGTCAATCAGGTTCCCGCCCATGAGTTCTGGGGCGGGCGGCTGCCGGGTTGCTGCGGGCGCCGGCGCAGGTTCACCGAACAGGGGTGTGAGACTCGGCGCCGGTTGGGCCACCGGCACAGCAGCGGCCGGGATGAAATCCTCCCCTAGACCAACGGCATCTAGATTGGTTTCGGGGGTTTCTTGTCGCCGCCGACGGAACTCTTCCGGCGCCAAACGCTGACCCCGACGCTCTGCTGAAAGCCGGTTAAGCTCGCCCCACGGAACATCCTCCGTCACGCGGCGACGACCCTCGACATTTGTTTGCATGGCCACGTCTTTGCGAATCTCGTCTGTTGCCAGCCCCGGCATAAACTCGCCCCGCATGATCACGTTGACCTCGTCCTTACCAAGGTTACCCTTCTGTATGAGGTTGCGGCGAATCTCTTGATCCGACAAACCTAGTTCGCGATAAGCAAGGATCTCATTGTACAGCTTCGACTGCGACCGATACAGAGAGTCGAGGTAATTACCCCATGCGTTGAGCATGTCTTCGGGTGTCGTGTCAGCACGTCGAATAGCGCGATAGGCGACTTTCTTTGCGTCGCTTCGCAGCGGGCCATACTCATATGCCGCAAACTCGGCGTCCTTTTTAAGATCGATCTCCATCGGCGTGAAGCCCGTGATTTGACGACCGATTTCCTCCGCCACATTGTACTCTTGGGCACGCGGGCCCGGAGTTTCGGTCATCGCACGTATCAGTCTACCCGGCTCAATGTCCCCTCGCTGCCCCGAAACGCCAAGCTTCACAATCGCGGGGATTACGGAATCTACGACATGCACAAACCCCTGCGAGGCTTTTGTGCCCCAAGAGTCAGAAGGGTTGTAGATCCGTGCGCCCGTCTGGGTCACACCCCCACGGCCAATGCCCAAGGACCCCGGCCCGGACGACGGGAGGGCGTCGCGCACCCGCTCAAAGAAAATTGCCTCTGAGGCAAACGGATCAGCGAGTGCGCCCACCAAGTCGTAAACACTACCCCCGATCTGCTGGACCTCGTTCTGGTCCAACCGACCTCGTTCTTGGTAACCTCGCAGAGCAGCTTGGACGGCATCCGTGACGAACGAATATGGGGCCACATAGCTTAGGTTGATGTATTTGATTTTGCCGTCGCCGCTGAACTCAAGGGGGACAAGGTCCTGCCCCTTTTGGAAGTAGTCTGCCTGCTCGTGCAATCGATCCATCTGCTCGTCGGTCATGCCAGTGGCGTTTTGACCCGCACGAACAATAGCCTTGGGTACGATCGTTGCGACGGTAAGAAGTCCGGTGAGTCGCTGGGCGCCATGCGCCCGTGTCGCGCGCACCAGACGTTCCGCGGCCTCTTGGCCCAGCTCGCGCACCAGCTCATCGTCCACCTGCGCGGCAAGCTCCTTCACCCCCTGCTCTAGGATGTTCCCCATGTTGCGGATGTTTTCGGAGGCAAAGGAGGTGAAGTTACCGAAAGGCAAAAGCCGGTCCGCGGATCGAACGGCCAAGCCGATCTCACTATACGTGGGCATAAACTTGCGCGTTCTATCGGCGGCAGCCACTTCAAAAGAGTCCAGCGTTCTTTTTGCGCGACCGCCGCGCCCGGCGCCGGCCAAGTCACCGACCAAGTCCAGTTCAGATCGTGTGCGATCCACGAGGCCTGAACGCTCAAGCCAGCTGAACACTACGCGCTCGTCGTCAGCGCTATTGGCAACGGAGCCTACAAGCTCGCGCAACTTTGCCTCCTCGCTCAGCAGGACGCGCGCCTTGGCCAATGCGTCCGCCCCCTGTGTGGTTTTCTCAAAAAACTCCAGCATCGGTGCCATGATCGGCGTTTTGGTCTCCAGTGTTTCGATGGCTGAGCGAAGGCGCTGCGGGGCCCCGAACTTCGGACCCTCTTTCTGGATGCCCTGCAGGGTGCGCAAAAGGACGTTGCTGTCTGTCACCCCGACAAGATCGAGCTTCCTCGCCAGCGCGTCCGTCCCCTCTTGGTCGAGACCCTGCAGGCCCCGAAAGATTGTCAGCAAAGACTGGCTCTCGGTTTGGCCAAATCCGGACGCCGTGTTGCCGCTGGCGATGGTCATGAGTTTATTGCCTATGATGTCCCGGACCCGAGAGGCGGGGTTCGGGACGATCGTCATCTTTTGCGTCAGGCCCTTCATCTGGTTCAGCATGGCGCCGACCTGACTGATCGGGTTCATGTTCAACTGCAGCGGGGCGTTCAAATTGTCGTAGAGCTCTTTCGGAACGTACATGCCGCTCAAGGCGCCAAACCGGCCGCCGGCAATGTCATTCAGGTCTTCATCACCAAGCTTGATGTAACCCTCCTCCCGCAGCTTTGTGGCGGCATCGTCCAGCAGCGCTTGGTTTGATTTCCCTGCGCCAATGGCCACAGAAAGATCCGCGAACTCTTTTTCGATGTTCCCGCTTTTTGCCCCGGGCAAATAAACGTATGCCGGCCGAAGGCCGGAATCAATTCTTGCCAACCCCTCGGCTGCGGGTATGGCCGTACGGGCTTGCTGGTTGTAGAACCGAAGACTGGTGTTGAGTGTGGCCATCTGATCAAGCATGTAGCCCAGTCTTTCTCTGGGGTCGGTAAACTCCCCAAGCAATGCGCGCACTGGGGCGTATTCCATAAGGGGCACTCGCTCCTGCAGTATCCCTTTTTCAAGCTTAAAGATGGGGGTGTCCTGCAGGGTGACGCCGCGCTGCTCCCCGAGAACCTCCTTGCGGATTTGATTCAACCTTTTGTTTATTTGCTTTTGAATTACTTCGGGGGTTAAGTCCACGTCACCGATCGGTTTCAAGTTCAGCATGTCGAGCAGCGTTTTTTGTGCGGCCGCACGCGCATACTCGTCGGTGATCGGACCCTTGGCTTCTGTCTTTTTCAGCCGAACAAGCAGGTCTTCCGCAGCCTTGAACTGCGGGCTTTCCATCAGGTTCTTGCCGCCGAGGGAGCGATACAGCTGTTCGGGGTCCTGATAAAGTTGATAGACCCGTGTCAGATGGTTCTTCCCCGCTTCGTGGTTGGCTTTTACGATTTCCAAAACAGCCCGGGCTTTTTCTTTTTGCGCGCCCAGCGGCAGCATCTCTTCAGGTATACCCGCCTTTCCCGAAACCATGGGTGAGCCGCCCACAATATCCTCTAGGTTCTTGATCAACAGGTCGGTTAGGTCGGTGTCGATTTGAACGAGATCGTCTACAGCCTTTTGAAAATCATCGCCATACTTCGTGGCCAGAGGTGAGCCGGTGGGTGCATCTAGGTAGCGCAAGACGTCCCGCTCGATCTGCTTCATGAAGTCGGCCCTGTCCGACCGCTTGGCGGAGGCTTTCACAACCTTGCGGCTGGCGCGATCGTAACGCGAAAGCGCGTTCGATATCTCATTTTGAAGCGACCGGGATATGCCTTGCACTTCTCGGATGTTAGCCCTGATCTGAGGGGCCAAACCACCACCGGGTGCGAAATATCGGACCGCTTGCTTTTTGACCGTTTCGGCGCCGGGAAGCTTGCCTGCATACGTCCCGAGAATGTCCCAGCCCTTGAGTGTGGCGCGGGCAGTGCCGGAAAGTGCGGGGCCGATGACAGGGGCGCTGCCGAGGGTCCTTGACCCACGACCAAGGCCCAGCAGGGCGGTGTCAAAAACTGAGCTTAGTGCCGCCGCTTCTGCGCCCTGACGTGCCCGGTTCCGGAATTGGCGAAAGGCCTCTTCTCGACCAGTTAGTCCCGTGTCTTTTTCGGTCTTCAACGCCTCCGGCAAAAACTCGAACTGGTCGGATAGAGTCGAACGACCAGCGGAGGACACCACGGCGTCATAAACACCGGAGGCCAAGGCCGTTGCACCAAGGACCTTGGCTCGGTTGCCAAGTAGCTGTTTACCAGCCTTGGAACGTCCAAAGCTTTCGGCGGACTTCATAAACCTGCTCGTAGCACCGAGGCCCCTACCGGTCTTTGCGACCTGCCCGGCACGCCCGATCCATCCTGCAATAGGAATGGCGCCCGCACCAAACACCAGTAGGTCTCGGGTGGTGGTGCCGACGGGTGTCGTGGGAGTACCAACAAAACGATCCGCCGCATCAAACGCAGCCGACACATCGTCGACGTAGTCTGTGTCAAACGCAGCATCTATGCCGAGGGCGGCCAGCTCCCCCAAGCCTCGGGCAAACTCAACCGGAGCAGACGCGACCCCGCGAGCAAACTCTGCAATAGCGCTTGGCTGGTCCTCTGCGGTTTCACCTGACATGGCATCGCCTGCCACCGCCCCTGCCGGGATAAAGTCTTCGGCTGAAGGGGTTTGGTCGAGGCTTGGGCCTCCGGTCAACGCGCCCGGCGGTATAAAATCCTCGTCCATTCAGATAGCCCTCATTCCGAAGCCGGCTTTGTCTCGCGCGTGTATTTGCCCGTGCTTGGATTGTATCTCAAATATGACTGGCCCGGAAGGATAAAGCCGAGTTCTCGTTCGCTTCGCACCACGGGGAATTGTCCCGCTTCGGGGTCTTCCGGGTCGACATCTCGATACATGTACATCTGACCAAGAGCCGCGTATTGACGGGGGTCTGTGATTTGACCCTCAATACTGAGCCCTTCAATGTAGTTGAGCATCTCTTTGTTTCGCTCGTTTGTGATAAACGCTTCTGGGTTATCCTTGTACTGATCAGGAATTCTAATGGATCCGGCAGCCACCCCATCGCGAAGTTCTGTGGCAGTCGTAATCGCTTGCTCAGCAACCCGGGGAACCGCCTCATAACCACTGCTTCCAGAAGAGCCGCGGTAAGCGCCCAGCCGCGCTTTTTCCCGCTCCAGCTCCAGTCTGTTCTGCTGCTCGACGTCCATACGCGCCGCTTCACGTTCGGCCTTCGTCGCCGCAGTCTGCTGTGCGATTGCCGTCTCAAGAGCCAAGGTCCGAAGCCCGCGCTCCCGTTCACGTTCGGCCTCGCGCCGTTCTGCAATACCTTGCGTTCCCACCAACAGGCCTTGGGCGATGTTGGTCAGGGCGTTGGGACTTTGGCCCGCGGCAATGGCGAGGCCGATCATGGCAAGGTCCATCATGCGGTTGTCGACGCCGTCGTCCTCTTCTCCATAGACCTTGGAGATCAAGGCCCGCGCATCCTTGTAGTAGTCCTCCAAGGATTTTGCCGGAGCTTCTTCACCGTCGCCGCCTCCCCCGCCTCCCCCGTCGCCCCCGTCGCCCGTGGGCTGCTGAGTTCTCAGGAGCACGGACATCGCATCTTGTGCAATCTTTTCAGCTTCGGCTGGGTCTTCGGACTTTGGAGGTACAAGGCCCTCCAAGGCCTTACGGCCCTCTTCGGTCATCTGTTCCGGCGTCATTGAGGGAGCGACTTCTTGAGCCATGACCGTATCTTCCGCCGATGCAAATGATCCCAGTTCACGACCGAGTGCGCGGTTTTCTTCCTTAAGCGCGGCTTCCTCTTCCGCCGCTGCGCTGCTTCTTGGGGCGACCCCGCCGACTTTTGCCTCTTCAAGCTCTTGTAAACGAGCTTTGTTGGCCTCGAGTTTTTTTCCCGCTCGACGTTCAGCGGCGGAGGAGGTAGCCCTTTCTGCCGCATGAAGCGCTTCCGCCGCCTGTTTAAGGGCCAACTCTGCTTCTGCGCCACGAACAGGGAAGCCATCGCTTCTAAAAACACTCTTTGTTTTAACGTCAACTCGGTACGGCACGCCGCCAACTATTACCTCCGGAAGAGAGAGGATATCCCTCGTGTTTTGCTGGCCCAGAGAGTACATTGCGGAACTCCCCGCCATCAACCGTTCTGCCTCCGTCTCCACCGGACCCTCAGAGGTGTATCGCGTATCTGGTTCCACGAGCCCCAAACCGACCCCAAATCGATCAAAGAAAAGCTGGCCGCCAAGTTCGCTGACGGGAAGACCCGCGGCTTTCCGCTGCTGTCGAGTCATTTTTCGCCAGTCCTGCATGCTGAAGTTTGCAAGGCCTGCGGGAAGACGATCGGGCAGCCCCGCCGGTCGCACCGGCGTCACACGCCCAAGGCCCACGACCGGTGGTTCCATCTGCGGGCGCATGATGTCGTTGTACTGCACGGCGGGGCGCACCGGCGCCATCGGCGCCGTGGTCATTGCAATGCCGCCATTATTAAACCGCTGCGCCGCCGCCTGCATGAGTTCAGGTGACGACGCCATGATGCCGCCCATGCTGCGGAGTTTGTTTCTTGCGTCATAGGGCATGTTGCGTCCCCCCTAAAACAAGCCGGATTTGTACAAGCCGTAGGCGCCGAGGCCGAGGCCCCCGATCTGCGACAGCATATTGGGGCTTGACTGCGGCTGTTGCACGATGGCGCTGGTGCCGGTGGGCGCGCCTTGGAAGATATCCGAGAAGAACCCAAGTTGTTGATACGGAGCCATCGTCGCTTGATATTGATTCTGGCGCGCGGCGTCGAGGTAGGCCTGCTCCTGCGCCTGCTGCTGTTGGCCGATTGTCATCGCCGTGTTGATGTCCTGCAATTGCTGTCCCTGACGCTGCAAGCCAAACCCGGCCATCTGCGCCCCAAGGGCGCCGAGGCCTTGACCAAACCCAGCGATGTTGCTGGCGGCCTGCTGCCCCAGCTGCCCGAAACTTGTGCCAAGTCCGCCCAGCTGAGACCCGATGCCGGACGCGGTTGCCGCAGCCTGCTGCCGCCTAAGTTGCGCCTGTTCGAAAGCTTCCTGCGAGCGCCGCGCGGCATCTGCAAAACCCTCTTGCCGCATTCTGGCTGCTGTCGCACCCTGCTGACTGAGGATGTTGCGGCCAACCTCTGCTTCTGCCAATCCGGAACGAGCACCTCCAAACGCGCCGGAACGAACCGCATCAGCTCGTGCCTCATTTAGCTGTAGCTGCCCCTGCCGCGCAATGTCCCCGAGCGCAACATCAATCGCCTGCTGTTGATACGGACTCATATACGCCGCAACAGAAGCCGGGTCATATTCTGCGCCGGTGCCTTCCAAAGAGCCAAGGCCCGCGGTCATGGCTTCACGGGCCGCGCGCCGTTCTGCTTGAGCAGCCTCTAGCTCGGATCCGGCTAACCGGCCGGCCTCTTCGGTCGCCATAACCCCGGTGCCGGTTAGAGCTTCACCGGCGGCGATCGAAGGCTCATAGCTCCCGCGCGCCTCTCGAGCCATCGTCTCCGCTGCCACTTGCGTGGGCGTGCGAGCAGCCACCATGTAGTCCGGAAGCTGCAGGGGCTGTTGCGAAAGCTCGTAGGCTAGCGGAAGCAGGCCTGCGTAGCCCTCGCCACCGTAAAGAAACGGTCGAGCCGCCAAAGGCAGCTGCTGGATCTGAGTTGTTGTCGACGGCTGGCCGCCGCCCCCACCACCGCACATCAGCCCACTCCTCTAAATTCAGGCATTCCCATCAGCATCTGCGCGGCCTTCTTGGCCCTCGTGCCGTTGGGTGCGTTTCCGATAAGTTCGGCCGCTCGATCCGCATCCCCGTCCGGATCGGCAGCCGCCAAGTCTTTCTTCGACAGGATGACCTCACCGTTGGAGACTTTGATGTGTTCCACCGGCCGACCACTTTGATAGATCATCCCGTCGATGTCGTCGCTGGTCCCGGTCCCCGGACCGCGGATCAAGCCGCCCCGAGCAAATTCCCTTACAGCCATGCGGTAGGTTTCTTCGCGATCGCTCAGGTTTGGCAGGGTGTTAAGCCCGCGCCGCTCAAGTTCGCCAACGGCCAAAGACCCAACCCCTGCCGAGACAGGTTGAAGAGGAATCCGTTGGACCCCTGTTGGAGGCAGCACCGGTTCGATCGCAACGGGGGCCGACGCAAAGTTTGACACCGGGGCCGACGCAAAGTTTGACATGGCGTCTGCACTACTGGGGGCCTGACCCTCGCCAAGACGCATCCGCATGGGACCCGGCGGAGGTGCCTGACGCTGCTCTTCCTGACCCCCACTTATAAGGGTGGAGGCCAATTCGATGGCCTTGCCCGGATCAATCGCTTTCTTTGTAGCCTCGGTAAGGGCTTGCTGTGTGGCCGCCGGCGCAGCGGAGCTGGCGATCGTCTGCTTGGCAATTTCCCCTGCCGCCATTTGCGGCGCCGCCTGTGCTCCCGCGCTGGCAGCCGCTTGTGCTCCCTTGCCTGCAGCGCCTGCGATACCCGGGACCAACGCGCCCATGATGCCCCCCAGTGCAGCTTGCCCCGGGTTTTGCCCGGCGGCCAGACCGCCAACAAAACTGCCCAGACCAGCCGCCAGTGCCGTGCTCATGCCAATGGCCGGAGCCGCGGCTGTTCCGATCAGACCGCCAATAATGGGAGCAAGAATAGGGAGGGGCATGTACGCACCTTGGTTGTTGTCTCAGGCAGTATAGCAGAGCCGTTGCAGTCTTGCTAGGCTTGGCCGTCTGCTGCCTCGGGGACAGTCGCAAAAATCCGAACTCCGGTGCGTTCAGCACCTGTCCACGGGTTTTTGCACTCTGGGCACTGACCGTCGGGGTAGGACGCGTGTTCCTCGGGGGTATCAACCGCGTTATCGCAGTGGTCGCAGTGAATAAGGTTGATGCTTGAGCTTGGTTTCATGTTACTACCTTTACTGTGCCAGAATCATTCCAAAGGGTTCCCGGTTCTAGGCCCGTGGCCGACGTCGGCAGATCCGTAAGCACGACCTTTGTGAACCGGCCTTCGCCGGGATTTCGCTCTTGCTGCATATAGGTGGCGATCGACCGAACCAGTTCGTCAAAATACCGCTGGCTGTATTCGGCCGGCGGCACCGCGAAGTAAGGAAGGGGTAGGTTACGGGACATCAGCGGCGCCCTTTATTGGGAAGAATCTCAACCCTCACCGCCCCTGATCTCCAAGATACACCCGGGTCAGTGGACTCAACCCGTAGGCTAAACGCACGTCCATTCAGCCGAACGTCCAGCTTGTCCGTGTATGTGTCCACAGTTCCACCCGCGGATCGGATCACACTACCCGTTTCAGTGGCCTGCACCACCTCTCCCGGGTGGTCATATGCTTTCAGGGTCATCTCCACAGAGGCGGTTTGACTTTCAGAGTCACGGAATGTCACATCCGGAACCAACTGGTTGATCACCGTCCACCGGTCCCCGTCTTCAACGTCGATTGGACTGGACTCAATATAGGCATGAATACCAGATGGCGGGTTGGTCGAGCCGTCGTCACTGCCAGTTTCGTGGTAGTAGAGGTAGCCGTCCATCGCTGCAGCCAATGGCCTGTTTTTGTCCACTCGATCCAGCCATGCTGTGCGGCCCATGGTGCCGGTGTACCAGATGTTTTGTTCGTAGTTATAGACGACGTATCGATCGCACTCGCTGCTGATTGAGCAGGGATAGTGCCACCACACCTCCCCAAAGGCGGTGTTGGATCCGCAGGCCACCTTGAAAGGCTGGGCTCGGTCCATGGTGTCAAACACGTATTCAAGAACAGGGCAGGGCAAAGGCTTGACCGTGCCGTCGTAGATAAAAAACTCTTCTTCGCCCATCCAGATCACGGTGTCGTCAATCGCCACCGCTGCCGTAGGAGCGATGATGCTGGTATTGGCCGAAAGCCGAGTGACGCCAAACGTAAATGGCGGTCCGAGGAACTGCATCGCGTAGACGGCTTTGTCTGTCAAAACCAGCGTTTGCTGACGTGTTTCAACAGCCCGTACGATCTCGGACCCCGTACCGAGGACCAAGTCCCCCGCTGTGTTGGTGGAGGTTGCAGTCCAGTCAGCCGGGTCTCCTTGATCGGAAAACCGAATAAGCATTGGATCGAGGTCCGTGCCACCCTGCGGCACGGCACCAAACGCAATGACGTGCCTGTCCCGGTCCGAAACCATGACTTGGTTGACCTGCGCTGGAACATCCGATGCGCCACCCAAAGACGACACGAGGACCGCGCGGCTACTGGTTCCCACGCTGGTATCCCAATAGTAGAGAGGACCCCCACGTTGGTTGATGATCAAATCCTCTCCGAACAAATCATGCGACCAAAGCGAGATTTGGGACGCCACAATCGGGGTGGAGGCAGAAGAACCCCACGTGCCACGGGCCCATGCACCAGCACCCCAACCAGTGCCGAGAACCGTGGTGTCCAGCGTGCGGTTTAGCAAATACGTTCCTACAACCGAAGCACCGCCGTTGCCGGTGTCCGAAGAGTTGGCGACAACAGGGGTTGGGTCGAGCTCTCCGTCGACGGTAATGCTGGAGATTGAGGTTCCGGCCGTACGGGCCGTTATCGTGTATGTGTCAGCGTCAACGACGCTGACAACCTGATACTCTTGGTTCAGCACGTCTGCGGTGATGGTGCCGCCGAGACTGACGGCGCCGCTGAAGATCACAAAGTCTGTGGCCAGAGCGCCATGGGCGGTGTCCGTCACGGTGATAGTCGACGAGCCGTCGGTTGCGCTAAAGGTTACGTCGCCCGCGGCGGTCGTGTCTCGGACCGGGGTGATGTCGTAATACTGGCCACCTTGGTTGACATAGTATTTCAGGTTTGTACCGACGCCAATGTTGAGCTGGCCAGAAAGCGCGTTCCACGAGATCAGACGTCGGCAGACGCCTAAAAATGAACTAGAGGACAGCTTTTGCCAGCCGCCAATTTTTTCCGGAAACCCCAACCGGAAACGCACCTTGTTGGCGTCAAACCAACCGCCCTCGTTGGCGTAATCCGTCGCGTCCTTCACGAGGCCGGGGCGAAATTGCAGTTTAGAAAGCGGCATTAGTCATCTCAAGTATAATACACAACTACTTCGCCGCTAAGCGTAGCAGACCCCGTTATAGAGGTAATACGAATACCGTCTAAAGCTCCTCCGAGGTCGGGGGACCTGCCGCCCGCAGTATAAAATTGTGCGCCTGCACCGCCTAAGCTACCAACCCACTCGTCGGTTTCAGGTATTTTGAAAAACTCATACACACCGTTAAAACCAGTGGTAGATATGCCGGCTAAAAACATGTCGGTGCGCGTTGTTACCCCTGTATTAAAAACGTACGTGCTATTGTAGCCCGAAGTTGCAAAAGTTGAGCCGGTAGAAAGCTGAATAGACATACTGCTAGTGCTAACACTACAATCCTTAAACACTACCCACACACGGCTCAGTCCTGTTGGCAAAGACGTGAAATCAACCGCGGTCCCAGACAGGGTGGCTGTAGCGGTTGTGGATGGTTTATTAGCATCAATCGCCGCCTTTATTTTGGCCGGGCTGACGAGGCTTTCGGTCGTTCCGGTTCCGGCCTCCCAAGTCGCCTCGGCCTGCGTAGCCGCGCCATAAGACACGAGGTCTCCGTCGGCGTTCCATTTTACGATGTCGCCGTCCGTTCCGGCGGTCCCCGTCACAATTTGCGTGTCCGATCCGGACAGCGTCTTACCGTCAAGAAGATTGAGTTCAGCGGCGGTGGATGTCAGGGTGTTGTAGTCGACCAAGGTCCACGTTACGCCGTCCAGTTTATCAAACTCAGTGGTGGTGACGCCCGTGGCACGCAAATCCTTTGCGTAGTTCAGATCGTTGACGGTTCCAGTAAAACCGTCGAGAGTGTCAAACTCGGCAGCCGTGACGCCCGTGGCACGCAAATCCTTTGCGTAGTTCAAATCCTCAAACGTCCCGGTAAAACCATCGACCTTGTTGAGTTCCGCCGCAGTTGCAGTAAGCCCAAGATTTACCAACGAGGCGGCGGCATCGGACACGTCAGACAGGTTATTTGAGCCAAGCATAAAGGTCAGGGCGGCGGTGACGTCTGTGACCTTTGCTCCGGCCCCGGCCCCGTCGCAGTAAATGATTGCACCATCGCCGTCGGCCACTGTTACGTTGCCGCCGGAACCCTGCGTAAACACAGCATCCTGCCCGGAGCCGTTGTTCACAATATAGACGCGGGCAACGGTGTTGGGGCTGATGGTAATCGTGTTGGTGCCGGTGGGCGAACCACCCAGCTCGAGAACTGCGTAGTGGCCCTCGGACAGTGAACCTTGGCTCACGGTTAGAGTGTGGGTGGTGCCTGCCAGCGAAACCGTGGTCACGCCGCTGATGGCGCGGCCAAGAATCTCAAGGTTCTCGTTGGTGATGTCTCCCCACAGGCCGTCCTTTTCACCGTCGGCCATGAGTTCGAGAAGCAGGTTTCCACTGTACGTGCTGGGCATGGTTTATCACCTCAAAGTGTATGCTGCGCAGCATACACTAGGCTGCGACGTCGGTCCAGTCGGGGTTGGTGTCCGGATCAACAAGCGTCCAGTCGGGGTTGGTGTCCGGATCAACAAGCGTCCAGTCGGGGTTGGTGTCCGGATCAAGTCGGCTCCAAATAAAGACACCGCTCACTAGGCCGCGAGCCTGTGCACCAAGAACAACGACATTCGCGTCGGTCGAGACCGTAACGGAACCCGGGGAGGCGGTGGTCTCGAGACCCGTGACAGGGGCGTCGACGTCGATTGCGACTGTAACTGAACCCGGGGAGGCGGTGGCTTCAAGTCCCGAGGGGGAAACATTCGCGTCTTCCGGGACCGTAACTGAACCCGGGGAGGCGGTAGCTTCAAGTCCCGAGGGGGAAACATTCGCGTTGGCCGAGACCGTAACGGAGCCCGGGGAGGCGGTAGCTTCAAGTCCCGAGGGGGAAACATTCGCGTTGGCCGAGACCGTAACTGAACCCGGGGAGGCGGTAGCTTCAAGACTACCCGTCGTTACGTTGGCGTTGGCGTCGGTCGAGACCGTAACGGAGCCCGGGGAGGCGGTAGCTTCAAGACTACCCGTCGTTACGTTGGCGTTGGCGTCGGTCGAGACCGTAACGGAGCCCGGGGAGGCGGTAGCTTCAAGTCCCGAGGGGGAAACATTCGCGTTGGCCGAGACCGTAACGGAACCCGGGGAGGCGGTAGCTTCAAGACTACCCGTCGTTACGTTGGCGTTGGCGTCGGTCGAGACCGTAACGGAACCCGGGGAGGCGGTAGCTTCAAGACCCG
>Ga0208898_1000149_pt1 | contig 59212 bp, 56 predicted proteins | sample VirMetDEL_Mar_4_FD_184513 | JGI IMG/M metagenome (GOLD analysis project Ga0208898, IMG submission 184513) | Aqueous microbial communities from the Delaware River and Bay under freshwater to marine salinity gradient to study organic matter... | ecosystem: Environmental > Aquatic > Marine >... | reverse complement strand
ATCATGTTCGGCCGGCTCAAGGACTGGCGTCGCGTCGCCACCCGCTACGATCGGTGCCCGACCGTCTTCCTGTCCGCCATCGCCCTCGCCGCTACAGTGCTATTCTGGCTATGAGTCCTGAGCCTAGATGATGAAGCGATCCCAGGACCCGTAATGCTCCAGGCTACGACGTCCACGCGGCAGGCTGAGCCCCGCGACGACCAGGCCCACGAGCGTATCGGACAGACCACCGGCGACCGTTCCGCCCCCCAGGACCCAGGGCGTGACGACCAGCCCGGCCGCGAGCACGAGATTGAGGAAACGGAGGGGGCGCGCCACCTCGGCCATGGCGATCACCGACACGGTAATGATCAGGGCTCCGATCAGATGGTCCGTGTCAGCCAGGGGTGGGGCCGCGCCGAAGACCAGTCGTGAGAACATCAACCAGACCCCAAGTCCGGCACAAACCACCAGGGTCCATGGCGCGTTGACGCCGCGCAGCGCCGAGGCGGTGGCGGCCGGGAGGCTGTGCGCGAAGCCGGGGCGGCGATCGATCGTCCCTCCGGGCAGGGCATCGCCGCGGAAGAAGGCGCGCCAGAAGGGCCGTCCCCGGCGGGTGTTCAGCACCATGAACTGTCCCATGGCCACCAGTTCGTCGAGCGAATAGGGAATCATGACCAGCATGGCGACGCCCGCCGCGATGCACAGGGTGCAATATGTCCCGATGACAATCGGCTGGGCGATGATGAAATAGATGCTGACCACGCCGAGCGGCACCACGACGATGCCGAACAACAGCACCATCCAGGGCATGGTGCGCCAGCGCGCCCGGCCGCCCATGGCCCCCATCAGGATCTCGATCATATAGGTGATGGTCCCGACTCCGCCGTCGGCCACCGGCCAGGCCTTGGACATGTCGGAGGTGATGATGTGTTCGGTTCCGTTGAGCGGTCCGGGAACATTGAAGAACGGCTCCCAGACCGCGTCGATGTGGCCCAGCTGATAGGCGGTGAGTATCCGTGACAGCACGAGACCGATCAGGCCAAGAGCGATGATCGGCACGCGCTGGAGGTAGGTCGAGGGACAGTAGCTCCAGCCCGGCGGAGTGTCGGTCTCGTCCATCATCCCTTCCATGCTCATCCCGGGCATCATCGGGATCAGGATGGTCAGGGCCACCACCAGGGCGCCGACCAGCATATCGTTGCTGTATATGGCCGCGCTCGGCGTCCAGAACAGGATGGAGGCGCCGAGCAGCCAGATACCGATCACGGCATTGGCCCATTGAGCCCAGCCGCCCCTGGGCGACATGGACAATCCGGCGAAGACCATGATCAGCACGCCGCAGATCACGTCGTTCCAGCCGCTCAGGGCATTGCGAAGGGCGGGCGCCCACAGGTTCCGGTCCTCGGTGACCGCCAGGATGGCGGTCGAGAATTCGGTCTGGGTGAAGACGCCGAAGATCAAGGGAACCGTCGCCAGCCACAGGCCCAGCCCCATGGTCAGCCAATGCACCCACAGCATGTCGAAATGCATACCGCGCATGGACCGGGCGTGGTCGGCGAGCATCCGGCTGTGTTCCGCCGGCTTCATGGCGTGGGCCCGCGACGCCGCCGCCTCGACCTTGTCATCGGCGACCCGGGCCGCGTTGAGCCGGTTGGCCTGGTACCAGGCGAATGGGTCGGCCTTCAGCCCGGCGACGATGGCCGGCAGGCTCTTGCGAAGGGTGTGTTTCGGAGACCAGCCCAGATGGGTTCGCGCTGCGGTCAGGTCGAGCTCATAGTGGTCTCCGGAGATGTCGACCATCCAGGGCCGGATGAAACCGTCCTCATCGAAGACTGCTGTTTCAGCCCAGGCCCCCGCCTTGGCGGCGGCCTTGGGAATGGAGAGGGTCTCCCATGCCTCGTCATGGATCAGCCGACCCAGATCGCGCTGGATTTCGTCATAGGTCATGACATCGGTCTCGCCGAGCAGGACCGGGAAGACCTCTGGAAGATCCTCGCGTCGATCGATCACCCGAGCGATGGCGGTCATCAGATCATCGAGGTGCAGGGAGGGCTGGCCGGTAGCCAGATTGCCCGGATAGACCCGCGCGCTGGCCCGTTTCTCGTAGATGCGGGCGATTTGCTGGGCCAGGAAGGCAGAGTGACCGCCGTCGTCATAGATCCCGGCCGGCCGCAGGAAGACGGCGGAAATTTTGCCGCGTTTTTCGCGGATCAAGGCCTCGGTGAGAACCTTGGATTCGCGATAGGGCAGACTCGCGTCGAGAGGCGCGGTTTCGTCGATCGGCCGGCCTGGCTCCGTCGGCTGGTGCACCAGCATGGTGCTGGAGAAGACGAACTGCTCGACGTCGAAGGCCTGGAGAGCGTCCAGGAGGCGGCCGGTTCCGCGCACTGTCACCGCCTCGTAGCGCGGATCGGGTTTGCCACTGAGATCGAAGAAGGCCGCCAGATGGATGACGGAAGCGATCTTACGACCGTATCCCGTCCGCACCCGGTCGAACGCCGCCTCAACGCTCGCGTCATCCGCCAGGTCGATGCAGACGCATTCGGCGTCAGCGGGCGGATGGGGCGGCAGGTCGCGGTCGAAACCGATCACCCGGAACCGTTTGGCCAGACGTTTGACCAGGGCCGAGCCGATGAACCCGCTGGAGCCGGTGACGATGACGACCGGCCGCTCGCTGGCCGGCGTCGCCATCAGCCGCGCCCTCGCAGATATTTGATCAGGGCCGCGATCGCCAGCACCAGACCAACAATCACCAGGAGGCTGACCAGCCCCATGCCGCCCATCATCCAGCCCATTCCATTTCCATCCATCATCGCTCTTCTTCCTCGTTCAGGCCCGTCCTGCGACGGACGTCCCGCCCGGCCCAGGCGTCCGACTACTGCGCGCGCAGGGCGGTGACCTCATTGACCCCGTCATGCACCGAGACGTCGAAGGCGACCCGGTCTCCAACCTTGGCGTTCGCCAGCACAGCGGCCGGCGCCGTGAAGGTCATGGCCATGGCCGGCCAGCCCACACCCGGGATCGCGCCATGGTCGATGGTGACCGTGCCGGCCGAGGCATCGACAGCCGTGATCGTGCCTGTGCCGGCACCGGTCATGGCGGCCTGCCCTCCCGCCATCGGCATGCCGGACATACCCGACGCCATCGGCATATCGGAGCTGGTCGACGCCATGGGCATTTCAGAAGCGGGCGCCATCTCGGCAGGCGGCGCGGTCTCGGATTGACCGCAGGCGCTCAAGCCGAGGGCGGCGGCGGCCGACAGGATCAGGGCGTGATTCATGGTGATTCTCCTTGGGTTGATGTGTTCGAACGAGACCTGCGGCGTCTCAGCAGCAGATAGCCTGCGGGAATAACGAGCATGGACAGCAATGGTGCCGTCAGCATGCCGCCGATGACCGGGGCGGCGATGCGGCTCATCACCTCCGAACCGGCGCCGTGGCCGATCAGGATCGGGAACAGACCGGCCAGGATCACCGCCACGGTCATGGCCTTGGGTCGGACCCGCAGCAGCGCACCGTCACGGACGGCGTTCTCGACCTCAACGGGCCCCGGATTGGGGCCCCGGTCGTTGAGCGCGGTCTTCAGATAGATCAGCATCACCACCCCGAACTCGGCCGACAGCCCGGCCAGGGCGATGAAGCCGACCCCGGTGGCGACCGACTGGTGGTAGCCCATCAGATACAGCAGCCACACACCCCCGGTCAGGGCGAACGGCAGGGTGGCCATGATCAGCGCCGCCTCGTCGAAGCGTCCGAAGGTCAGATACAGAAGCACGAAGATGATCAGCAGGGTCGCCGGGACCACGATCTTCAGCCGCTCTGCCGCGCGGATCAGATATTCGAACTGTCCGGAATAGGCGATCGTCACCCCCGGGGTCACAGTGACCTTGTCGGCAACCGCCTGCTGAAGATCGCCGACCACCGAGGCAAGATCGCGGTCCCGGACGTCGATATAGACCCAGGTCGTGGGTCGTCCGTTCTCGGATTTCAGCATCGGCGGGCCGTCCGCGACCTGAAGGGTCGCGACCGTGCCGAGGGTGATCTGCTGGCCCGAGGGCGTCAGGACCGGCAGGGCTCGAAGCTCCGCCAGGCTATCGCGGATTTCGCGGGGATAGCGGACGCTGATCGGATAGCGAGCCAGGCCTTCGACCGTCTGGCCGATGGTCTCACCGCCGACGGCCCCGGCGACGATGCTCTGGACGTCCGCGATGTTGAGGCCGTAGCGCCCGGCCGCCTGACGGTCGATGTCGACATTGATATAACGTCCGCCCGTCAAGCGTTCGGCCAGGGCCGAGCTGACGCCCGGGACGGTTTTCGCGACCTCGGCGACCTCGGCGGCGATCCGGTCGAGGGCCTGAAGATCGGCGCCGGAGACCTTGACCCCGATCGGGCTCTTGATGCCGGTGGCCAGCATGTCGATGCGGTTGCGGATCGGCGGCACCCAGACATTGGCCAGACCGGGGACCTGCACGGCTGCATCCAGTTCTTCGACCAATCTCTCTGGCGTCATACCGGGACGCCACTGATCGCGTGGTTTGAAGCGGATGGTCGTTTCGAACATCTCCAGCGGTGCCGGATCTGTGGCCGTGTCCGCTCGTCCGGCCTTGCCGAACACGGTGTCCACCTCGGGCACAGAACGGATCATGCGGTCCGTCTGCTGCAGCAGTTCGGACGCCTTGGCCGCTGACAGACCCGGCAGGGCCGACGGCATATAAAGCAGGTCGCCCTCGTCCATCGGCGGCATGAACTCACCGCCCAGCTGGCTGATCGGCCAGGCCGAGCTGGCGAACACCGCCAGCGCGATCAACAGGGTTGCCCGGGGACGGTGCAGCACCCAGTCGAGCGGCCGCCGGTAGATGCGGGTCAGCCAGCGGTTGATCGGATTGCTCTGCTCGGCCGGAATCCGCCCGCGGATCAGATAGCCCATCAGCACCGGCACCAGGGTGATCGACAGGATCGCCGCCGCCGCCATGGCATAGCTCTTGGTGAAGGCCAGCGGCGCGAACAGCCGGCCCTCCTGGGCCTGCAGGGTGAACACCGGAATGAACGACAGGGTGATGATCACCAGACTGAGGAACAGGGCCGGCCCGACCTCGGCCGCCGCCTCGGTAATGACCCGCCAGCGGGCTTCGCCGGCCAGGGTCTCGTCGGGGTGGTCGTGCTCCCATCGTTCGATATGTTTGTGGGCGTTTTCGATCATGACCACGGCCGCATCGACCATGGCTCCGACGGCGATGGCGATGCCGCCCAGCGACATGATGTTGGCGTTGACCCCCTGCAGATGCATCAGGATGAAGGCCGCCAGCACCCCCAGCGGCAGGGTGATGATGGCGACCAGGGCCGAGCGCGCGTGCCAAAGAAACAGGCCGCAAACCAGGGCGACGACGAAGAACTCCTCGAGCAGCTTGGTGCTGAGGTTTTCGATCGCGCGATCGATCAGCTGCGAACGGTCGTAGACCGTCACCACCTCGACCCCGGCCGGCAAGCCGGCCTTGAGGGTTTCCAATCGCTCGCGCACCGCGGTGATCGCTTCCCGCGCATTTCCGCCCGAGCGCAGGATCACCACCCCGCCGGCCACCTCGCCCTCGCCGTTCAGCTCGGCGATGCCGCGCCGCATCTCTGGCCCGATCTGGACCGTGGCCACATCGCCCAGCTGAACCGGAACCCCGCCCGCGGCCGTGCGGATCGGCACGGCGCGGAAGTCATCGAGCGTGGTCAGATAGCCGTTGGCGCGAACGACATATTCGGTCTCGGCCAGCTCCAGAACCGAGCCGCCGGCCTCGCCATTGCCCTGCTGAATCGCCGCGACGACCTGCTGGTGCGTTACGCCAAACGCGGCCAGTTTGGTGGGGTCGAGTACCACCTGGTACTGGCGCACCATGCCGCCGATACTGGCGACCTCGGCCACGCCGGGAACCGTCTTGAGCTCATAGCGAAGGAACCAGTCCTGCAGGCTGCGCAACTGCGACAGGTCATGCTGGCCCGTGCGGTCGACGAGGGCGTACTCGTAGACCCAGCCGACACCCGTGGCGTCCGGACCGAGCGCGGGTCGAGCGCTGTCGGGCAGGCGCGCCTGGACCTGGCTGAGATATTCCAGCACCCGGGAGCGGGCCCAGTAGAGGTCGGTGCCGTCCTCGAACAGCACATAGACATAGCTGTCGCCGAAGAAGGAATAGCCCCGCACCGTGCGCGCTCCGGGCACCGACAGCATGGTGGTCGCCAGCGGATAGGTGACCTGATTTTCGACGATCTGGGGCGCCTGACCGGGATAGGAGGTGCGGATGATCACCTGCACGTCCGACAGGTCCGGCAGGGCATCGACCGGCGTGCTGCGCACGGCCCAGAGGCCGCCGGCGACCAGCGCCAGGGTCGCTAGCAGGACGAGGAAGCGCCCCTTGACCGAGGCGCGGATGATGGCGGCGATCATCGGCTCGCCTCCCGCCGGGTCAGGCTGCGGATGGTGGCCTTGCCGTCAACCATGTCGAAGCTGAAATCGACCTGACTTCCGACGGATATGCCGGCCAACGGAACCGCATCTGGAACCACAAAGGCCATGGTCATGGCGGGCCACTCAAGGGCGGGCACAGGACCATGCGCCAGGGTGATCGAGCGACCTGCCACGGCCTGAACCCGACCGCTCGCCCGGTAGGTCTGGGCCGCAGCCGGTGCGGGGGCCGCCGTTCCCGATTGCGCCCTGGCCTGCTCCAGGCTCCGCGCGGTGACACCGGACAGGCTGGCTTCGGAGTCGAACAGGAACTGACCCGAGGCGACGACCCGTTCACCCTCGCGCAGGCCGGCGAGAATCTCGGTCTGCCCCCCGGCCTCGCGCCCGACCCGGACCTCGGCCGGCTGATAGCGTCCACCCTCCGCCGCCAGCATCACCAGATTGCGCTGGCCGGTGCGGATCACCGCCTCCGAAGGCACCAGCAGGGCCGGTGTCGAGGACCCGCCGAAGGTGATCTGTCCGTACATGCCGGGGCGAAGGCGACCGCCTGGGTTCCGCAACTCGATCCGCGCGGTCAGGGTCCGACTGTCGCCGGTGACCTCGGGCAGCAGGGCGGTCAGTCGACCGGTCATCCGCTGCCCGGGAAAGGCGGCCAGGCTCACATCGACCGACCGACCGACCCGGAGCTGTCCGGCCAGGGCCTCGGGCACGGCGGCGTTCAGCCACACGGTTGACAGCCCGTTGATCTCGGCCAGGGTCAGGCCTGCCGGCACACTCATCCCCGCCCGAACCCCCAGGGTTTTGATGGCTCCGCCGATCGGGCTGTTGATGGTCACCGTGGTGCGCGGACGACCGGTGCGTTCGACTGCGGCGATCAGGGACTGCGGCATACCCAGCAGAACCAGTCGCTGGCGCGCCGCCGCGATCAGGGCGGCATCGTCCGTGCGACGGACCGCGAGATATTCGAGCTGGGCTCCACCCCAGTCGGGGACCAGAAGGTCGGCCAGGGGGGCACCGCTGGCGATGACGTCACCGGGAGCGCGTCCGTAGACCCTTTGAACAAAGCCGCTGGCGCGCGATTGCACCACGGCGACGTCGCGCTCGTTGTAATCCACCACCGCGCTGGCGGTCAGATCGCCGTCGAGGGTTCCCGATCGGACGGTGGCGAAACGGGCCCCGAGGTTCTGGGTCAGGGCCGGGTCAATGCGAACCCCCGCCGCCGCGCCTGCCGCGTCATCGGCATAGCGCGGCACCAGTTGCATATCCATGAACGGCGACTTGCCGGGCTTGTCGAACTTCTGGGCAGGGACCATCGGGTCGTACCAGTAGAGCACCTCACGCTCGCCCGCGGCGGGAACGGACGCGTCGCCCCCTCCTCCCAGCCGCGTCAGCCCCAGAGCGGCGACACCGCCGAGGAGCACCAGTCCGGCCGCGGCGGCGGCAAGACGAAGGTTTTTGCGCTCAAACCGGATCATTGGTCGCTCCTGTAGGTCAGGGTGAAGCCGACGGCGCGGCGCGCCACGTCAGCCTCCTTGTCGAGGGCGTCCAGCCGGGCGTTGGCCAGGACGGTGAAGGCGTCGAGCACATCCATGATCCCGGCCCGGCCCGCGCCGTAGCTGGCGGTTTCGAGATCGGCTCGGGTGCGCAGATTGGGCAGGACCACGTCCCGTGCCCGGATCCACCGGGTTCGCGCGACCTCATAGTCGGCGAGGTCACCCTGCAGCATCGCCGTCCATTGCCGCTCAGCGGCCTCCTGTTCGGCATCGACGCGCCGGGCGTCGGCGGCGCGGGCGGCGATCACCGGCTCCTGCCGGCTACCCTGGAACAAGGGCAGGCGCACGCTCGCCCCGACAGAGACCAGATCGCCGAACATCGGATCCCGACGGGCGTAGCTGGCTTCGAACGACCAGTCGGGGCGGCGGCCGGCGCGGGCCAGATCGAGATCCGCCTCCGCCCGGTCCCTGAGAGCCCCGTAGGCGCGCAGCGCCGGCAACCGGGCGAGGTCGACATCGAAGGCTCCAGGCTCAAGATCGATGGCGGGAGGCGAACCACTGGCGCTCGGAACCGGATCGCCGGTCCAGCGAGACAGCTCCGCTCGCGCCCGCGCCAGATCCGCGCGCAATCCATCACGCCGATCGTCGAGGGCGGCGCGCAGTTCGACGGGCCCCAGAATTTGAGCCGGTCGACTGGCCCCCGAGGCGACGCCCGAGGGCGCGGTCTCCCACAGGGGTTCAAGCGAGGCGAGCAGGTCGTCCAGCACCTCCAGGCGTCGTTCGGCATAGTGCAGGTTGATCCAGGCCTGGCCCGTCGCGGCCCGGACCTGCCAAAGGCTGATGTCCTCACGTGCCCGGGCCACGCTGATGTCCGCCCGGGCGATGCCGCGTTCGGCGCGACGCCGCGCACGACTGGGCACGTCCTGCTGTAGTCCGACCTGGACATTGGTCATCTCGATCCCGTCAAACCGTCCGGCCGCGGGACCCGATACCGGAAAGCCGTCCAGACCGAAGCTGAGTCGCGGATCCGGCAGCCGCCCGGCGGCTTCAGCTGAGGCTTGCGCCGCCTCCACGCCAAGCGCCCCGGCTCTCAGGCCGGGCGCATCAGCGGCGGCGCGCGCCAAGGCCTCTTCGAACGTCTGTGGCTCGGCCCGGGCCGGCCCGGTGCCGGCAGCCAGGATCAGGACGGACACGGCCAGAAATGCCCAGCGGGAAGCCGCTGCGACGTCTATTTGTATGTCCGGAGCCGTGGTTCGCCCGAGGGCGATGGACGGCAGGGCGTCGGATGGTGACGGATACGCACGAATGCGTAACGCCGGCCTCAAACGAACGGTCATGGAATTCCTCGGAATCCGCCCGGTCGACTCGCGGGTCGAGACACAGGCGTAGAGCTCAATGGACCAGGAAACGCTGCGGCCGCGAAGCGGCGCGCACGGTCTTCCAATCAGCGAAAGCGGTCTACGCCAGCGGTTTCGGCGGATCCTTGAGAGGGAGCGGCCCAGCCCCCTTTCGGACGACGTTCGCGGTGGCGAACTTCATCGCGCTCGGTCCCATCGGACGAGACAGGGCCGGTGCCGGCGGAACGGGGGCCGCGACAGCGGCGCATCCCATCTTGGCGATACAGTCGGGTGTCATCTCGCTGCAGGGAGCCATCCCCTTCCCCGCCGTATCGTCCGTCATCACCATCATCTCGGCGCAGTCCATCTCCGCCATGACGCCGGTTGCCTCGAAAGCCTCAAACGGCGTGGCATGCGCCGACGCCTGGCCGACAAAGCCGGCCATCGCGAGGGCGAACAGAAGGGTGCGAACCAGGTTCCACATGCCTCCTTATTGCACACCCGTGACGGCGCCGAGTCAAGCGAAGGCCGGATTCTGCGCCTGGACATGACGCGGCATGGACGTATCGCGCCGGGACCGGCGGCGCACATCGGTGGACCACTCGGCCATGATCGCATCGCTCCCGGGGACCCCCGGACGGCTGAGTAGACGACACCCGCAGCGCCCTGGCTGCGAAACGTCCGCTCGACGCCGACCAGCAAGACGGGCGAACTCAACCGGGGTCCATGAGAGTCCTCGAGGATGGGCCGCTGGACAACCCCGGTGCCCTTTGCCCCGCCCGAAGCGGTGGAACGACCTTCAGCCTGAACCAGGCGAAGGGCTCAATCGTCCCCGGTCGACCGTTTCGAGGCGCGCCATCCTTTCAGATCCCGGGCGATCCGGATCCACAACAGAATGAATCCCGAGACGACAATGCTGAGCGTCAGGGCCGTGGTGATGATGATCAGCGGGTGATTGAAGTCCTCGCCGTCGTCCCAGTCCATGACGTGCAGACGCCAGAAGAAGTCGAACAGACGCCAGACCCCCGAGCGGCGCGACACCACCTCACCGGTGGACGGCGACACATAGAAGGAGGTCTTTTCGCCATCCGCGAAATCCACCCGCCACAGCGGCCCGGTCTTGCCCGTCTCCTCGGGCGCGGTCGCCAGATAGGCCACGCCGGTCACCTCCGCCTCGCCGCGATAGGCCCCTTTCGCGAAGGCCCAGACCTCATCCGCCGACATGGGCGCGAACGGCCGCCCCGTCACCGCCGAAACGATCACCGGCTCGCCGCTCACCGGTTTCAATGTCCAGGCCGGACCACGCGGCGTGGTGTGCAGGTCCGCCTGAGTGGGCGCTACGCCGGCTTGCCGAGCAATCTCGTCGAGCGACGGCAGGCCGGCCAGCGCCAGCGGGACGGCGACCTGTTCGGCGACCCGGTGCTCGCTGCGGACCGTCTCTATGGGAAGGGCCACCATCACCAGGCCGCCGCCGACCCAGAACAGGACCTGGAGACCGACGACCAGCGCGATCCATTTGTGCAGTTGGGTAGAGAGCTTGAGGATTTTCAGGACGGTCTCCGGTCAGGCATGACGCGCGAACACGCGGGTGCCGCCGCCATTGAGTAGCAGCAGGGTTTCATAGGCCTCCCGGCGACCGTCCGGCATCTCCATCCCCGGCGAGCCCAACGGCATCGCCGGCACCGCGAGCCCGAGGGCGTCGGGGCGTTCCGCGAGCAGTCTGCGAACATCTTCGGCAGGCACATGCCCTTCCAGGACATAGCGGCCGATCACAGCGGTATGACAGGCCGCCAGCGGGTCGGGGACGCCCCTGGCGCGGCGCACAACGCCGGGATCGGCCACCTCGGTCGTCTGCACCTGGAACCCTGCCGCCGTCATGTGCTCGACCCATGCGGAACAACAGCCGCAGGTGGGCGATTTGTAGACGGCAAGATTCGACGAGGGCCGCGTGGTCTGCGCACAGGCCGCGGTGGCCGCGGCGCTGACCCCAACGATCAAAAGGGCCCGCCGGGAAAGCAGCTCCGTCATCGTCTCATTCCTTTAATGATCAAGAGCAAGATGAGCCCGGTAGCCTGCGCTCAGGCCGCCGGACGAATGGGTCGGGCCGAGGAGTGATAGACATCGAACCGCCATTGGTCATCGCGCTTGCGCAATACGCTCGTGGCGACGCCGCGGCGTTCGATCGGGGCCCGGGCACCGTCCTTAAAGGTGATGTGATAGGTGTAGGTCTCGCTCACGAAAGCGGTATCGCCGTCGACCTCCACCGTCATCTGATGATTGCGAAACTCGAAGCCCGCCAGGTCGGCGAACTCCGGCCCGAGATGGTGCTCCAGATAGTAGGCGAAGGTCCCCTCGACCCCGCCGTTCTCGAAAATCTCCGAGTCCGGCCAGAACAGGGCCGGAGTCTGTGACACGTCCATCCGGGTGATGGCGTCCTTGTAGGCTGTGACGACCGAGCGGACCTGTTGCTCGTCAGCGGACTGGGCATGGACAGACGTCGCCAGGACGGCGGCCAGGGCGACCCCGGCGAGGGCGGAACGAAGGATCATGGTCGGTTCTCCTGTTGGCCGCGGCCGCGATGGCGACCAGGTCCGGCGGGTGGAAGCCGGTCCGCGCAGCGGTGCCGGCCGGTGGATTGAGGGCGGAAGGGCGGTCCAAGCCCGCCCCTCCTCGATCAGAACATCAGATGACGCACGCCATGGGTCAGCATCCCGCCCAGCAGGGCGTTGACGAGGATGGCCGCCGCCGTGACGGTCAGCAAACCGATATAAATAAGTTCGCGGCCCCGGCCCGGCCTGCGGATCCAATGTTCCTTGGCCCACCAGGTCGCCAGGCCCAGACCCGCGATCGATGTGCCGAGCCAGCGGTGGTAGGTGTGGGTGACATCGTCATTGCCGGGCAGGCCCATGGCGAACCAGCCGAGCACCACCGCTCCGATCGCTGAAATCGCGGCCAGGGCGATGATTACCCGCGTGCCCTGGGTAAGGACGGGTCGCCGCAAGGTTAGCGCGGCGATCTCCAGCACCGCCGCCACGAGAAACAGCGCGATCGGAAAATGCACAGCCGCCGGGTGCATGGCGCCCAGCCAGCGGACCAACCTTTGGGGTATGGTCCGGGGCGCGGCCTCGGTCTCCATGCCGCCGTGATCCATTTGCGCCGCCATCCCCGGAATCGGCGTCATGGCCGATCCATGCCCCTCGGCCATGGGCGCGGCCGCGACAGGCGCCGTGGCCGGCCGCTTGTGATCCTCGTGGGCGAACGCCGGAACGGTGACCGCCAGCGCCACAAGCAGGGCCAACGCCGACATCAGTTTTCGCAATCCCATGGCGGTCTCCGTTCCGGTCTCTTCTGCTAACTACGCAGCACGGGGGCGTCCCCCTCGCCCGAGGGATTCTGCGCGGTCCCGCGTATCAGTTATCAGGGGGCGGAGAAGGAGAGTGCTCGATGACGCAAGATCTGGATGAGCTTCTGAACGGAGCGGACACAGGGCCGGCCGATCATTCGCTCGAGGGGCTTGAGCCGCTCGTCTGGCGCCGGGTCGAGGTCCTGCGAAGTGAGCGGCTGGTCTCGCAACTGCGTCTCGGGGCGGTGGCCATGGCCCTGGCCACCGGATTGACCGCCGGCGGCGTGGGCGCGGTCGCCGCACCGAGGCCGGCGGGCGAGCTGACCATCTTCACTGTCGATGCGGGTCTGGCGCCCCTGGCGAGACTGGACGTCGGTCAATGATGCGCGGCTGGCGTGCCATCGCCCTGACGGCCCTGCTGGCCGCCCTGGCCGGCGGCGCCGGGACCTGGATCAGCGCCAGCTGGGTGCTGAGCAACCGCGCGCCGCCCTCGCTTCACGAGATCGTACACGACGATCTGACGCTCACGCCCGACCAGCTCGACCGGATCGAGGCGATCGAGGCCAGGTTCGCGGCGCGACGCCCGGGGCTGGAAGCGGATATCCGGTCGGCCAACCTGGAGCTGGCCCGCGCCATCGAACAGAGCGATGGGGACGGTCCCAAGGTCCAGGCGGCCGTCGATCACATCCATGATGCCATGGGCGCGCTGCAGAAAGAGACCATCACCCACGTCTTCGAGATGCGCTCCGTGCTCACGCCGGACCAGGCGAAGGTGTTCGACGACCGGATCGTTTCGGCGCTCACGCCTGACGAGCGCTAGCCCTTCGGGTGGAGCCTCAACAGGATCTTTCAGTCCTCGCCGCAGGCGGTGACCGCAGGGCTTTCAGCGAGCTGATGCGGCAGACCAGGGCCGCGCTGTTCCGGGTCATTCGGCGCTATGTGGGCGACGAGCAGGAGGCATGGGATCTGCTGCAGGACACCTATGCGGCGGCCTGGCTCAACATCGGCCGCTACGATCCGGCGCGACCTTTCGAGGCCTGGCTTCGAACGATCGCGTTGAACAAATGCCGCGACTGGAGCCGTCGCCGCCTTGTCCGGCGGTTGATTCGCGGCGGTCCTGACCTGTCCTCGCCCGAAGCCCTGGCGGTGCCGGACAGAGCCGAGTCAGCGCATGATCGGATGGAGATCGCCGGCCGAATGTCCCGGCTGAATGAAGAGATGAGCCGCCTCCCGCCCCATCTCAAGGCTCCGCTTCTGCTGATGGCGCTCGAGGGCCGGAGTCAGTCGGACGCGGCCGGGATTCTCGGGATTTCCGTCAAGGCCGTTGAAACCCGCGTGGCGCGCGCGCGACGAATGCTTTCGGATGCCCTGCGCGATCCAGCGGCCACGAATTCCCTACCGTGATGATGGGCTACACGACCCGTTGCCGGATCCGACATTCACGCCGACCGCGGAGGAATCGCAGAATCCTGGCGAGGGATGCGGTACGGGCGCGCGTAGACCTATATGAAGGCGTCGCCCATCCATTCGAACGGCGTCTGAGGCCCAACCGGTAGACCGTCGGCGTCGCGAAAACCGACCCCGACCTTCGCCTTCTGTTTCGGAGTATATTCCATGAGAATTCTGGTCGTTCTCGCTGCGGCCGCGGCCGCCCTGGCCGCTTGCCAGCCTGCGACCGAGCCTCCGCCGATCGACGCCGAAGCGGCCCCGGCCGCTTCAACGGCAGCCCCGATGGACGCCGCCCCGCCGGCCATGCCGGAGCCGGTGCCAGCGACCCCGGCCCCGGCGTCCGGGCCGGCGGCGGCGCCCAAGGCCTCAGTGACCCGGCCGGCTCGCCCGGCCCCGGCGCCCGCCCCCGCGTCACCGCCCGCTGATCCGATGGCCGGCCATGACATGTCCAAGATGGACGGCATGACCATGCCGCCCAGCCAATAAGCCGCGCAGGCAGGAGTTCTCCCATGAAACATTCAGTTCTCGCCGGCCTGGCCAGTCTCGCGGCGCTCGCGCCCGTCTCGCTCGCCCAAGCCCAGACCCATTCCCACGCGGGCATGTCGATGCAGGATCACGCCGCCATCCAGGCCCCGGCCAGCGACGTCACGACTGCGCCTGCGGACAATGCCATGCTGGCCGCCGCGCCGACCGCGTTTTCGGCGACGTTTCCGCACGCGATGACCCTGACATCGCTCAGGCTGACAGGGCCCGCCGGGCAAACCACCGATGTGGCCGTCCCTGCGGACGCGTCGCCCGCACCCACGGTCAATGCGTCCCTGCCCGCCTTGGCGCCCGGATCCTATTCCGCCGCCTGGGCCGCGATGGGGGCCGACGGCCACCAGATGAATGGCGTCGTCCGTTTCATGGTTCACTGAGGGGCCGGCCCCCAACCTCCTGAAGGGTCGGAACCTGATTGAAAGAGCGTCGCGCAGTCTACTGCGCGGCGCTTTTCGTTCTGTCCGGAGTGATCACGGGTCTGGCCGCGCCCCGCCAAACGTCGACGACATGGATGGCCTCGCCGGACTCGCCGCCGCGCGGCTCAGACCGTCTCCAGGGACCAACCCCTCGGGCCGGGGAGGCAAGCGGCGAGACTCTCGAGGGTCCTCACGTGGATATCCGTTTCAAAACGATGACTTGCGTCTCCGGGTGACCTGTCCGGATCGAACAAGACCGTGCGACAGCCCAAAGCCCTGGCCGGGCGAATATCCCATTCCAGACTGTCGCCGACCACACAGACGCTCGCCGGGTCGACGGCCAGGGCCTCGAACGCCTGTCTGAACGCAGCGGGATCCGGCTTGCCGACGCCGACCTCGCCCTCGATCTGGATATGGTGGAAACGCGATGTCAGGCCGAACCGCTCGATCTTGGCGCGCTGCAGCGGACCGGCTCCGTTGGTGAGAAGCGCCAGCCGGTATCCTGCCCTGCCCAGATGAGCCAATAGGGCGTCCGCACCCGGCTCGAGCCGCATGTCACGGTCGCGTTGAAGGCTGAAGGCGTCAGCCATCCGCTCGGCGACCTCCCGAGACGGTGGTTGTCGGCCGCTTCCCAGTAACGCCTCAAACGCGTCGGCGACAATGATGCGCCGAGCCTCGGAGGGACTCAGGCGACCAAGCGCATGCCGTTTCGGATCGCCCCAGAACGCCTGACCGGACCGCGTCAGCGCACGCACCGCCTCCTCAGGTTCAAGAGCGCCCAGCTGGGCTCGAAACTGCTGACAGACGGTTCTCCATAGTAGGTCCGGACGGCGGTAGGCCGAGATCAGGGTGTCGTCGAGATCCATCACGACAGCCCGGATATCTCTGAACACCTCCATCCCGGATCCTGCTCCGCGCCCCGTCGCGATCCGTCCGACCCTCGCTAGAACCAGGCCCGAATGCCGACGACGAACCGGGTGTCTTCCGCGCTCCGACCGTCTGCCTCCAGAAAGTCCGCCGTATTGCCGAAGCTCCTTGTCCATTCGACACCAACGTAGGGGGCGAACTCCTTGCGCACTTCATAGCGGAGACGCGCGCTGAGTTGCAGGGAACTCAGGCCGGAGCCGATCGAGAGCTCGGGAATGTCCTCCGCGGACAAGAGAACTTCTGCTCGCGGTTGCAGAATCCATCGCTGCGTGATGCGCTGATCGTAGAGCGATTGAACACGTGCCGTGAGTTCTCCCCTGTTGGAAAGGAAGGCGGAGGCGTCGACCTCAAACCAGTAGGGCGCGAGGCCCTGCATCGCCACGACCAGGTCGGTTCTGTCCGCTTCGGGTCGGTAGGTCTGACGGAGGCCAGCCTGCAGATTCCAGAACGGCAGGACGGCCCTGCTGTACAGCGCCTGAACCTCGGCTTTCTCGAGCTTGCCGCCGAATGTCCCCTCACCCTCGGACTTCCACCAGAAGCGATTGATATCGCCGCCGCTCCATCCTTGGGCATCCCAGCCATAACCTTCACCGTCGTCGGCAAAGGTTCCCTCCAGCCGCTCCACGATAACCGCGGTTGTCAGGATGTCGCCGTTTTCGATGCGCAATTCCTCGCGGGACGCCTCCATTTCGGCCGGATCGAACAACAGGTCTGCCGCGTGGGCTGGCCCGCTTGAGGCCCCTGCCGGAGGGGGTGTTTCAGGCGGCCGCCCCGGATTGTTAGCGCTGGTCGGCACGTCCGGCGGCATGGTCATGCCCTGCATGTCATGCCCGGTGGGCATCCGACCCATGGTCGGCATGTTGTGACCCGCCGGCATTGCCGATGTGGCTGGAACCTGGCCCATGGTCGACATGTCATGACCCGCCGGCATCGCCGGTGCGGCCGGAGTCTGACCCATGGTCGACATGTCGTGACCCATCGGCATCGCCGGTGCGGACGGAACCTCGCCCATGGTCGACATGTCATGGCCCGCCGGCATCGCCGGTGCGGCCGGAGTCTGGCCCATGATCGACATGTCGTGACCCGCATGTGGGTCCGGCGAGGACGTCGGCAGCCCGGCCGGAACCGCGCCCGTCGGGCAGACGGGGGCTCCGGGGGCTCCGATTCGAGAGGGGTCGGCATCCGGGGCACCACGACGGACGCAGCCGGGCGGCAGCGGAACGGGCTGCGCCTGGACCGCCGGCGTATGACCGGCGTGGGACTGGGCGAAGGCCGGTGTCGAGACCAGCAGCAGCGGCAGCAGGGCGACGGAGCGGATCATCCGGCAGCTCCTTCCATGGGTCGAACGGTGACGACGTTGAACATCCCGGCGTGCATGTGCATCAGCAGGTGGCAGTGGAACGCCCAGTCGCCGGGATTGTCGGCAGTCAGATCGAAGGTGACCTTGCCGCCCGGCGCGACGTTTACGGTGTGCTTCAGCGGCTGGTGTCCGGCAGGACCACCGGTGACCAGTTCGAAGAAATGGCCGTGCAGATGGATTGGGTGCGCCATCATGGAGTCGTTCACCAAGGTGACGCGCACCCGTTCATTCCGTTCGAAGCGGAACGGCTCTACGCCGTCACTGAACTTCTCGCCGTCGAAGCTCCACATGAACCGCTCCATGTTGCCCGTCAGATGGATCTCCATGTTGCGACTCGGCGGACGCTGGTCCTTATTCGGCTGCAGGGCCACAAGGTCGGTATAGACCAGCACCCGATGGTCGACGTCGGCCAGGCCAATGGGGCGTTCCGCAAGGCGGTTGATCGGCGTCATGGCGATGGCGTCAACGCCGACGCCGACCTTCATATCTGGCGGTGCGTTCTCGGGGTCCCGCATATTCATGCCGGCCATGGGCCCCATTGCCGCTCCGCCTGCGGCCGCCGAATCCGTTCCCGGCATCGGAGCGGCCGGTGCCATTCCAGGCATGGACCCGTGGTTCATCCCGCCCATGCCCATGTCGGCCATGGTCAGGTTGGGCACCTCGCGAAGTGGCGGGACCTCGGCGGTCATGCCCATGCGCGGGGCCAGGGTGGCGCGGCCCATGCCCGAGCGGTCGATGGCCTCGGAGACGATGGTGTAGGCGCGATCCTCGGTCGGACGCACGATGACGTCATAGGTCTCGGCCACAGAGATCTGGAACTCGTCGGTCTCGACCGGGCGCACATTCTCGCCGTCGGCCTGGACGACGGTCATGGCCAGGCCGGGGATGCGGACGTTGAAGATCGACATGGCCGAGGCGTTGATGATGCGCAGCCGTACCCGCTCGCCGGGCCGGAACAGGCCGGTCCAGTTTTCCTGCGGCCCGTGGCCGTTGATCAGATAGGTGTAGGTCGTGCCACTCACATCAAGGATGTCGCGCGGATCCATCCGCATTCTGCCCCATCTCCGGCGTTCTTCCAGACTCATCCGGTCACTGCCGTCCAGCAGCCCGGCCAGGGTGGTCCGCTGGCGATTGAAATAGCCGGGGCTCTTCTTCAGCTTTTCCAGGATCTCGTGCGGATGCATGAAGCTCCAGTCCGACAGGACCAGCACATGCTCGCGGTCATAGACGACGGGATCGGCGCCCGCCGGGTCGATGACGATCGGACCGTAGTGCCCCAGCGCTTCCTGCAGGCCCGAGTGGCTGTGGTACCAGAAGGTGCCTGACTGGCGGACCGGGAACTCATAGACGAAGGTCTCGCGCGGCTTGATCCCCGGAAAGCTGATGCCCGGAACGCCGTCCATCTGGAAAGGGAGCAGGATTCCGTGCCAGTGGATCGAGGTGTCTTCCTCAAGCTGGTTGTGCACCGCCAGCCGCACGTTCTGTCCCTCGCGCAGCCGAAGCAGAGGCGCGGGAAGCGTGCCGTTGATCGTTGTCGCGGTCGCGGTCCGTCCATTGACGGTGAAGGGCGATTCACCGATCGTCAGGTCGATGTTCGGCCCGGTCAGGGTGGGCAGGTCGGCGCGTAGCCCCGGAGACCCCGTCTGGGCCCAGGCGGGCATCAGTCCCTGGAGGCTCAAAAGGCCGCCCCCGGCGACCGCGCCGCGCAACAATCCTCGACGATCGAGCTTCATGGCGTACTCCTGAAATTCATATGGACGGCTCGCTGGATCGAGCGACGGCCTCTAGGTGTCTACGCATGCGGCGGGCCCAGCCCTCGCGACAGGCTGATGCATGTCGCGAATTTGTTCGGACGTTGGGCCAGGCGCTGACGGCCGCTAACCAGAGCGTCGGCGAGCAGCGCCACGCTCCTTGGACTTCTGAAGCGGATTTATACCCTATGGGGATCGGCGGCCCAGCCATCGCCCAAAACCAAATCCGTGCTCGATGAGACCAAGCCATAGGTTCGCGGGGTTCCCGTCTGCCGATCACCGGCGCCGACGGCAGGCTTCATCGCCGCTGGAAGGGAAAGCCGTAAGGGTCCTGACATCGACCGGCCGGAACCGGAAGGCGGGCATGCAACGGCGAGGGAGGCTGCACGAATTCTAAAATCTCGCCAGCATGAGGGCCTTCCGCGACCGATGCGTAACCCAATTAGACGGGCGTTCGTGTCCCGTCAGACCCTGGGGGCCTTCGCGCATGACGTCCGTAACGCCCACGCGCGACGGCTATCCCGCCGATCTGAGAGCCCTGACCAGCCTGCGGGCCTTCCTGGCGGTGGGCGTGGTCCTGTTCCACTACCAGCTCCAGTGGGACCCCGCCCTGGGTTTCAGCCCGATCATCGAGCGGTCCCGCCTGGCGGTCGATGTTTTCTTCATGCTGTCGGGGTTCATCCTGGCGCATGTTTATGGCCCGGCCTTCGCCGCGGGTGCCTTCAGCTACCGGCGCTTCATCGTCGCCCGCATTGCCCGGCTCTACCCTCTGCACCTCGCCGTGCTGGGCGGCGTCCTGGTCATGGTGATCGTCGCCGGGGCCGCCGGGGTCCAGTACGACCCGGCCACCTACACGCTGGAGGGGTTCATCAAGACCCTGCTACTCGTCCAGGCCTGGCTTCCAAGCCTGGTCGGATACAACTGGAGCGGCCCGTCGTGGTCCCTCTCGGCCGAATGGTTCGCCTATCTGCTTTTCCCCGTCTATGCGTTGATCGCGACGAAGCTGAAGACCCGGCCCTGGATATTGCTGTTGCTGGGAATTTTCGGCTTCATCGTGGTCGATGCCGTCTATGGCCAGATGTCCGGCAAGGTGCTGCCCCGCGCCGAGGACGACATGGGCATCCTACGCATCCTGCCGGAGTTCCTGATCGGAATGGCGCTCTACGGGCTGGGCCAGCGATGGCAGTGGCCCCGCGCCACCGTCATCGCCGCCGCCGTGATCGCCACCCTGGGTCTCCTGCTGGCCATGCAGTTCAGTCTCGATGACCGGCTGGTGGTGGCCGTGGCCGCGCCCGTCATCCTGACCTGGTCCATGCTGGCGGGAGCCGCGGTAGAGGGGCCCCTCTCGACCCCGGTCGCGGTCTTCTCGGGCGAGGCTTCCTTCGCGCTCTACCTGGTCCATATGCCGCTTCTGGTGGCCTACAAGGGGATCGCGTCGGAACTTCGCGGGATCGACAGCGGCTTCTACATGTCCCCGTGGGAACTGGCGGGGCTGTTCGTGGTCACCATCGCCGCGGCCGCGGCGCTGCATCTGGGGGTGGAGAAACCCGGGCGCCGCTGGATCCGACGACGGTTCGAAGGCCGGGCGGCCGTGCCAGGCGGACCGGTCTGACACGCGCCATGGGCCGGGCGGAGCGTGGCGATGCGGCAAGGCGGCGCATTACGTATTCGCAGCCGAATTCCCTCACCGACAGTCGCCGATTTCGTCCGTCCGGCCGATCTTTTTTCACCCCGGCAACCCCGGGGACGCGCGACACGTTTGGGCCAAGCTTGAACGAACGGAGGTTTACCATGGAAGCCAAACACTATCTGCGCTTCGGCGCGATGATCGCGACATCCACGCTCGTCATGTTCGGATTGATGTATCTGAACACCTTCCAGCTGGACCACCTCCGATTCAGCGAGACACGGGCCTGGATGACCCTGCTGATGGGCGCGGTCATGACCGTCATAATGCTCCTGTTCATGCTCCGGATGTTCACGAACCAGCGCCTGAACATGGCCATCGTCGGCGGCGCGGTTCTGGTGTTCGCGGGATCCCTCTGGCTCGTCCGCAGCCAGCAGACGGTCAATGACGTCGACTATATGCGCGCCATGATCCCGCATCACTCCATCGCCATCCTGACCAGCGAGCGCGCCCAGATCCGCGACCCGCGGGTCCGTGAACTCGCCGACAGCATCATCGAGGCGCAAAGGCGTGAGATCGCCGAGATGGACGCCCTGACCGCCGACCTCGAACGCAATCCCTCACCCTCCACGGCGCCGGGGGGACGATGACAGCTTGCTGAGGTGCGGCAAACTCCCCCACGGCGTCTCTCCGATGCTCGGGCAGGATGGCTGTCGTGATCAAGCCAGCGGATAATGAGACCGACCTCTCAGGGCGTCGACAGGATGAGATCGCCCGGGTCGCCAGGGAACTGTCGGGGTACGGCTTCAATGTGATGGACGCACTGTTGCCCGACGACCTTCGCGCCAGACCCATTCCCTCGCGAGCTCCGGCTCCATCCGGGCCTGAAGCCAGGTCCGGAGCCCCGCTAGGCGCCGAGGACACCCAGGTGCTCAAGGAGGATCATCAGGCCGAGCGCGATGAGGGCGAGACCCCCTAACAGCTCAACCGCCTTGCCAAAGCGCCGGCCGACCATCCGGCCGATCACCATGCCGATGGTCGCGAGAAGGAAGGTCGTGAGCCCGATCGAGGCGGCGATGATCCAGATATTGGCCCCGATGAAGGCCAGGCCGACCCCGACGGCAGCGGCGTCGATACTGGTCCCGACCGCCGTCGCGATCAGCCCCCAGGGGCCGGAACGGCGCGGCTCGTCGCACGCATCCCCCGTTCGGGAACGAGTCGCTTCCCGGATCATCCTGCCGCCCACGGCGGCCAGCAGGCCGAAGGCGATCCAGTGATCGATCTTCTCGACCAGACCTGCGGCGACCATGCCGAGCCCCCAGCCTATCAAAGGCGTGATGGCTTCGATGACACCGAAGACCAGACCCGCCTTGACCGCGCCGGGCAGGGTCGGACGGTGCGACGCGCCGCGACCGACCGCCGCTGCGAAAGCATCGGTGGACATGCTGAGTGACAGGACAGCGATGGCAAGGGGAGTCATAACGGGCATCCACCGGGCGACGAACAGCGCTTCCCTCCCCGGCCGGTGCGGCGGTGGGGCGCGCTGGTCTCGCCAGGCGGTGGTTCCGCTGGTCGGACCACGCGTCGAAACGCGAGTGTGTTGACCCGACCCCGGCGATCGGATGCCGGAAGCTACTCCCCAACAGGAAGCGCCTTCTAACCACCCTCGCGCGTTCCGGCAAGATACTATAGGGGAGTACCCATGGCCCACACCTCCACCAACAAGAAGAAGCTCGTCGCCCGCGTCCGCCGCATCGCCGGCCAGCTCGGGGCGATCGAGCGCGCGATCGAGGCGGAAGCCGGCTGTTCGCAAATTCTCCAGCAGGCCGCCGCCGCCCGCGGCGCCATGAGCGGATTGCTGGAAGAGCTGATCGAAGATCACCTTCGTCACCACGTCGCCGATCCCGGTCTGAGCGAGGCGGATCGCCAAAGCGGCGCTGACGAACTGAGCCTCCTCATCCGCCGCTATTCCAGATGAAGCTCGCGCCATGACCGCCACCGAGTCCGACTATCTGACCCACGACCACCATTTCCTCAGCCGGTCGCACGATGAGAGTGCGCGGCGGACGTTGTGGGTCGTCGGCCTGACCGCCGTCATGATGGTCGGCGAGATCATCGCCGGCATGGTCTATGGCTCGATGGCCCTGCTGGCCGACGGTTTCCATATGGCCACCCATGCCGGCGCCCTGGCCGTGGCGGCCGGGGCCTATGCCTATGCCAAGCACCATTCGGCCAACCGGCGCTTCAGCTTCGGGACCGGCAAGGTGGGCGACCTCGCCGGCTTCGCCTCGGCCTTGGTGCTGGGTATCGTCGCGCTCGGGATCGCCGGAGAGTCCATCGCGCGCCTGTTCGATCCGCGCTCGGTCGCCTTCGGCCAGGCCACGCTCGTCGCCGTTCTCGGTCTGGGGGTCAATCTGGTCAGCGCCTTGCTGCTGGCCGGGGGCGGTCATCACCATCATCATCATCAAGGCCATCACGACCACGACCACCATGGTCATGACCATGACCAGGACGTCGATCAACATGATGATCATCACCCCGGGCACGGCGCCCATCGCGACAACAACCTGCGCTCAGCCTATTTCCACGTCCTGGCCGACGCCCTGACGTCGGTGCTGGCCATCGTCGCCCTGGTGGCGGGCCGCTATCTCGGCTGGGTCTGGCTGGATCCATTGATGGGCGTCGTCGGCGCCATCGTCATCGCGCGTTGGTCGTGGTCGTTGATGCGCGACACCGCCGCGGTCCTGCTCGACACGACGGACAGCGCCCTTGAGGCCGAGGTACGCGAATGCGTGGAGGGACCAGGCGATGCCCGGATCACCGACCTGCACGTCTGGCGGGTCGGGCCCGAGGCCCACGCCGCCATCGTCAGTGTCACCGGCGGGATCGACAGCGAAACCATACGGACCCGGTTACGGCCGGTCCACGAACTCGGACATCTCACCGTGGAGTGCCGCTGACGCGGTTCGGCCGTCCGACGAAACCCTTGCGAGTGACCGTCAGAACACCCGGATGCTCGTGTGTAACGATCCGCCCTTGCGTCGAGTGGCGCCAGACGGCTCGCGCCAGCCGCCTGCGCTGAAACCGGCCAGGCCCCGGAATGCAGGCTGATCTCGACCGCCCGGCGCTCAGCCCGGTCCCGGTTCGAAGACGACGGTGGTCCTTCCATGATGCCCTTCGGGGCGGAGGAGGATCTGGTCGCGCACGGAATAGAGGTAACCGGTCCCCAGCAGCCAGGCGAGAACGATCGCCCCCGTGATCATCCAGCCGGTGCGATCGCGAGGCCCCGCCAACACACCGCCGACGATGATGATTCCAAGGACCAGACCGTAGCCGTAATGGAGCGGCATCCGGTACGCCCCCAACAGGCCGAACGCGATAGACAGGGCGACGCCGGCGGCCACCAGACCGGCGGCGACGGCCACCACGGCGTCGCGCACGGGCCGCGGCTCCGCGGACCGCCTCTGAGGACGAACGCGCCGCCGCTTGCCATAGCGACCTTCACGCCAACGGAGCTCGCGGCTTCGGATAGCGGAACGCTTGCCTGCCACGGCGTCAGCGCTTTCCGGCCGTGACCGGAGCATCCTCGTGGCGCGCGAGCATGACCTTCATGCGCACGATCTCGACATCCCGGCCCGCAATGATCTCTTCGGCGAGACTGCGGACCTCCGGCGCTTCGCCATGCTCAACGGCGATCCGCGCCATGGCGAGGGCCCCCTCCTGATTGGCGATCATGGCGCGCAGGAAATCGATATCGGCGTCGCCCGTGTAGTCGACGCTCATGTCGCGATGCATTTGCGCGTTCGCCTCGCGAAAGGCGCGGGTCGACGGGCTGTCAGCGGGGATCCCGCCATGGCTGGCCTCGGTGTCGATCGGGCGTGCGTCCATGGGAGGACGCTCGTCGATCACACCGGAAGGCTGCCGGGAGAGCAGGCCGAAGGCGAAGGCGGAGAGCGCGAGAAAGAGGGCGATGGCCGAAGCCCATCCGATCCGTTTCATGACGGTATCCTCGAATCTGCCGGTGCCCCCTGGCGAGCCACCGGTATTTCATTGGGGGTCCGGTCCCCTGCCGGGTCACGGTAGCCGAGCGGCCTCAGGGCGTTGATCACCACCAGCAGGGTCGATCCCTCGTGAAGCGCCACGGCCGGACCAATGCCCAGTCCGAGGATGGTCGCCGGCACGAGGAAGGCGACGACGCCGAGGCTGACGTAGAGGTTCTGGCGAATAATGCCGCGGGTCCGTCGGCTCAGGCCGATGGTGAACGGCAGTTGGGACAGGTCGTCCGACATCAGGGCGACGTCCGCGGTCTCGAGCGCGACATCCGAACCGGCCGCGCCCATGGCGATACCGACCGTGGCCGTGGCCATCGCCGGCGCATCGTTCACCCCGTCGCCGACCATGGCGATCTTGCCGTCCGCGCGCAGGCGTTTGATGGCGTCGACCTTGTCCTCGGGCATCAGATCGCCCCATGCCTCGGTCAGCCCGACCTGACCGGCGATGGCCTGGGCCGCCTTCTGGTGATCGCCCGAGATCATGATCATGCGCTGAACGCCCAGGGCCCGGAGCGCGGTGAGCGTCGTCCGCGCCGCGGCGCGGGGCGTATCGAGCAGGCCGATCACCCCGAGGTCTCGCGCGCCCCTCCGCACCACCATAAGGGTCCGACCCTGCAGGCGGAGCTGGGCGACGACGGCCGTCGCCTCATCGCCGAGGGCGGCCACGCCGTCCGCCCCGAACATCTCCGGCTTTCCGATCCAGATCGTCTCACCGCCCAGTTCAGCGGTCACGCCCTTTCCCGTGAGGCTCTTGAGGTCGGTCGCGGCCGCAAGACCCGTGTCGCCCAGTCGTTCGGCGCCGTCGCGCACAATCGCCTCCGCCAGCGGGTGATCGCTGAGCCGCTCGACGGCGACGGCGGTGGCCAGAAGGTCGGCTTCCCGGGTCCCGCGCACCGGCACGACCTCGGTGATGCGAGGCCGGCCCTCGGTCAGGGTGCCGGTCTTGTCGAACGCGATCGCATTGAGCGAGCCGAGATTCTCCAGCGGTGCGCCGCCCTTGATCAGAACACCGGCGCGCGCGGCGCGCGCCACACCGGACAGGACGGCGCTGGGGGTGGCGATGGCAAGCGCGCAGGGGCTGGCCGCGACCAGCACGGCCATGGACCGGTAGAAGCTGTCGCGAAACGGCTCGTCGACCACCACCCAGGCGAACAGCAACACGAAGGCGAGCGCCAGCACCAGGGGCACGAAGATGCGCTCGAACCGGTCCGTGAAGCGCTGCGTCGGGGATTTTTGGGTCTCCGCCTCGCTCACCATCCGGACGACCTTGGCCAGGGTGGTGTCGCTCGATTTGCGGGTCGTCTCGATCTCGATGGCGCCGGCACCGTTGATGGTGCCCGCGAAGACCAGGGACGCCGGTCCAACCTGGGCCGGCCGGGCGCGGGCGGCGGCCGCGTCCGCGACCGGCTGCTTGTCGACCGGCATGCTCTCGCCGGTGACCGGCGCCTGATTGATGCTCGTCGTTCCTTCCACGACGAAGCCGTCCGCCGGAAGCCGTTCGTTCGGACGAACCACCACGGTGTCGCCGACCCGCAGATCCTCGACCGGAAGTTCGACGACCTGCCCGTCACGCCGCACATGGGCGGTTCGGGGCGCCAGTTCCGCCAGGGCCTCGATCGCACGCCTGGCCCGCCCCATGGCGTAGTTTTCAAGGGCGTGGCCGATGCTGAACAGGAACAACAGAAGGGCTCCCTCCGCCCACGCGCCGAGCCCCGCCGCGCCCGCCGCGGCAACGAGCATGAGGGTATCGATCTCGAACCGCTTCTGCCGGAGGTTCTCGAACGCTTCACGGACGGTGAAGAGACCGCCGAAGCCGTAGGCGATGAGGTAGAGCGCGAGCGGGCCCCAGTCCGGAACGCCCGCCGCCAGTTTTTCGAGAGCGAAGCCCAGGCCCAGGGCACCGCCGGAAGCCAGGGCGAAAATCACCTCGGTGTTGGGACCCAGAACGCCCCCGTGGCCATGTTCGTGGCCGCCACCCGCCTCTTCGGCATGGGCTTCGCTCTTCGGCCGCGCGATATCCTCAGACGTCATTCGACGGTCTCCTGACGGGCGTCTGCCGGCGTGGGTTCCGGCCAGCGCAGGACCTCCACGGCCTCAAGAGTGACGGGGCCGAGGTGTTCGAGATCGGACAGGGTTTCCAGAAACGCCCTGAGCCTGGATTCGCGGTCGAGCAGTTCGACGATCAGGGACTGGTCGTCGTCGAGCAGATGTCGGCGATGAAGGTGGGGCGTGTGGCCGAAACCCACGAGGGCTCGCAGGACCGTCGCGCCCGCCAGGCCGGCCGCCTGGGCGCGTTCGGTCACGATTTCGAAGACCTTGCGGTCGCCGAAATAGGCGGCCTCATCGGTATAGAGTCGCATCAGTTTGATCGGGTCGGGCATGATCGCCTCCTTGGATGGGGGATCCCCGCCGCCGATACGGCGGCGGGGACCTGGACTATTCCGCCGGGACCGGCTCGATGGCCGGCATGTCGGTGGGTTTGGGACGTCGCCCCTCGGTGAGGCCGAGGACCAGCCGACTCATGGCCGGCAGGACCAGCAAGGTCAGCAGGGTCGCGGTGACCAGGCCGCCGATGACGACCATGGCCAGGGGTTTCTGCACCTCGGCGCCCGTGCCGTGAGCCAGGGCCATGGGCACGAAGCCGATGGCGGGCACCAGACCGGTCATGATGACCGGTCGCACCCGTTCCATGCAGCCCTCGATGATGGAGCGGGATAGCTCCATGCCGTCATCGAGCCGTTGCCGGATCGACGACATGACCACCAGGCCGTTCAACACCGCCACCCCGGCCAGGCAGATGAAGCCCACCGCCGCCGATACCGAGAAGGAGATGCCGGTAAGAGCCAGGGCGAAGACCCCGCCGGCGAGACCCAGAGGCACGGTCAGGAAGACCGCCACCGCGCGCCCGAATGTGCCGACCGCGAGGAACAGCACCGCGAAGATGGCCAGGAAGCAGATCGGCACCACCAGCGACAGACGGTCGGAGGCCGCCTTGAGGTTCTGGAACTGGCCACCCCATTCGATCCAGGAGCCGGCCGGCAGGGCGACGGCGTCGACCCTGGGCATGGCTTCCCTGACGAACGATCCCACGTCCCGGCCACGCACATTGGCCTGGACCACAACACGGCGTTTGCCGTTCTCACGGCTGATCTGGTTCAAACCCTCCGTGAAGTTGAACGACGCCACCTGACGCAAGGGTACGGAGCTGCGGGTTCGACCTTCCTGTTCAGGCAGCATGACCGGGATCGCGCCGATGGCGTCGAGATCATTGCGACTGGCGCCGGGAACTCTGACCACCACATCGAAGCGGCGATCGCCTTCGAACAGCTGCCCGGCCTCGCGTCCGCCCATGGCGGCGGCGACCGTATCGGCCACCTCCTCCACGGTCAGGCCGAACCGCGCGATGGCGGGTCGGTCGAAGGTCACATCCAGCGACGGCGCGCCGTCGGTCTGTTCGACCTTGACGTCGGCCGCGCCCGGCGTGGCGTTCAACTGCGCCGCGATCTGGTTGGCGGTGGCGGTCAGCTTGTCGAGATCGTCGCCATAGATCTTGATGGCCACGTCGCCACGCACGCCGGCGATCAGTTCGTTGAACCGAAGTTCGATCGGCTGGCTGAGCTCATAGCCTTGCCCCACCTGGGCGTTGGCCGCGGCCTCCACCCGTTCGATCACGTCTTCCTTGTTGTCGACGCCCTCCGGCCATTGATCCTGGGGCTTCAGGATGATGAAGCCGTCAGAGATGTTTGGCGGCATGGGATCGGTGGCGACCTCGGCGGTGCCGGTCTTGGAGAACATGACCCCGACCTCCGGCAAGGCGGTTACAGCCCTCTCGACACCGAGCTGCATCCGGATGGACTGCTCAACCGCCGTCGAAGGCACGCGCTGGGAAGCCATCGCCAGATTGCGTTCATCAAGCGTCGGGATGAACTCCTGGCCGAGCATGGTGAAGATCACCCCCGCCACGGCGAACAGGGCCAGACCGCCGCCGACAAACGGCCAGGGGCGGGCCACGGCCCGGTGCAACACGGGTTCGTATTTCGCCTTGATCCAGCGAATGACGAACACGTCCTTCTCGGAAACCTTGTTGCGCATCACCAGGGCGACCATGGCCGGAATGAAGGTGATGGACAGGATGAAGGCGGCGACCAGGGCGAGCATCAGGGTGATGGCCATGGGCGAGAAAGTCTTGCCCTCGACGCCCTGGAAGGTCAGCAGCGGCGCAAAGACCAGCAGGATGATGGCCTGGCCGTAGACCGTGGGCTTGATCATCTCCTGGGTGGCGATGGTGGTTTCCTCGAGCCGTTCACGCAGGCTGAGCAAACGGCCTTCGTGATGCTGGCGTTCGGATAGTCGTCTCAGACAGTTCTCGATGATGATGACGGAGCCGTCGACAATCAGGCCGAAATCGAGCGCGCCGAGACTCATCAGGTTTCCCGACACCCCGAGGTAGTTCATGCCGATGGCGGTCATGAAGAACGAGATCGGGATGATCGCCACCGCGATCAGGGCGGCGCGGACATTGCCGAGCAGCAGGAACAGGGCGATGGCGACCAGGATGGCGCCCTCGATCAGGTTGCGCTGAACGGTAGCGATCGTGGCGTTGACGAGCTTGGAGCGGTCCAGAACCGGGGTGACCTTGATCCCTGGCGGCAGGGATCGAACGGTCGCTTCCAGCTGTTCGCCGACCGAGCGCGCGACGGTACGGCTGTTCTCCCCGATCAACATCAGGGTGGTGCCGATGACGACCTCGTGGCCGTTCATGGTCGCTCCACCGGTCCGCAGATCGCCGCCGAGACGCACCGTGGCGATATCGCGCACGGCGACGGGAACGCCGCCGCGCGTGGCGACGATGGCCTCCTCGATCTGGCTGAGGCTGCGGATGCGCGCGTCGGCGCGCACCAGATAGGCCTCTCCCCCGCGCTCGACGAAATTGGCGCCGACCGAGAGGTTGGCGGCTTCCAGCCCCTCCGCCAGCTCGCTGTAGGAGACCCCGTACTGGGCCAGACGGGTCGCGTCGGGCTCGACGACATACTGTTTTTCGAACCCGCCGATGGAATCCACCCCGGCGACGCCATTCACCGTCCGCAGCTGCGGCGCGATGATCCAGTCCTGGACGGTCCTCAGATAGGCCGCGCGGGAGACGTCGTCAGTCAGCCGGTCGCCCTCGGGCGTCAGGAACGACCCATCGGATTGCCAACCCGGCTGACCGTTGCGCACAGTCGCGCCGCGACCGCCCGGGTTCTCGTAGTCGATGGCGTACATAAAGACTTCGCCCAGACCCGTGGTGACAGGCCCGATCTGGGGCTGGACTCCGGCCGGCAAGCTTTCCTGGGCCTGGACGAGGCGCTCACTGACCTGCTGGCGCGCGAAATACAGGTCGACATTCTCGTCGAAGATCACGGTGACCTGGGAGAAGCCGTTGCGCGACAGGGATCGGGTCGATTGCAGGCCGGGAATACCGGCCATGGCGGTCTCGACCGGGAAGGTGACGCGTTTCTCGATCTCGACGGGCGAGAGCGAGGCGTCGGAGGTGTTGATCTGCACCTGGTTGTTGGTGATGTCGGGCACGGCGTCGATCGGCAGTTGGGTCAACTGCCAGGCGCCGTAGGTGGAGACGACCAGCACGAGGGCGATGATGATCCATCGCGCCCGTACCGACAGGGCCATGAGGTTGGCGATCATGATCTAGTGCTCCACTTCGCCGGCGCCCAGCGCGGCCTTCAGCAGGAAGGCGTTGCGGGTCGCCACCGTCTGACCGGCCCGGAGCCCGGATGTGATCTGTGCCCGTCCGGCGCTGCGCTGGCCGACAATGACCGGCACGGCCGTAAAGCCGGAGGCGGACCGCACGAACACCACCTCCTGGCCCTCAACGGTCTGGATGGCTTCCTCGGGCACCGAGACGCCGTCGGTCGTCCGGGCGTCGCGTGTGAAGATTCTTACGGCGATCGCCTGACCGGGACGCAAGCCCCCGACCCCGGACACATTGAGCAGAACGGTGGCGGCGCGGCTTTGCGCATCCACGCCCGGCGTGATCGATCGCACCGTGGCCTGCACCTCCCCTTCGGGCAGGGTGATGGACGCCCGGTCACCCGGCGCAATCCGGTTCGCGTCATCGGCCGAGACCGCTGCCTGGATCTGGATCTCGCTGGAGTTGGCCACGCGGAACAGTTCAGTGCCGGCGCTCACGAAGGCGCCCAAGGTCGCGTTGGAGACGGTCACCCGGCCACTGATCGGGCTGACGACGCCCGTACTGCGGCCGTCGCCGGAGACCCGCGCGGCGGCGGCGGCGGATGAGGTGCGCCGCGCCTCCGCCTCGGCTTCCGCCAGGACGGTCTGGGCCGCTTCCAGATCCTGCCGGGCGGTAATCTGGGCGTCGAACAGGCGCTGCTCACGGGCCAGAGCCTGCCGGGCCGCGGTCAGCCGGGCCTGGGCCGTCGCCCGTTCGGCGGCGATCGCGGAGGCTTCACGGCTCTCGATAAGCGCGACGGTCTGGCCCGCGCGGACGCTGTCGCCCAGGCGAAGCGAGACGCCGGTGATCACCCCGTCGGCGCGGGCCGCCAGAACGGCCTCGCCCCTGGGCGTTCCCACGACGGTGCCCTGGGCCACGATCTCGGCGCTGAGCGAACCGCTGCCGACGGGCGCCAGGACGATGCCGGCCGCCTGAATGCGGGCGGCGTCCATTTCCAGAGCCTCGCCCGCGCCATGGCTTTCTTCCGCCCCGGCGGCGGTTTCCGGTGCGGCATCCGCACCGCGGGCCATGCTCCAGACCGCGTAACCGCCGCCCAGAACCAGGACCGTCGCGGCCGCTCCCGCCAGGAGGCGTTGCTTGTTGGTCAATCTCTTCATCGGGCGGATCCTTCGGTTTCGGAGGCGCGGGTCAGGGCGGCGACGGCTTGCGCCCGCTCCAGCTCGGCGGTGATCATGGCGGCCTGAACGGTGTTGAGCGCCTCTTCGGCGTCCAGCACGTCCAGCAGGGTGAAGCGGCCGGCCGAGAAGCCTTCGCGAGCGATGCGTACGGCTTCGATCGCCTCGGGTTCGGCCTGGTTTTCAAGGAAGGCGAGTTGCGCCTCAGCCGTGCGAAGCGCGGCCTGGGCGTCACGCGTCCGCCGGATAGCGGCGGCGAGGACGGCGTTGCGGCGGGCTTCGGCCCCGGTCCGCTCGGCGTTGGCCGCGGCAATATTGCCCTGGTTGCGGTCGAACAAACCCAGCGGCATCGACGCGCCGAATACCAGGGCGGTATCGTCCGTTCCGCGGAACTGGCGCGCGCCGACGCTCACCGTCACATCCGGCCGCGACAGGGTGCGTTCGCGATCAATGACGGCGATCGAGGTGGCGACCTCCGCCTCGGCGAGGCGTACGTCGAGCGCGTCGACCGGATCGATAACGGCGGCCGAGGCCGACGCCGTTTCCGGACCCGTCGGATCGGGCAGATCCTCGCTCCCGCCCCAGAGCGCGGCGAGCGCGCGCTGGGCTTGCGCATATTTGGCCTCGGCGGCCCGGACCCGGCCCACGGCTTCAAGAGCCGCTGTGCGCGCCCGCAGGGCACGAAGCGGCGGCTCGCGGCCCGCGTCGACCAGTTCAGTGGCGATGGTCTGCAGATTGTCGGCCCGCACGAACTGGTCACGGGCGAGTTCGACCCGTCGACTGTCGGCCCAGGCTTCAGCATAGGCGTCACGCACCTGTTGCTGCAGATCGGCGCGAGCGACCCCGAGACGCAGCCGCGCGACGTCCACCTCGGCCCGGGCGGCGCGCTCGCGCGCAGGCCGCTTTCCGCCGAGTTCAAATCTCTGTCCGACGCTCAGCGTGCTCTCGGCTTCGTTCAATCCGGAAAGAGCGCCGGTGCCGGAAAAATTCTCGACGGAGAGGTCAAGCTCCGGGTTCGGCCTGAAACCGGCCTGCCGGGCTCGACCGAGGGCGACGGCAACGTCGGCTTCAGCGGCCGCCAGAGTGGGCGAAGAGGCCGCGGTGCGCGCCAGCGCATCGGCCAGGGTGACGGGTTCGGCAAGGGCTGACCCTGGAGCCAGTATGGCCAGGGTCGCCGCGAATGTGATCGCGGCTCCGCCGGCCGCGGTGCGCGGCAGACGGCAATTTGTGGATAGCATGGTCCTGTTTCCCGGATGGTTGACGTGGAAGGCGCGCGTGAGCGCGCGAACCCGTCAGCCCCTGGGAGGGCGGTCCGGTCCGGTGGGTTTGCGAGACGCGAGCCGATCGGTCGACGGCAACGCGGGATCGCGACCGTTCATCGTCGGCGTCGGGGCTTCAGGTGTCTGGCCCGTCGCTGCGGAACTGTGATGGCAGTGGCCATGCGCGCAGATCGCCTGCTGATCGGGCCGGTCATTGTCGTCCGAATCAGGATCGACCGAGGAGTCGGCGAGCCGCTCCGAGGCATGGGCGGTCGCCGCCTCGGGCGCGCAGGTGGCGGCCTCCGCGGCGGAGATCAGGACAAACAGGGCCAGAAACGACGCAAGCAGCGCCGTCATCCAACCGTGCCTGGCCGAGGACAATCCCATGGCGCTCCATAACACGGTGCGCCGCGACATCAATCTTCCCATCGTCGCACCGCCGCTCATGCCGCGACCGCCTGCGGACGATCCGCGCGACAGGTGGAGAACGAACCGGTCAAGGTGTGGAGTGGCTCGCCGGGTTTGAGCATCTGCCGGCCCGCCGCCGAGTCCTGCCTCTTCTTTCCGATGGCAAACCCATGGAGGAGCCGCCCGGACACGACCGTGTCGGCGATCCCGTCGCCCAGGAGCGCGGCCACATCGCGTGCATAGCGCTCGACAAGACCGATACCCTCGCCGGCGTCGGCCCCGGCTTTCGCCCGCCACAGGATGGCACGGTCAGGGGCGAGACCGATGCGGCGCGCGCCGGGCGCGCGCTGCGCCATGGTCACGGCGAAGGATCCGGTGCCGCATCCGGGATCGATGACCGTCCCGCCCGCCCCCGGGGCGACTTGATCGACAAGCCGCGACCGCCAGAACTGCATCCGTGTCAGCAGGACGATGGCGCGAACGCAAAGACCGCTCATGGCGGCATGGCCGAGGGCGGGGGTGAATGGCGCCGTCACGCCGCGGCCCTCAGCTCTGCGCGGGACTGTTTCAGGATCGACCAGGCCGACTGCAGAAAGACCACCGCCAGGATCGCGCCGGCGATGAGATCCGGCCAGCGAGAGGCGGTAAGCCAGACGGCCAGACCCGTCGCGGCAACCACCAGGCTCTGGGTCAGATCGTTGCGCGTGCAAAGCCAGACCGAGCGGACGTTGGCGTCGCCCTCGCGGTGGCGGACCAGCAGGAGTGCGGCCAGCGCGTTGGCGAAGAAGCCCAGGACGCCAAGGCCGGTGATGACAAACCCTTCGGGCGGCGCTCCGGAGGTGGCGCGCCAGATCGCGTAGCCGAGGATGAACAGCGCGAGGGCTGCGAGGCTGGCACCTTTGATCAGGGCGGCGCCGGACCGCACAGCGACCGAGCGACCGATCACGGCCAGGCTGATGCCGTAGGTGGCGGCGTCGGCCAGGAAGTCGAGGGCGTTGGCGCCCAGGGACGCTGAGCCCTGCAAGGCCGCACCACCGGCTATGGCGACGAAGGCGGTCCCGTTGATGGCGATCACCGCCATCAGGATGCGGCGGTAGACCGGGGTGGAGCCGTCGAACTTGACGGTCTCGCCGCAGCCGCAGCCCGAGGCTGCCAATTCAGAAGATGAGGGTCGTTCATTCATGGAGCACCACCTGTTACCCCAAGGATGCATGCTCCAGTCGCTGGAGGATCAAGACAAAAATGCATCGCGGCCCCCTGGACGGCCGCCGTGACGAAAACGGGCTTGATCCTCTAGTAGCTAGAGGATGCACAAGGGGCCGGGACTTACAGGAGACCTCATGATCACAGTACCCTCGACACGGCGCGGCCCCGGTCGCCTGCAGGCGATGGCCTTCGGACTGGCGGCGCTGATCACGACCCTCGACCAGGCGGCCAAGGCGCTGGCCCGCGTCCGGCTCGATACCGCGATGGAACTCACACCCTTCCTATCGCTGCGTCTGGGGTTCAATCCAGGCGTCACGTTCGGCCTGTTCGCGGACTCAGGCGCGGCGGGACGCTGGACGCTCAGCGGCGTGACGGCACTGATCATCGGCGCGCTGCTGGTCTGGATCTGGCGGACGCGAACCGCCATGACGGCGGTGGCCGGGAGCCTTCTGGTCGGCGGGGCGGCGGGAAACCTGCTTGACCGTCTGCGCTTCGGCGCGGTGACTGACTTTATCGACCTGCATTGGGGTGCCGCCCACTGGCCGACGTTCAATCTGGCGGATGCAGCCATTGTCTGCGGCGTGGGACTGCTTCTGCTGCCGGCCAGAGGGGCGACCGTCCAGACCGCCCCCTCGACCATGAGGCGCGCCGCGCGATGACCCTGCCCTCTCCCGCTGCGTCCGGACTGCGTCCGATCGGCAAGCTCGCCGCCGCCACAGGCGTCAAGGTCCCGACTATTCGCTTCTATGAGGAGATCGGACTGCTCCCCGCGCCGCCCCGGACCGCAAGCGATCGGAGGATGTATGATGATGGGGCGGAACGCCGCCTGTCATTCATCAGGCATGCACGTCAGTTGGGATTCGATCTGAACGCGATCCGTTCCTTGCTCGATCTGTCCGATCATCCGGATCGCCCGTGCGCCCAGGCGAACGCCATCGCCGAGCGTCATCTCGCGGAGGTGAAACAGAAGATCGCGCAGCTCAAGGCACTGCAGCGCGAGCTCTCCCGGATGACGGCGGAATGCGCCGGCGGCCAGGTCTCCGCCTGCAAGGTGATCGAAGCCCTTCACGACCACACGGCGTCGCTTTGAGCGCGACAGCCCCTCCGTCAACTGCTAATGCGAGCCATTCCTAACTGGCCATGCCCATGCAACCCCTGTTCCGTCTGCTCGCCCTGCTATTCGCGCTGGGGCTGACCACACCCGCTCTCGCTCAGCTCCCCGCCTCGGAGGCCCAGGTCGCCTGGCGGCTGCTCGACTACGTCTCGGTCGACTACGCCGGCGCGGTGGCGAACGGCCAGGTGACCAATCCGGCCGAATACGGCGAGATGGTCGAGTTCGGCAGCCAGATCCGGACCCGCCTGGACGCCCTGCCGCCCACCCCGGCCAAGGCCGGTCTGGTCCGCGACGCCGAGGCTCTGCAGGCGGCCATCCGGGACAAGTCCGACCAGCGCGTCGTTGGCGACCGGGCCAAGGCGCTCGCCGGCGCGGTGCTGACGGCCTATCCGAGCCCGCTGGCGCCTTCGTTCCCGCCCGACCTGGCCCGCGGCGCGACGCTCTATGCCGAGCAATGCTCGGTCTGCCATGGCGTCACCGGACGCGCCGACGGCCCCGGCGCCGAGGGGCTCGACCCGCCCGCGATCGCCTTTGCGGATGTGGATCGCGCCCGTCAGCGCAGCGTGTTTGGCCTCTACCAGGTGATCGATCAGGGGCTCGAGGGCACGGCCATGGCCAGCTTCGCCCATCTGCCGGCCGAGGACCGCTGGGCCCTGGCCTTCTATGTGGGCCGGTTCGCCTTCACCGAGGCTGAGGCCGCCGAGGGCCGGCGCCTGTGGGAGAGCGACCCGGCGATCCGCGCCGCCTTCCCCGACCTGGCCGCCCTCACCCAGGCGACGCCGGCCGAACTGGCGACAAGGATCGGCGAGACGAAGGCGCGGGCGGTCACGGCTTACCTGCGTCGCCATCCCGAGGCGACGGTCCGCGCCGAGGGATCGACCCTGACCCTGGCCCGGACGCGACTGGCCGAAAGCGAGGCTGCCTATCGCCGGGGCGACCGCAGGGCCGCGACCGACCTCGCCCTGTCGGCCTATCTCGATGGCGTCGAACCGATTGAGCCGGCGCTGGGCACCCGCGACGGCGCATTGCTGCGGCGGGTCGAGACGGCCATGACCGACCTGCGCATCTCGATCAGCAGGGGCGCGCCGGCCCAGGAGGTCGCGGACCGGGTCGCCCGCGCGAACGCCTTGCTGGACACGGCCGAACGCGCCCTCGCGCCCCAGAAGGCGGACAATCTCGCCAGCTTCCTCGGCGCCTTCACCATCCTGCTACGCGAGGGTCTGGAAGCCATCCTCATCGTGGTGACGATGATCGCCTTTCTGAGGAAGGCCAAACGGCCCGAGGTGCTGCGCTATGTCCACGGCGGCTGGGTGGCCGCGCTGGTCGCCGGCGGCGCCACCTGGGCGGCCGCGACCTTCTTCATCTCCATCAGCGGCGCCAGCCGGGAGCTCACCGAAGGGTTCGGCTCACTTCTGGCGGCTGTCGTGCTCGTCTCTGTCGGTATCTGGATGCACGGCAAGTCGCATGCGGACGCCTGGCAGACCTATATCCGCGACAAACTTTCCCATGCCCTGTCGAAGCGGTCGGCCTGGTTCCTGTTCCTGCTCGCCTTCGTCGTCGTCTACCGGGAGGTGTTCGAGACCATCCTGTTCTATGCGGCGATTTGGAGCCAGGGCGGCCATGTCGGCATGCTGGCCGGCGCCGTGACCGCGGTGGCCATCCTGGCCGTGGTGGCCTGGGCCTTGCTGGCCTACAGCAAGCGCCTGCCGATCGGCCGGTTCTTCTCGCTCAGCTCGATCCTCATGGCCATCCTGTCGGTCGTCCTCGTCGGCAAGGGGGTGGCGGCGCTGCAGGAGGCGGGCTGGCTCGATGTCCATCCGCTTGCCTGGATCCCCCGCATCGAGATCCTCGGTCTTTATCCCACCGTCGAGGGCGTCGCCGTCCAGTTCCTGACGATCGTCGTCCTTGCGGTCGGCTTCGCCCGGACCTCGGCGCCGAGGGCGGCGCCGCCAGTGTCTTAGGAGCCGCTCTACGGTCGTAAAGCTGCCACTTGAGAACGGTGCCCCGATGAATCATCCTGCTAGAAGTCGCCACGTCTGGCGATTTAAGGGATAATTTGGCTATAACTCGTCATAACTGGCGAATTAGGCGATTCCCCGCAGATATTTCTAACTCGCCATTATTGACGACTTAATCCCTTAAGGCTAGATAACTCGTCGAAAGTGGCGAATTATGAAGATCACCAACCTTACCACCGATGAGGCCGCCCTCGGCGAATTTGGCCGCCGGATCGCCGAGGCGCGGCTCGCGCGCCAGATGACCCAGGCGCAGTTCGCCGAAGCCGCGGGCGTGTCAAAGCGAACGATCGAGCGCCTCGAGGACGGGGCCTCGACCCAGTTCGGCAATCTGGTGCGCTGTCTTCGGGCGCTGGACCGGCTGGACGGTCTCGAGCGGCTGCTGCCCGAAACCCAGGCCAATCCCATCGCCCTGCTCGAACGCCACGGCAAGACGCGCCAGCGGGCGCGCCCGGCCGACGCTCCGGAGGCCACGACGCCATGGACCTGGGGCGACGACCAATGACGACCGTCGCCGAGGTCCGGCTCTGGGGCCGGCGCATCGGCGCCGTCTCCCTCGAACACGGCGCCGACGTCGCCGCCTTCTCCTATGATCCTGCGTTCGCTACCAGCGGCATCCAGGTGGCGCCGCTGATGATGCCTCTGGGTCCAGACATCTACACCTTCCCCGACCTCAACCCGCGCAGCTTCCACGGCCTGCCCGGCTTGCTGGCCGACGCCCTGCCCGACAAGTACGGTAACACCCTGATCGACGCCTGGCTGGCCACCCAGGGCCGCACGCCGGAAAGCTTCAACGCCGTCGAACGCCTCTGCTACACGGGTGCCCGGGGCATGGGGGCCCTGGAGTTCGCACCGGCCAAGGGGCCACGACGCAAGGCGGCGACGAAGATCAAGCTCGACGCCCTGGTCGAACTGGCCTCGGAAGTCCTGACCCACCGCAACGACCTGCGCTCCTCCTTCGCCGACGAGACGAAGGCCGAGGCCCTGCGCGACATCCTGCGGGTCGGCACCTCCGCCGGCGGCGCCCGGGCCAAGGCGGTGATCGCCTGGAACGCTCGGACCAATGAAGTCCGCTCGGGCCAGGTCGAGGCCGGCGACGGCTTCGACTACTGGCTGCTCAAGTTCGACGGCGTGAGAGGCAACAGGGACAAGGAGTTGACCGACCCGCAGGGCTATGGCGCGGTCGAATACGCCTATTCCCGGATGGCCGCCGCGGCCGGGGTCCAGGTGGCCGAGTGCCGTCTGCTCGAAGAGGGCGGCCGGAGGCATTTCATGACCAGGCGGTTCGACCGCCTTCCCGGCGGCGGAAAGCTGCACATGCAGTCCCTGGCCGCCCTCGCCCACTTCGATTTCAACGACCAGAACGCCTATTCGTACGAACAGGCGCTGTTCGTCATGCGTCGTCTCGGGCTGTCGATGGAGGCGCTCGAAGAGCAGTTTCGGCGCATGGCCTTCAACATCGTCGCCCGCAACCAGGACGATCACGTCAAGAACATCGCCTTCCTGATGGACAGGGCCGGCACTTGGAGCCTGTCGCCGGCCTTCGACATCACCTGGAGCTACAATCCGGCGGGCGATTGGACGGCGCGCCACCAGATGTCGATGAATGGCAAACGCGACGGCTTCACCCTGGACGACTTCGACGCCAGCGCCCGCGTCGCGTCGATCAACGCCCGCCGGGCGCGCGCGATCGTACAGCAAGTTCGCGACGCCGTGGCTCGCTGGCCCGAATTCGCCGACGCCGCCCAGGTCGGCGAGGACTGGCGCAAATCCATCGATCCCTCACTCCGGACGATCCTCTAGACCCGCGGCGCCCTATTGGGCGGCGGGACCCCGATCGCCCTGCGCCCCGGGCACCGGGCCAGTCCGCGTCATCTTGGCCGTTGCCACACCCGGCGACGCACTCTATGGCCGGAAGCAGGAGCCCCGATTGTCCCGATTGTTTCGCACCCTCTGCGTGAGCTTTTGCGCCGCCTTGATGGCGGTGACGAGCCTGTATGGCGCGTCACAGACCGGACATCGCATCGCCCATGCCTCTGACTGGCCGCCGATCGCCTCCCCCGGCAGCGGGTTCGATGCGGACCACGACCCGCTTCATGTCCATGTCGCGCCCGAACCCGCGACCGGGACCGACACGGGCGCGGCCGAAGATCCGGAAACCGGCGAGACCCGACCCACGGGTCATCACCACGCCGCGACCGGCGACAGCCCGAACGCCGTCCCTGAAACTGGCCACGGTGTGAAGGCGATCCTTCGATCGGCCACGGGGCAGCGTTGGTCCGCCGGCGACCCGTCGCGGCCGAACCACGACGGCGACGGCCCCGAATATCCTCCGAAACGTATGCGCACGGTCGTCTGAACCTGCGCAGCCTTTTGGCTGCGCGCGCAATCTGTTTCCCGGAGATACCCTTGAAAACCCCGAATGCCGGCTCTGCCGGATCGTGGGCGCGTATGGCGGCCGTTTCGGCGCTCGCGCTCTCGCTGGCGGCCCTGCCGTCTCATACCGCCCTGGCGCAGCAGCCGCCTGCCACTGCCGTGGATGCGCCAGCCCTCTCGCTGCTTGACGCCCTTGCGCGGGCCGCCGACGTCGACCCGGCGCTCGCCGGCGGTGAAGCCCGCGCCCGGGCCGGCGACGCCGCTGTGCGTCAGGCCGATGTCCGTCCCAACCCGAGCCTTGGCCTGATGGTCGAGAACCTGCCCACGCTGGGCGGGGGCAATATCATCGACCGAACCGAAACCACCCTGTCCTACGAGCAGCGGTTCGAGCGGGGCGGTGACCGACCGGCGCGGGTGGCCCTGGCGCGCGGTGAAGCCGCCGTCGTCCAGGCCGAAGCCGCCGTTCGGCGGCTGGACCGGCTCGAGCTGGTGCAGCGCGCCTGGGCCGACGCCCTGGCCGCCGGAGCCGAGCTGGAGATCGCTCGGGAGCGACTGGCTTTGGCGGAACGCTTTCAGGCGGAAGTGCAGCGCCGCGTGAACATGGCCCGCGACCCCCTGTTCGCCGGTGCCCGGGCCGAGGCCGAGCTGGCGCAGGCCCAGATCGATTTCGATCAGGCCGGTATCGAGGCCCGGCTCGCCAAGGCCACCTTGGGCCGCTTCTGGATTGGTACTTCGACCTTCTCGCTTGATCCTGCCGATTTCGAGGACACCAGCGCCGCGCGCGAGGCGGCCGGCCCCGCCTCAGAGATCGATCTCGCAGTGTTGTCGGCGCAGCGCGATGTCGCCCTGGCCCGGGTTCGGGTCGAACAGGCCCGCGCCATGCCGGACGCCACCGTCAGTGTCGGCGTGCGGCATTTCTGGGAGGGCCAGGACCTCGGCCTGGTGGTCGGCGGGTCCATTCCGCTCGGTCGTTTCGACCGCAATGAGGGTGCCATCGAACGGGCCAGGTTCGAAGGGGTCGCGGCCGAGGCCGACATGGCCGCGCTCCGGCTGGACCGGGAACGCGAGATCGCGCGGCTTCAGGTGCTGCTCGCCTCCCGGGCGATGGAAGCTCAGCGTATCGCCGAAGAGACCCTGCCCCAGGCTGAGCGGGCCGTCGTCCTCGTTCGCGAAGGCTTCGCGCGCGGCGGCTTCACCTACAACGACGTGATCTCCGCCCAGACCGCGCTGCTCGCGACCCGGGCCCGGCGCGTCGCCGTTCTCAAACAGTTCCACATTGATCGCGCCCGCCTTGACCGGCTGACCGGCGCGCATGCCGCCCTGCTGGGCCTGGAGATCCGTTCATGACCCGTCACACCCCATCACGGCGCATCATCGCCGCCAGTCTGTTTGCCGTTGCTGTCGTCGTCTCAGCCTGCGGCTCGGGCGGTTCGACGGAAAAAGCCGAAGGCGAGGTTGCGGCGGGCGACTATGAGCGTGGCCCCCATCGCGGACGCATGCTGCGTGACGGTGATTTCGCGCTGGAGGTCACCATTTACGAAGATGGTCCGGAGCCATTGTTCCGGCTTTATCCCTATCTCAAGGACAAGCCCTTGGACCCGCGCCAGGTCCAGGCCAGCATCACCCTGGGTCGCCTGGGGCCCATAACCAACCGGTTCGTCTTCGCGGCCGAGAACGACTACCTCGCGGCACCGGGCGTGGTCTTCGAACCCCACTCCTTCGACGTCACGGTCGCCGCCACCCATGCCGGACGCCAGCACCGCTGGAGCTACGAGTCCTACGAAGGGCGCACTATCATCACGGCCGAAGCCGCCCGGGCGGGCGGCGTAACCACCCAGAGAGCCGGCGGGGCGATCCTGGGCGAAAGCCTGCCGCTGAGCGGCCGCGTCGAGATCACGCCGGAGGGCCAGAGCGAGGTCCATGCCCGCTATCCCGGTCGCGTCATGGCTATGTCGGTTCAACTCGGCGATCGCGTCCGGCGTGGACAGGTCCTCGCCCGGGTCGAATCCAGCGAAAGCCTGCAGACCTATTCCGTCACGGCCCCGATTTCGGGGATGATCACGGCCAAGAATGCCAACCCCGGAGCCATTACTGGCAATGGCGAGCCGATGCTGACCATTGGCGATCCGACCCGTCTGCACGCCGAGTTCTTCCTCTATCCGCGCGACGCAGAGCGCGTCCGGGTCGGGCAACGCGTGGAGGTCACAAGCCTGGCCGGGGATCACCGCGCGCTCGGCGTCATCGAGGCCGTGCTGCCGTCCAGTGACCCCATGAGCCAGACACTGGTCGCCCACGTCGCGCTCCCCTACCAGGGCGGCGTCTGGCGGCCGGGTCTGGGGGTCAGCGGCACGGTCCAGGTCGGTCAGGGCGAGGTGCCGTTGGCGGTCCAGACCAAGGCCATCCAGCCGTTCCGGGATTTCCAGGTCGTCTACGCCAGGGTCGGCAACACCTATGAGGTGCGGATGCTCGAACTGGGGCGTCGAACCGACGAATGGACTGAGGTCCTCGGCGGTCTGGAACCTGGAACCGAATATGTCGTCGACGGTGCCTTTCTCATTCGCGCGGACATCGACAAGTCCGGCGCGAGCCATGACCACTAGGGGGCGCGACCATCATGCTTGAACGCATCATCGCGCTGTCGATCCGATTCCGCTGGGTCGTCATGGCGCTCGTCCTTCTGGCCTGCGCGGTCGGCGTCTGGAGCTTCCAGCGCCTGCCTATCGACGCGACGCCGGACATCACCAACGTCCAGATCCAGATCAACACCGAAGCGCCCGGCTATTCGCCGCTGGAGGCCGAACAACGCATCACCTTCCCCGTCGAGACGGCGGTGGCGGGCGTGCCCGGTCTGCAATACACCCGCTCGGTCTCACGCTATGGGCTGAGCCAGGTCACCGTTATCTTCGATGACGGCACCGACATCTATTTCGCGCGCCAACTGGTCAACGAGCGGCTTCAGAACGCGCTCAGCCAGCTTCCCCCCGGCATTACGCCCGAACTCGGCCCGATCGCCACGGGCCTCGGCGAGATCTTCATGTATACGATCGACGCCGCGCCGGACGCCCGTCGTCCGGACGGCCAGCCCTATACGACCGAGGATTTGAGAACCCTGCAGGACTGGGTGATCCGGCCCCAGTTGCGCAACACCAGGGGCGTCACCGAGGTCAATACGATCGGCGGTTACGAGCGCCAGTATCATGTGACGCCCCAGCCCGAACGACTGTCGGCCTATGGCGTGACCATGGCCGAAGTCGTCGATGCGCTGAACAACAACAACGCCAATGTCGGGGCCGGCTATGTCGAGCGCTACGGTGAGCAGTATCTGATCCGCGTGCCGGGCCAGGCTTCGACGACCGAGGATCTCGGCAGCGTCGTCATCGCCACGCGGGGCGGTGTTCCGATCCGGATCGCCGATGTCGCGGACGTGGGCATGGGCGAAGAGTTGCGCACCGGAGCCGCGACCGAAGACGGCAAGGAGACCGTGCTCGCCACGGTCCTGATGCTGGCGGGCGAAAACAGCCGTGTAGTGGCCCGGGCCGCCGCCGTCAGCCTGGAGGAGGCCGCACGCGCGCTGCCCGAAGGGGTGACAGCCTCGCCGGTCTATGACCGGACGGACCTGGTCGATCGCGCCATCCACACCGTCGAGAAGAACCTGCTGGAAGGGGCCCTGCTGGTCGTCGTCGTGCTGTTCCTGTTGCTCGGAAACATCCGCGCCGCCCTGATCACGGCGGCGGTCATCCCGATCACCATGCTGATGACCATCACCGGCATGGTGCGGACCGGCACCTCGGGCAATCTGATGAGCCTCGGCGCGCTGGACTTCGGCCTGATCGTGGATGGGGCCGTCATCATCGTCGAAAACTGTCTGCGCCGCTTCGGCGAGGCCCAGCACCGCCTGGGTCGCATCCTGACCAAACAAGAACGCTTCGATCTGGCGGCCTCGGCCTCCAGCGAGGTCATCCGGCCGTCGCTGTTCGGGGTGATGATCATCACCCTGGTCTATGTGCCGATCTTCGGCCTGACCGGCGTCGAGGGGAAGATGTTCCACCCGATGGCGATCACCGTCGTCATCGCCCTGACCGCCGCCCTCGTCCTCTCGCTGTCCTTTGTGCCTGCCGCGGTCGCGATGTTCGTCACCGGCAAGGTCGAGGAAAAGGACAGCTTCGTGATGCGCTGGGCCCGGGTCGGCTATCAGCCGGCGCTGGACTTCGCGCTGAAGACCCGGGGCCTGATGATCGGCATCGCCGTGGCGCTCGTCCTGCTGGCGGGCTTCGGCGCGTCGCGAATGGGTTCGGAGTTCGTGCCCAATCTCGACGAAGGCGACATCGCCATGCACGCGCTGCGCATCCCCGGCACCAGCCTGAGCCAGGCCATCCAGATGCAGACCGCGCTTGAGGCCCGCATCGCCGCCTTCCCGGAGGTCGAGCGGGTCGTGGCCAAGATCGGCACTGCCGAAGTCGCCACCGACCCGGTGCCGCCTTCGGTCGCCGACACCTTCATCATGCTGAAGGACCGCTCCGACTGGCCTGATCCGAGAAAGCCGCGCGGTCAGCTTGTTGAGGAGATGGAAGCCGCCGTGAACGAAATCCCCGGCAGCAAATATGAGTTCACCCAGCCGATCCAGATGCGGTTCAACGAACTGCTTTCGGGCGTGCGCGCCGATGTCGCCATCAAGGTGTTCGGCGACGATCTGAACGAACTGCTCAGGCTCGGCGCCGAGATCGAAGGCATCGTCGCCGGCGTGGATGGCGCGGCCGATCCCCAGACCGAACAGGTCACGGGTCTGCCGGTGCTCCAGATCACACCCAACCGGGCTGCCATGGCGCGACTGGGTTTGAGCGTCAACGACGTCCAGTCGGTCATCTCCACCTCGATGGGCGGCACCACGGCGGGGCAGATTTTCGAGGGCGACCGGCGTTTCGACGTCGTCGTTCGCCTGCCCGAAGCGCTGCGATCCAACACCGATGCGATCGGTCGCCTGCAGATACCCCTGCCGGCGGGCGAGGGACAGGCGCGTCAGTTCGTGCCCCTGGCCGAGGTGGCGACGATCGAGCTTGCGGTCGGTCCCAACCAGATCAGTCGCGAGAACGGCAAGCGACGGATCGTGGTCACCTCCAACGTGCGCGATCGCGACCTGGGCTCCTTCATCGGGGAAGTGCAGGAGCGGGTCGAGACCGAGGTGACGATTCCCGCCGGCTACTGGGTCACCTATGGGGGTACGTTCGAACAGCTCATCTCGGCGGCGAAACGGCTTCAGGTCGTGGTGCCGGCTGTGCTGCTGCTGATCTTTGGCCTGCTGTTCGCCCTGTTCCGCTCGTGGAAGGACTCGGCCATCGTCTTCTCCGGCGTGCCCCTGGCGCTCACCGGCGGGGTGGCCGCCCTGATGATGCGTGATCTGCCGCTATCGATCTCGGCGGGCGTCGGCTTCATCGCCCTGTCCGGGGTCGCTGTACTCAACGGCGTGGTCATGGTCAGCTTCATCCGGGGCCTGATCGAAGAGGGCAAGCCGATCCCCACGGCTATCCGCGAAGGCGCATTGACCCGTCTGCGGCCTGTGCTGATGACCGCCCTGGTCGCCAGCCTGGGCTTCGTGCCCATGGCGCTCAACGTCGGGACCGGGGCCGAGGTCCAGCGTCCGCTGGCCACGGTGGTCATCGGCGGGATCATCTCGTCGACCCTGCTGACCCTGCTCGTACTCCCGGCGCTCTACAGCCTCGTCCACGGCCGCGACCGGACCAAGGATCGTCCCCGTCCCGCCTGGCTCGATCACCTGCCGTTCCGCGTCAAGCGGAGGCGGTTCTGACCGCCCGCCGCTCCTCACCCTCCCCGAACTCCGGAAAGGTTCTCATGACAGTTGCCTATCGCCGGGACCCCTGGTCCTGGCTCAAATCACCCGCAATGGCGCTGGCCGCCATCCTGCTCTTCTTTCTCATCGACGGAGCCCTGGGCCAGGCCCTGGCCCATGGCGTGGCCGAGGGCGACAAGGGCTATATCCAGGAGACATCCGGCTTCCTGTTCTGGCCATTCGTCTATCTCGGGGCCAAGCACATGGTCACCGGCTACGACCACCTGCTGTTCCTGTTCGGCGTGATCTTCTTCCTCTACCGAATGAAGGACATCAGCATCTATGTGACGCTGTTCGCCATCGGCCACTCATCCACCCTGCTGCTGGGCGTGCTGACCGACATCAGCGTGTCCAGCTATCTGGTGGACGCGATCATCGGTCTGTCCGTCGTCTACAAGGCGCTCGACAACCTCGGCGCCTACCAGCGCTGGTTCGGCTTCCAGCCCTCGACCAAGGCCGCGACCCTGATTTTCGGCCTGTTTCACGGCTTTGGCCTGGCGACCAAGCTGCAGGATTTCCAGCTGTCATCCGACGGACTGATCGGCAACCTGATCGCCTTCAACATCGGGGTCGAGGCCGGCCAGCTTCTGGCCCTGGGGGCCATCCTCATCGTCATGGGTTTCTGGCGCAAGACGACCGGCTTCTGGCGTCATGCCTATGCCGCCAATGTCGTCCTCATGACTCTCGGTTTCATCCTGGCGGGCTATCAGCTCGTCGGCTTCTTCGTCACCTGATCGGAGACCTCTCATGCAAAACGCCAACAAGCCCGACCCGTCCGAACTGCCCTCGACCGGCAAGCTGTTGAAGTCCACGGCCTTGGCCGTCGTGGTCGCCGCCGGTCTGCTCGTCACGATCGTACTGCCCGCCGAATACGGCACCGATCCCACCCGGGTCGGATCGCTGCTCGGCCTGACGGAAATGGGCCGCATCAAGGTGCAGCTTGCTGCTGAAGCCAAGGCCGAAGAGGCGGGCCTCCAGCCGGCCGCCACGCCGCCCGCCGTCGCTGCGGCGCCGACCGTCGCAGTCACGCCCGCGGCGACTGCGCCCGGAGTCCGAACCGACGAGACCGTTCTCACCCTCGCCCCCGACCAGGGCGCCGAGATCAAGCTGGTGATGCAGGAAGGCGCTCGCGTCCGCTACGTCTGGTCAAGCAGCGGCGGCCGGATCAATTTCGACGTCCACGCCGACCGGCCCGGGACTTCCTATCATGGCTACAGCAAGGGATCGTCCCGGCGTGAGGAAGGCGACCTCACCGCCGCCTTCACCGGCAGTCACGGCTGGTTCTGGCGCAACCGCACCGGTGAGACGGTGACGATCACCCTGCAGACCGCAGGCGCCTACACAGAGGTCAAACGCGTGGTCTGATCTCGGCGGCGTCTATCCCCTCGTCGTCGGCCAGCGGCTATGCCGTTCGTCGATGACGTAGGGGTGGGCGTGGCCTGTTTCACCGTCCAGCGCGTGGCCTTCCAGCAGGTGCGGATCATCAGGTCCGAGGTCATCATGACGGTGCGGCACGGTATCCGGATCATGCGCCGGCCAGATCAGCAGACCCAGGATCGTGCCTGAGGCGCACAGGCCCGCCAGGACCAGAAAGGCTGCACCGGGATCAACCGCCGCACTGACCAGACCCGCCACGGGATAGGCGATCAGCCAGCAGCCGTGCGACAGGGCGAACTGGGCGGCGAACAACGAGGGTCGGTCAGCGGCGTTGGATGACCGCCGCAGCGCCCGGCCGGCCGGTGTAATCGTCAGCGAATAGCCGAAGCCCATGGTCACCCACAGCGCCAGCAAGGCCGGATAACTGACCGCGACCCACGAACCCGCCAGCAGCACCAGCGTCATCAGGCTGGCCCCCAGCACCATGGCGGACCGGTCTGAAAGCCGAACCAGAAGACGCGGCAGGATCACCGCCGCCGTCATCGATCCGCCGCCAAACGCCGCCAGCGCCCAGGCCGTCGCCTGTTCCGACAAGGCGAAGCGCGACTGCACCAGCACCACGGTGTTGACGAACACCATGGCACCGCCCGCCGCCGTCGCCAGACTGATCGCCAGCAGACCCCGAAGGCGCGGCGTCAGCGCGAACAAGCGGATGCCCCCGGTCAGGCGTTGCAGGAAGGGCCGGGGTTGGGCGGTGCTCAGCGCCGGCAAGACCGCGCTGACGACGAACAGCCCGGAAACGACAAAACCGACCGCCGTGCCCGCGAACAGATTGTTGTAGCCCATCAACGCCAGCAGCAGGGCCGCCAGCACGGGGCTGGCCACGCTCTCCAGATCGGCGGCCAGCCGCGAGAGCGACAGCGCCTTGGTATATTCGGCCTCGTCCGGGAGCAGGTCGGGGATCATGGCCTGGAAGGCCGGGGTAAAAGCGGCCGAGGCGACATAGAGCACGGTCATCAGCCCGTAGATTTGCCAGGCTTCGCCGACGAACGGCAGGCTGACCGCAACACCCGGTCTTCCTCGGCAGTCTCGCCGCCAGGGCGCTCGCGAACGGCGCGACGCCGATATAGGCGATCATCTTGATCGACAGGGCCGCGCCAAGGATTTCTCCCGCGCTCGCCCCCGCCAGATCGTGGGCCAGCAGCCCGAGCGCCACCGTGGCCATGCCCGTGCCGAGCAAGGCCGCGACCTGGGCCATGAAGAGGTGCCGGTAGGCGGAGTGCCGAAGGGGAGAAAACATCAAAGGGTCACCTGGGACGCCACGGAATCCCGGGCGATGCCGGAGGGCGGCTCCCCTTCGTCGAGTCTCGCATACGGTTGCAATATACTCTAGGGGAGTAACCATGGGACATACGGTCACCGGCAAGAAAAACTCGTGGCGCGCATTCGACGCGTCGCCGGCCAGTTGGCTGCGATCGAGAGAGCCATCGAAACCGAAACGGATTGCTCGCAGGTTCTCCAGCAGGTCGCGGCGGCGCGCGGGGCGATGGGCGGGCTACTCAATGAACTGATTGAGGACCATCTGAGACACCACGTCGCCAACCCCGATCTGAGCGAGCATGACCGCCGGATCGGCACCGACGAGCTGATCGCCCTTATCCGCCGCTATTCCAGCTAGGCCGAGTGCATGAGCAGAACGCGCTCCGAGGATACCGGCCGGCAGGCAAACCGGGATGCAGGATCCGGTACCGGTCCGGCCCTGGATACGATCCGGCCTCCACCCGCGCATAACAGGCCGCATGAGGCCGGCCCGGCCGGAATCAGCGAGCACCACCCGGAGACGAGGTCGTGAGTTCCGATTCCCCCTGCACCGACGTCTGCCGCTTCGATGGTCGCACCGGCTGGTGCGTGGGTTGCGGTCGTTCTGTCCCCGAAGTCCGGGCCTGGCGAAAGATGCCGCCGCGTACCCGTCAGCTCCTCCTCAGGGAGCTGACCCGACGCCTGCGGCGGCTCAAGGATCAATGACCATGCCGGACCGGGTTTCACCGATGGCGACGGCTGAACGGTTCGGGATCGGAACGGTGCCGGTGCGTCTGGCCCGACGGAAGCGCTGTTGTCGAACGGCCAGTACACGCCGAAACGATAATGCTTCTCATTTTTGAAGTAGAGCGGTCCCGAGGGATCGCCGAATACGCCGCGTATTACAGATAAGGAGGCCAAGCCGGCGCTCCGAAGACTGTTGACTTCATCTCCGGAAGATCCGCTCAATGTCCGCCAATCGAAGCCTGCTGACGAAAATCCTGCACGGACTCCTGGCCGTGGCGGTGATCCACCAGTTGGTGATCATCAACTTCATGATCGCGCCCAAGCCGGGTCGACCGGAGAATTTCGCATTCGAGCTCCACGAGTGGGTCGGCCTGACCAGTTTCGGCCTGCTCGCGGCCTACTGGCTGTGGACCCTGGTGCGCCGGGGCGAAGTGCCGTTCCACCTGCTGGTGCCGTGGTTCTCTCCGAAGGCGACCCTCGCCGTCTGGCGCGACTTCCGGCTCCATGTCTCGGAATGGCGTCATGGCCGGTTGCCCGCTGAGGGCACTCATCCATTCGCGCATGCGATTCACGGACTGGGCTTGATCGTCATCAGCGTCATGGCGGTCACCGGAGCGCTGACCCTCCTGACCGTGCTCCCCGGACCCGTGCGAGCGACGGGTCTCGGCATCCATGAGCTGTTCTCCAAACTGGTCTGGGCCTATCTCGTAGGCCACGCCGGCCTCGCCGTGCTCCACGAACTGGCCGGGCACCGCCTGGTCCGCAAGATGTTCTGGTCGGCGTCGTGATCCTTGCGGAAGCTCCTTCCCGGCGACCGACGGCGCGGACGGCTTGCGCCTTTGTAATGCGGCCGAGAGCGTTGGCGAAGGTTGAGGTGGCTAGAGTCACTTTCGCACCCGCTTGGGGTGGATGGAGACCAGTATGACCCGCAAAACCCTTGTTCTCGGCCTCTCTGCGGCGGCCCTCATCTCGGCCGCGGCCGTCGGCGGCGCGGCGATCGCCGCCAATCCCGGCGCGACCGGGCCAGATGAAGGCACCGAGATCGCCGCCGTCAACGGCGCGCGCATTTCGCTGGCCCAGGCGGTCGCGATCGCGGAACGCCAGGGTTCGGGCAAGGCCATGGAGGCCTCGTTCGACGATGAGAGCGGCGGAAAGTGGGAAGTCGAGGTCGCCAGCGGCGACCGGGTGGCGACCTATGCCGTCGACATGACCAGCGGCGCCGTCAGCGCGGTCGCCGAAGAGGCCGACGAAGCCAATGAAGGCCCCGAGGACAACGACTGACTACACCCGATCGCCACGCCGCCCCCGACACGGGGGCGGCGTCTCCCTTGCCGGGACGCCAGAATGAAACTCCTGCTTCTTGAAGACGATGCCGAGACCGCCGAGTTCGTGACCCGCGGGCTCGCCGAGGCCGGTCACACCGTGGACATCGCGGTAACCGCCGACGACGGACTGCATCTGGCGCTCGAAGGCGCGCACGACGTGCTGATCGTCGACCGGATGGTCCCGGGCGGTGACGGCCTGTCCGTCGTCCGTGCGGTCCGCGAGACGGGCAAGTCCACGCCGGTTATCTTTCTCACTGCCGTCGGCGGTGTCAGGGACAGGGTCGAGGGCTTTGAGTCCGGGGGAGATGACTATCTGGTCAAACCCTATGCCTTCAGCGAACTCCTGGCCCGGGTCCAGGCGCTCGGTCGACGGTCGCCGGTCCTGGATCTGAGGACCCGTCTCGACGTGAGTGACCTGCAGCTGGATCTCGACGCGCGGACCGCACGGCGAGGTACGACCCGGCTCGATCTCACACCCCAGGAATTCAAACTGCTGGAGTTTCTCGCCCGGCACAGTGGTCAGGTCGTCACCCGCGCCATGCTCCTGGACAAGGTCTGGGGGTTTCATTTCGATCCCAGGACCAATCTTGTCGACGCCCATATGAGTCGCTTGAGAGCCAAGGTCGATCGACCGTTCGGTCACGACCTCATCCACACGGTTCGAGGCGCGGGGTATATGATCGATGACCGCGCCTAGGTTCCTCGCCTCCTCCGCGCTTCGTCTCGCGACTGCCTTCGCCGTGATCTTCGCCCTGGGCGGCGCCCTGATGTTCGGCGCGTTCCAGTGGGCGGTCACCGGTTACGCCAACGCCTCGATTGAAGAGGATCTGCGCGTCGAGACCAGGGTTCTGCTCGCCGACCAGGCGGCTTCGGATCTTCCCGGCCTAGAGCGCCGGGTCTCCTCGCGCACGCGGCTCGGCAGCCCCTTCTCCTACGCCCTGTTTGACCGGACCGGCCGCCGTCTGGCCGGCGCGCTGCCGCTCCAGGCCCCGCAAGGCGCCGGCCTGGGCCAGGTGGCCATGCCCGCGCCGACTGACGACGGCGCGGCCGCCGACGAACCGATTCTGGTCCGCACCCTCGCGACGCCCCTGCCCGACGGAAGTCTGGTGGTCGGCAAGACGACCTATGCGGTGCACGAACTGCAGGAATGGATGGCGCAGATCGCGCTCTGGGGAGCCGCGGGCATGGCGGTTCTCGCCGCCTTGGGCGGCCTGACGGCCGGCCTCATCCTGGCCCGGCGTCTTGAACGGGTGAACACCGCCACCGCGCGGATCATGCAGGGACATCTGACCGAACGGCTGCCTCCGATCGGCCTGGGCTCGGAGTTCGCGGCACTGCGCGACAACCTCAATCGCATGCTGGAACGGCTTGAGGCGTCCATGGAGGCGATGCGGCATGTGTCCTCCGACATCGCGCATGATCTCAGAACGCCCCTCAACCGGATGCGCCAGAGACTGGAACAGTCCCGCGCCCGGTCCGAGACGGTCCAAGGTCTGCAGGAGGCGATCGACCGTGCGCTGACCGACCTCGACGGCGCGCTGGACATTTTCGCGGCCCTGCTTCGCATCGCCCAGATCGAGGCGGGCGCAGGACGGGAGGCCTTCGCGCCAGTGCCTGCGTCGGCACTGATCCGGCGGGTGTTCGACGCCTATCAGCCTGTCGTCGACGAGGCCGGCCACACCATGGCGCTTCTTGCCGACAGCGAAAAACTGATCCTCGGCGATGAGGATTTGCTCATCCAGATGCTGTCCAATCTGGTGGAAAACGCCATCGTCCATGCCAACGGCCCCATTCATATCATCCTCGAGGCGTACGACGACAGGACGAAGACCGTGCTCTGTGTCAGGGACACGGGGACCGGAATTCCGGACGAGGCGGTGTCCAGGGTGACGCGTCGTTTCTACCGCCTCGACCACAGCCGTCACTCGCCCGGCGCGGGTCTGGGGCTCGCCCTGGTGGCCGCGATCGCCTCGCTCCACGACGCGGATCTCGCACTAGGCTCGAACCGCCCGGGGCTGAGCGTCAGGCTGACCTTCGTCTCAACCGGCGAGACGGGCGGTGCCGGCAACGGATCGGAACCATGACGGATTGCCGGGCGGCCCCGCCGACGCAGCATTGTTGCTCCTGGCCGCGGCCCCTTGGCACGGCCCGCCCGCCACGCGGCGGTGGCCGGGAACCACATGTCGGAGGCCCCGAGTGCTTGAGCTGAGCCCTCACCCCAGCCGACCCCGGCCCGGCCTGGTGAACAGATCCGGGCACCGGCGGCTGACCCGCCTGGCGACTGCGGGTCTGGCCGTCATCGCCTTGGGGGGCTGTGTCTCCTATCGGCAGGCCGACCTGCCGGATCGCCCCCGGCCGGATCCGGCATCCGAGGACCTCGCTCTCGCAGCCGCGCGGCTTGAGCGTTCCGCGCCCGGGCCGGTGGAAATTGACCTGTCCCGGCCACTGTCACCTGATCAGCTGGGGCTCATCGCTGTCATCGCCAACCCTGGGCTGAGGGCCGAGCGCGCCCGGCTCGGCGTCGCCGAGGCCCAGGTGTTCGAGGCCGGGCTGTTTCCGGATCCGCAATTCTCCTTCAGCCTGGATCGTCCCGCGTCCGCTCCCGGCCTCGTGGACGCCATCGCCGGCGGGCTGGGAATCGACACTGCCAGTTTGTACATGCGCCCCCTGAGACAGCGGGCCGCACGGGCCGCTAGCGACCAGGTGCGGCTCGATCTGGCCTGGCAGGAGTGGCAGACCGCCGGGCAGGCGCGGTTGATCGCCGCGCGTGTCCGGGGCCTGGAAACCATATGGCGGATTGCGCTTGAGGCCTCGCTCGCCGCGGACGACGCGCTTGATCGGACCTTGCGGGCCGTGGCGCGCGGCGATCTCTCGGCGAATGATCTCGAGGCCCGTCGGATCGCGGCGGCCGACGCGGGCGACCGTGCACGAACCGCCGAACGCGATCTGTTCGCGGCCCGGTTCGCCCTGAACGCCGTCCTGGGCCTGTCGCCGGACGCCCTCGTCATGGTCGAGGCAGCGCCGGTCCATGGATCGGTGCCCGACCCGGCGCCGCTTGTCGAACGGGCCTATGCCCAACGCATCGATCTGGCGGCCCTGCGCGCCGGCTATGACAGCCAGGACGCCAGCCTACGCGTCGCCCTGCTCCAGCAGTATCCACGTCTGAACCTGTCGCTGAACGCGGCGCGGGACACAGGGGCCGTGAGGACAAACGGCGTCGCGATCGGTTTCGACCTGCCGCTATGGAACCGCAATCGCGGCGCCATCGCGGTGCAGGACGCCACGCGCGAACAGCTGCGCGCGGAATACGAGGCGCGCCTGTTCACCATTCGATCCGAGGTCACCACCCTGATCGCCGCCTACCGGATCGGCCTGCGCCAGCGGGACGCCCTGGAGGCCCAGGTCACGCCGTTGAGGCAAACCGTCGAAGCCTTCGAGCGGGCCGGCGCGCGCGGCGACATCGCCCGGGTCACGGCCGAGACGGCGCGTCAGGCTCTCACCGACAAGGAGATCGCCCTCGCCGTCCTGGATCAGGCCTTGTCGGAACAATGGGTGGCGCTGGAACTGGCGTCGGGCGCCTTGATCGGGGAAGCGAAATGATGCGGATCACGGTGGGAGTGACGGCGCTGACACTGGCGCTGGCCGGATGTTCAAGACCGGCGGACACCGCCGCGACGCCTGTCGCGGCCGTGCGCACCGCGACCGTCGTCACCCGGATGCTGGACGAGACCGTCACGGCCTACGGCCAGGTGGAGTTCGACCCAGCCGCTGTCCGGACCCTGACAGCGACCTTCGAGGCCCAGGTGGCCCAGATCCACGTCACTGTCGGCGAGGCCGTGCGAGCCGGTCAGCCGATCGTGACCCTGACCGCCAGCCCGACGACCCGTCTCGATCTCGATCGGCTGGCGCGAGAGGCCAGCGTGACGAACGCCGAACACGCCCGACTTCAGCGCCTTCGCGCCGACGGACTCGCCGCGGACGCCGAGGTTGCCGCCGCCGCCGCCGCCGCCGCCACGTCCCGTGAGGCCAGTGCGAACCTGCGCCGCCTGACCGGCGGCGGCCGGATCACGCTCCGGGCCCCGGTCAGCGGCGTCGTCGACAGCCTGCCCGCAAGCCCGGGGGCCCTGATCGGCGCCGGCGGTGCGGTGGCCGGTCTCGGCTCGACCCGTCTCCTGAACGCCCGTCTCGGGGTTGAGGTCGAGGATGCCCAGAGAATTCGTTCCGGCGCGGCTATCCGCCTGACCGGCCTGCATGACGACGGGGCGGCGGTCCAGGCCCGCGTCGCCTCCGTGGACCGCAGGGTCGAGCCGGCCACACGCCTGGCCGCCGTCATCGTCTCCCTGCCGCCGGGAAGCCCGGTTCTCCCGGGTGAATCGCTCAAGGGAGAGATTGTCGTCAGCACCTTGCCCGACGCCATCGTCGCCCCGCGGGCGGCGGTTCTCTATGACGGGGACCAGCCCTATGTGTTCGTCGTCAACCGCGACGTCGCCGCGCGTCGCCCCGTCACGATCGGTCTGGAACAGGCCGATGTTGTGCAACTCACCCGCGGCGTGCGGGCGGGCGATCGCGTCGTCATAGAGGGCGGTCCGGCCCTGTCGGACGGGATGAAGACACGGGAAGGTCCCGCCCCGTCCACGGCTCCGGCGGGGACGCGATGAGCCGCTGGCTGAGCGGCCAGGTCCGCTTCATCCTTCTCGCCTTTGTGCTTCTGGCGCTGTCGGGGTCCGCCTCGGCCTTGCGCCTGCCCGTCAGCCTGTTCCCGCACATTGACTTCCCGCGCGTCGTCGTCGCCCTCGACGCCGGTGACCGTCCGGTCGACCAGATGGTCAATCAGGTGACCCGTCCGGTCGAGCAGGCCCTGCGCACCGTGCCGGGCGTCGTCGGCGTTCGCTCCACCAGCAGTCGCGGATCGGCGGAGCTGTCGGTCAATTTCGCCTGGGGCGCCGACATGGTCGCCGCTACCCTGCAGGCGGAATCCGCCGTGAACGCCGTGGTCCCGGACCTTCCCGCCGGCACGCGCTTCGAGGTCCGACGCATGGACCCCACCGTGTTTCCGGTGCTGGGTCTGGCCCTGGTGTCGCCGAGTCGCGATCCGATCGCACTGCGCGACTTCGGGCGCCTCCAGCTGGCACCCCTGCTGTCCTCCGTGCCCGGCGTGGCCAGCGTCACTGTCCTCGGGGGTCAGGAGAAGGAGTATCAGGTGCTCGCCGATCCGGCCCGGCTCCAGGCGCTCGGCCTGTCGATCGAGGATCTTGCCCGCACCCTGTCGTCCAACAATGTGGTGGTGGCCACCGGTCGGCTGGAAGACCGCTATCGGCTCTATCTGGTTCTGGCTGACAATCGTCTGACAGGCATCGACGACATTCGGCGCACCGTCGTCCAGACCGGAACCCGCGGGGTCGTCGAACTGGACGACATTGCCCAGGTCGTGACCCGTCAGACGCCGCAATGGACCCGGGTGACCTCGCAGGGCCAGGATGCCGTCCTGCTCAATATCCGCCAGACGCCGGACGCCAACAGCGTCGCCCTGGTCAAGGAGGTGCGCAGGCGCATCGCGGAGTTCGCGCCACAGACCCCGCCGGACGTTCAGATCGTCACCTACTACGATCAGTCGCAGCTGGTGACCGCCGCCGCCGGAAGCGTGCGGGACGCTATTCTCTTGGGCGCGCTGCTGGCCGGAATCGTGCTCTTCATCTTCCTGCGCAGTCTGCGATTCATGTTGATCGTGGCCCTGCTGTTGCCCGCGACGCTGGCCGCCACGACCGTCGTGCTCGGCCTGATGGGCATGAGTTTCAACATGATGACCCTGGGCGGGATGGCAGCGGCCGTCGGCCTCGTCGTTGATGATGCGGTCGTCATGCTCGAGCATCTGATGCGACGGCTGCAGGAGCGCCATCGCGGCTCCGACGCCGGCGGCAGCGTCCTCGAGGCGGCCTCGGAGATGATCCGCCCCCTGATCGGATCGAGCCTGGCGACGGTCCTTGTTTTCGCTCCCCTCGCCTTCCTCGGCGGCGTCACGGGCGGCTTCTTCAAGGCCCTGGCGATCACCATTTCCGCCGCACTGGCGATCTCGCTCCTGTTCGCCCTGTTCGTCGCCCCGCTTCTGGCCGACCGCTGGGTCCGGGACCGCGATGTGCAGCAGGCGGAAAAGAGTGGAGCGATCCTGGATCGCTTCGGCGGGCGCTACGAGACGCTGATGCGCCGCGTTCTCAAGGCCCCGGGGCGGATCGCCCTGATCGTCGGCATGATCATGCTGGTCGTCGGCGGCTTCGCCTATACCCGCGTCGGATCCGGCTTCATGCCGAAGATGGATGAGGGCGGGTTCATCCTCGACTACTACGCCGCGCCGGGCACCTCCCTGGCCGAGACCGACAGACTGCTGAGGCAGGTCGAGCTCATCTTGCAGAACACCGCCGATGTCGAAAGCTATTCGCGCCGGACGGGCCTGCAACTGGGCGGCGGCCTGTCCGAGGCGAATGAAGGCGACTTCTTCGTGCGCCTGAAGGCCAAGGGACGACGGCCGATCGAGGCAGTCACCGCCGACGTCCGTCGGCGCATCGAAGCGACCGTCCCCGGTCTGACCATCTCCACCGCCCAGTTGATGGAGGACCTGATCGGCGACCTGACCGCGGTGCCGCAACCCATCGAGGTCAAACTGCTGGGGTCGGACGAGGCCGCCTTGAAGGCCGCCTCCCCCCTGGTCGTCGATGCCATCGGAAAAATTCGCGGGGTGATCGAGGTCGATGGCGGGCTGCGGGTCGCCGGCGACGCTATCGTCATCACCGTCAACCGACCGGCCGCGGCCCTCGAAGGGCTCGACCCGGAGGCCATCACCCGTCAGCTGGACATGCTGACTGGCGGGTCGGTCATCGGCCACATCCAGGAGGGCGACAAGCTGGTCGGAGTCCGGGTGTGGACCGAAGGCTCGCTACGCGACCGCGTGCGCACGCTTGAAGACCTCCCGCTGCGTGGGCCCGACGGCCACGCCCTGCCGCTGAACCGTATCGCGACCCTGTCGATCGCGCCGGGACAGCCGCAGATCACCCGCGAGAATCTCCAGCCTCTTGTGGCCGTCACCGCCCGACTCGAGGGTCGCGATCTGGGCTCGGCCATGCGCGAGGTGTCCCGGACCGTGGGGGGGCTCAACCTGCCGTCCGGCGTCCGCGTCGAGTATGGTGGCCTCTATGCCGAACAACAGAAATCATTCCGGGATCTCGCCGTCGTCTTCGTCTCGGCTCTGCTGCTTGTCGGCCTGCTGTTCCTCTATCTGTTTCGAAGCTGGGCCGCCGTCGGAAGCATCATCGCCACCCTGGTCCTTGCCGCCTCCAGCGTCTTTCTCGGGCTTTGGGTCACGGGCACGGAGCTGAACATTTCGGCGATGATGGGACTGACCATGGTGATCGGCATCGTCGCCGAGCTGGGCGTCTTCTACCTGGCGGAACTGCCGACCGGCGGACGGCCGCATCCTGACACGCTCATCGCCGCGGGCCGGGCCCGCCTGCGACCGATCCTGATGTCGGCCCTGATCGCCATACTGGCCCTGGCACCTCTCGCGCTGGGCCTCGGGGAGGGCTCGGCGATGCAGAAGCCCCTGGCTATCGCGATCATCACCGGCCTGCTGGCGGGCGTGCCCCTGATCCTGATCTTCACCCCCACGCTGCTGGCGCGCCTGTCCACGCCTGTTCGGGAACGTCATCCGTGAATCCTCCCTCCTGGACCGACACCCGACCATCGCGGCAGCCTCCCGGTGGAGGCGCAAAACGCCCTCGTCCGGATGGGCGGCGTGTACGTCGCAGTCTCCCGTCGACGGCGAAATGCCGAACCGGCGACCGTTTTCCTTCCTCTGACCCAATGAGCGTTTCGACATGACCGGACAAATTTCGACAGCCGGACTTCAGAAGATCCAGCAGCTGCGCAAGGTAGCCTTGCTCGTCGGCATCCTCGCCGTCCTGGCGCTGGCGGCCGTTTCCCGGTCGTTCGGGGGCGAAGGCCTGTTTTCCGAACTGCTCGAAATGGGCGGGCTTGCGCTGATTGCGGTCTGCATAATCGGGCGGGCCTGGTGCTCGCTCTATATCGGCGGGCGCAAGACCGCCGAGATCGTGGATCGCGGTCCCTATTCCATCTCTCGCAATCCGCTTTATGTCTTCAGCTTCATGGGCGCGTTCGGTATGGGCGCCCTGACCGGCAGCCTGACGATTGCGCTGCTGTTCCTGCTGATCGCGGCGCTCGTCTTCCGCGCAACGGTGAAGCGCGAGGAAGCGTGGCTGAGCGAGGCGTTCGGCGCCGCCTATGCCGCCTACATGGCGCGCACGCCGCGCTTCTGGCCCGATCCCTCCAAATGGCGAGATTCCGAGACCCTGGAGATCCGGCCGGTGTTCTTCCTGCGCACCCTGCGGGACGGCGCCGTGATGGCCTTCGCCTATCCGCTGTTCGAGTCGCTCGAATACTTCCAGGACATCGGATGGCTTCGGGTCGTCCTGTCCCTGCCGTGACCGCGCGCCGGCGGAGCCGTCGCGCTGTCGGTCAGGGCTAGGCTCAGGACTCATAGCCAGAATAGCACTGTAGCGGCGAGGGCGATGGCGGACAGGAAGACGGTCGGGCACCGATCGTAGCGGGTGGCGACGCGACGCCAGTCCTTGAGCCGGCCGAACATGAT
>Ga0208898_1000148_pt1 | contig 59631 bp, 53 predicted proteins | sample VirMetDEL_Mar_4_FD_184513 | JGI IMG/M metagenome (GOLD analysis project Ga0208898, IMG submission 184513) | Aqueous microbial communities from the Delaware River and Bay under freshwater to marine salinity gradient to study organic matter... | ecosystem: Environmental > Aquatic > Marine >... | reverse complement strand
TTCTTGACGACCATAGAGCATTGGAACCACCTGATCCCATCCCGAACTCAGCAGTGAAACGATGCATCGCCGATGGTAGTGTGGGGTTTCCCCATGTGAGAGTAGGTCATCGTCAAGATTAAATTCCAGAACCCCTGTTTGCTCACGCAGACAGGGGTTTTGTTTTGGGCGGTCGGAAAGGGCCACTGAATCTGTAGACACTCGATGTCCGGTTTTGGGCCGAAAGCAGCCCCTTTCTCGACAAACAGGTCTACCATGCCAGCCCGGCAGTGGTCCACGCGCTACCGTCCATTTTTCATAAAGGCATCGCAATGACCATCGACCAAATCTCCCTTCCCAAAGGTGTCGGCCCTCACGCCTCTAAACTCCTCGACGCCATCACCGGTGCCTCCACCCACGAAGAACTCAACCGTGCCGGCGGCAAAGCCGAAGGTTTTGTCTTGGGCCTCGAGTCCACCAAAGCCATCAAGAGCCAAATCGCCGAGTCGTTGTATGTGGCTTACGACGACGCGGCGAGCAATCGCGCGAGTGAGTTGAAGGGCTAGTCGTCAGCCGCCGAGGTCTTCGGACAGGTCAAGCAGCAAGGCGCGGTGGACGCGTTACAGGGCAAGACTCAATAACCATCCGAGCGCGCCGCTTCCGACAACCACCAGCCACGGTGGCAGCTTCCACACCATCAACGCCACCAGGCCGATCAGGGCCAGGCCGAAATCCCGTGCGCTGAAGATCGCACTGGTCCATACCGGCTGGTACAGCGCCGCCAGCAACACCCCCACCACCGCTGCGTTCACGCCCGCAAGGGCGGCCTGGGTGCGCGGGCTGCGGCGCAGGCTTTCCCAGAAGGGCAGTGCGCCGAGCACCAGTAAAAACGACGGGGCGAAGATGGCCAGCAGGCAGAGCAGGCCACCGAGCCAGCCGCTCGGGGCCTGGCTCATCGACGCGCCGAGGAACGCGGCGAAGGTGAACAAGGGACCGGGCATGGCCTGGGCGGCGCCATAGCCGGCGAGGAAGACATCGTTGCTCACCCAGCCGGTGGGCACGACTTCGGCCTGCAGCAGCGGCAGCACCACGTGGCCGCCGCCGAACACCAGCGAGCCGCTGCGGTAGAACGCGTCGGTCATCGCCAGGCTCTGATTGGGGATCAGTTGGGCCAGGATCGGCAGGCCGGCCAACACCAGCACAAACAGCGACAACCACATCGCCCCCACGCGGCGGCTGAGCGTCACGGGTAACGCATCGTGCGCGGCCGGTGGCGTGGGCTTGAACAGCAGCAGGCCCGCCAGCGCCGCCGCGCTGATCACGGCGACCTGGCCCCACGCCGAGGTTTGCAGCAGCGCCACGCACGCGGCGATCAGCATCACGCTGATGCGCGCTGCGTCGCTACACAGATTGCGCGCCATGCCCCACACGGCTTGGGCGACCACGGCGACGGCCACCACCTTAAGGCCATGCAACGCACCCGGCGGGAGCGCCGTGCTGTGTTGGGCAATGCCCAAGGCGAACAGGATCAGCACAACGGCCGACGGCAGCGTAAACCCCAGCCATGCCGCCAGCGCCCCACCGTAGCCGGCCCGCGACAGGCCCAGCGCGATGCCTACCTGGCTGCTGGCCGGACCGGGCAGGAATTGGCACAGCGCGACCAAATCCCCATAGCTGCGCTCGCTCAGCCAGCGGCGCCGGGTGACGAACTCGTCGCGAAAGTAACCCAGGTGCGCGACGGGGCCGCCAAAGGAGGTGAGCCCCAAGCGCAGGAAAATCAGAAACACCGACCAGGAGCTGGCGGGGCGATCAGTCGGGGAATGGGCCAAGGTCGGCGTCTCGGTGAGGGCAATAGGGGAGCGGTGTGTCGAGGCACCTTAGCGAATTTTGATGACGTGAAGAAGAGGCCGTTACGTGAAAGCGTAACCTGCGTTGTTGTACTGTTGGCTCCCCAAGACAGGTGCCCACTACAAAGGATTGAACATGACATTGACCGTCGAAACCTTTCTCGAGTTGGCCATGGCCAACCCCATCAACGCCGAGATCACCGCGCGCCTGCCGGCCCTTGGTGTGAACCAGTGCATGTTGACCGCGGGCTGTCTGTTCCAGGCTGTTTGGAATCATCAGTCGAATCTGCCTGCTGACCAGGGGGTAAAGGACTACGACGTTTTTTACTTCGACCCGGACCTTTCCTGGGAGGCCGAAGACGCAGTCATTCGCGCTGCACAGCGGCTGTTCGAGGATTTGGAGGTAGAAATTGAAGTGAAGAATCAGGCGCGCGTTCACCTTTGGTATGGCCAGCGGTTTGGCCGACCGTATCCGCAGCTGCACTCCGCGCGCGCCGGGATTGATCGTTACCTGGTGGCCGGGACGTGCATCGGGCTGGATGTGGCGACGGGCGAGGTGTATGCGCCATTTGGTTTGACTGATATGGAGCAGGGCCTGCTCAGGATCAACCCGATCAATCCTGAGCCGGAGTTGTTTGCGCAGAAGGCGCGCAGCTATCAGGCGCGGTGGCCTTGGCTGAGGATTGTCGAGGATTAGCCCTGCGCACGCGGCAGTTCGGCAGGTGTTGCGCGCTAATCCCATCGCCGCCTCGCCGGGCTCGACAGCGCCGACATTTGAACGGTGTTGCCGTTAAGCGCGCAGTCGCAGAATCTGCGCCCCGTCAAACGGGTCCGTCAGGTAGTGCGCCTGCACCCCGAAGGTGTCCTGCAGCCGCTGCGGCGTCAGCACGTCCTGCGGCTTGCCCAGCGCCACCAAACGCCCGCGGTCCAGCACGGCCAGGCGATCACAGGTCAGTGCCTGATTGAGATCGTGCAGGGCGATCAAGGTCGTCACGGGTAACGCCTGCACGCCCTTGAGAATCGACAGTTGATGCTGGATATCCAGGTGGTTGGTCGGCTCATCCAACACCAGAATCTGTGGCCGTTGCGCCAGGGCGCGGGCGATGTGTACGCGTTGGCGCTCACCGCCGGAGAGGCTGCACCAGGCGCGGTTGCTCAAGTGCATGGCGTCCACGTCGTGCAGCGCCTGGCGCACGATGCGGTCGTCTGCCTCGGACCACGGGCTCAGCGCTGACAGCCACGGGGTGCGGCCCAATGCGACAGCGTCGAACACCCGAATGGCGTCGTCGGTGTCGGCCTGTTGTTCCACCACGGCCAGGCGTTGTGCGACGGTGCGGCGGGGCAGCTCGCCCAGGCGCTCGCCACCCAGGCGTACTTCGCCATGAGCGGGGCTACGCAACCCGGCCAACAGTTTGAGCAAGGTGGATTTACCCGAGCCGTTCGGGCCGACGATCCCGAGGGTTTCGCCGAGCGTCACCTCCAGGTGGATATCCCGCAGCAACTCGGCTTCCCGCACCTTGAAGCCCAGCCCGCTGCAGCTCAATACCGGCGCACTCATCGAGGGTTTCTCCGGCCGATCAGAATCAGTGCAAACACCGGCGCGCCGACCAGCGCAGTGACCACGCCGACCGGAATCACCTGGCCCTTGATCAAGGTGCGCGACAGCACATCCGCCGCGATCAGAAACAGCGCGCCGCCCAATGCGCTGGCCGGCAACAGGCGCGAGTGCCCGGTGCCGAGCAGCAGGCGCGCGGCATGGGGAATCACCAGCCCGACAAAACCGATGGAGCCGACAATCGACACCATCACCGCCGTGACCAATGCCGCGCAGCCCACCAGCACCCATTGCACGCGGCGTACCGGGATGCCGAGGGAGGCCGCCGAGTCGCGCCCGAAGGTGAACGCATCCAGCGCCCGACGATGCCACAGGCACACCGCCAACCCGGCGACCGCCACCGGCACCGCCAGCCACACCGACGGCCAACGCACGCCGCTGAGGTTGCCCAGCAGCCAGAACAGAATGCCGCGCGCCTGTTCGGAGCTGGCCGACTTGGTGATCAGGAACGCGGTGAGCGCATTGAACAGCTGCGAGCCGGCAATGCCTGCGAGGATGATCTGCCCGGTGCCGCTGGACGAACCGCTGGCCCGTGCGAGCAATACCACCAGCGCAAACGCCGCCATCGCCCCGCCGAACGCACCGACCGACAGCGAAACCAAGCCGCCGCCGACGCCCATCAGCACCACCAGGACTGCGCCGGTCGAAGCGCCGGCGCTGATGCCCAGCAGGTAAGGATCGGCCAGGGGGTTGCGCAACAACGACTGCAAAATCACCCCGCAGGTGGCCAGCCCGGCCCCGCATGCGGCGGCGACCAGGGCGCGGGTCAGGCGGTAGTTCCACACCACGCCTTCATCGATCGGGTCCAGTACGTAGCCGGCCGCCCACAGTTTGTTGGCGAGTACCTGCAACACCACCTGCGGCGCGATGGCGGTTTCGCCGATGGCCACGCCGGCGAGCACGGCGATCAGTAGCAATGCCAGGGCGAGTAGGGTTCGTATCATTTCGGCAGGTCGTAGCCGTCGATGGCCGCAGCCAGTTGTTCAAGACCCTCGAAGGTCCGCACGCTGGCCTGCAGGGCCATGGCGTCGAGGATGATAATGCGGTTGTGTTTCACCGCGTCCATGTTGCGCGTCACCGGATCGCTGCGCAGGAAGGCGAGCTTCTGTGCATGATCGTCGGCCGGGTAGCGGCGGCGGTCCATGCGGGCGATCACCAGCACGGTGGGGTTGGCCTTGGCGATGGTTTCCCAGCCGACGGCGGGCCATTCCTCATCGGACTGCACCACGTTGCGCAGGCCGAGCGTTTGCAGCATGAACTCGGGGACACCTTTGTGACCGGCCACGTAGGGATCGCTGGCCATCTCGGCGCTGGAAAACCACACCAGCGCGCTGGCCTGCTTGAGCCCCTTGCCTTGCACGGTGGCGACGGACTTGGCCAGGCGTGCCTTGAGTTCATCGTTGAGTTGCTGGCCGCGATCCTGCACGTCGAAAATCTCCGCCAACTGGCGGATGCCCTTGTAGATCGTGTCGATGCGGAACGGCTCCAGCCGCGTGCCGTCGGCGCCCACCCGGTTGTTCTTGGCTTCGCAGTCGGAGGGCAGCAGGTAGGTGGGGATCTTCAACTCATGAAACTGCTCGCGGGTGCCCACCACACCCTGCGGGCCGACCACCCATTCCAGCTCGGCCGCCACCAGTTGCGGGCGCTTGGCGATCACCGACTCGAAGCTCGGTTCGTTATTGGCCAGGCGTTCGATGCCGTCGTTCAGCGCCTTGAATTGCGGCAGCACGTTATTGAACCACAGCGATGTGCCGACCACTCTATCGCCCACGCCGAGGGCATAGAGCATTTCGGTGGCGGCCTGGCCGATGGTCACGGCGCGGGCGGGCGCTTGCGCGAAGGTCAGGCTGCTGCCGCAGTTCTCCACCGTCAGCGGGTACTGAGTGGGGGCCGCTTGGGCCAGGGCACACAGGCCCAGGCCGGTGAGCAGGGCGGTAACGCGTGGCAGCATTGGGCAATCTCCTTGGAGCCGTACCTGGAACAGGGGGTGTACGGTTCGGAAACACGCCCTCGACCGCTGCGGGTGAGGCAGGCAAGGATGTCCTTCCCGGACACCCCGCCGGTTAGTGATTTTGCTGGGCCGGCAGGTCTCCTGACTGATGCGTCGTCGCCACGCTCCGGCCTTCCCGGACGGGGTCCAGTGGCAGTGGGGGAGCGGGCTCGGCATCTACAGTTGCGGGGGCAGTTCCGATTGACGCGGTGTACCGCGCTTCGGATTCCCTATTAGTCCCGTTTGGGAACCGGCGCGGTATGGTAGTCGATCACGGCGGGGCGATATAGCCTTAGGTCGCCCGGTTACAGACGAATATCTTCAGGGCCCTGGATCAGCGCTTCAATTCGCGTCCCCGTGGCGCGCTCTTCATTGCTGAAACCATCGTAGTCGGCCAGGTTGGCGAAGCGGATACCGGTCAAGCGTTCGATCTGAATCACGCTGCGCTGGTAGGTTCTGAGCTGGCCGAACATGAGGTCGAGCTGACCCAGCTCGCGGTTTTGGTCGATCATGTAGGCGCTGGCGCAGGGCTTGCCGTCGTCGCTGAGGTAGGCGACCACTTTCCAGAACGCTTTGGGGATTTTAACGCCCCGGTAGACGCGGTCGTCGTCCGCCAACACCGGGCCGGTAAACACAGTGGCCCGGGCTTTCCAGCGTTGTGTGTTATCGAGAATGTAGTCCTCGAGTTCCAGCCAGGTCTTCTGGTTGAACCCGCTCATCTGCGGTGAGCAGTTGGTGAAGTGGAAGGTGTCGGCATTGGCGATGTTGGCCGCGTCACCCCAGTTGGGGTCCTGTCGGCGCACCAGATGACCGCGGTCCAGGCCATTGTCGGTGTAGAGCGCATCACCCACCTGTGCGCTGATGGGCAGGCGGCCGTCGTAGGCCCAGGCGTCGTTGCTGCGGATGATATCCACATGCTGTGCGCCATCGATATTGGCGCCCACGTAGAGTGCCAGTCGCCTCGAGCGCGACATGGTCACTGAGAAATGCGTGTAGTCCAGGCGCAGCGGCTGTACGTCAGCCAGCAGGGCTTCATCCACCGTGGGCCATGGCACCACGAAGCGGTCTAGAAACGCTTCAGCGTAGCCGCGCCGGTCCTGCAGGTCCTTGGCCGCAGTGACACGCGCAGTCGCCGCCCGGGCCTCCATGAGGCTCGGGCCGGCCGCGATCAACGGGCGCAGATCGGCGAGCCGGGGGCGGTGCGAAAGGTCGATTTTGGTGGCGCGTGGGGGCATTGTAAGTTCCTCGCAGTCCTCGGATTAACACTACTGCAGCATAGCTTCATGACAATTTGGCCCAAGCCGCCACGGCAGGACTATTCTTGAACGGTTATCCGGACGTTCACCTCACGCCAAAATGGAGCCAGCCAATGTGTGTTCGCCAGCATCGCAACCCGATTTTCTGCCTGATCCCGCCATACATGCTCGACCAGATCGCCCGCAACGGCGATAAAGCGCAACGGGAAGTCGCGTTACGCACACGCGCCAAAGACAGCACGTTCCGTTCGTTGCGCATGGTTGTCGTACCCGCCAAAGGGGCGGCCCACATGGCCCTGCCCATGGGCGCCGAAAAACGGCGTTCGATCTACAGCGCCGAGGGCGCCGATAGCCTGCCGGGCAAGTTGATCCGTGGCGAAGGGCAGCCCGTCAGTGGTGATGTGGCGGTGGACGAGGCCTACGATGGGTTGGGCGCCACATTCGATTTTTTCGATCAGGTCTTCGACCGCAACTCCATAGACGACGCCGGTATGGCGTTGGACGCGACCGTTCATTTTGGCCAGAACTACAACAATGCATTCTGGAACTCGAGCCAGATGGTGTTTGGCAATGGCGATCAGCAACTATTCAACCGGTTCACGATAGCCCTTGATGTCATTGGCCATGAGTTGGCCCACGGTGTGACCGAGGATGAGGCCAAGCTGATGTATTTCAATCAATCCGGTGCGTTGAACGAGTCGCTGTCCGACGTGTTCGGCTCACTGATCAAGCAGTACGCGCTGCAGCAAACGGCGCAAGATGCAGATTGGTTGATCGGCAAAGGGTTGTTTACCAAGAAAATCAAAGGCACTGCGTTGCGCTCGATGAAAGCGCCGGGCACCGCGTTCGATGACAAGCTGCTGGGCAAGGACCCTCAGCCTGGGCATATGGACGATTTCGTGCAGACCTATGAGGACAACGGCGGGGTGCATATCAATTCCGGTATTCCCAACCATGCGTTCTATCAGGTAGCCACGAAGATCGGCGGGTTTGCCTGGGAGCGCGCAGGGCGTATCTGGTATGACGCGCTACGCGATGCGCGGTTGCGGCCGAACGCGGGGTTTCTGCGTTTCGCGCGCATCACCTACGACATTGCCGGTCGGCTGTACGGTGCTGGCAAGGCCGAGCACAAGGCGGTGAAGGAAGGCTGGAAAGCAGTGGGCATTAACGTCTGACAACCCGCCTGGGCGGTGAGGAACAGCCATGCAAATTTCGATCAAGGAAATTGGGGGACCCGCGTTTTTCCCGGGCCTGGCCCGACCGAACACCGTGGAACTGGAGACGCTGCCCGAGGCGGACCAGCAAGAGTTGCGGCAACTGATCGAGGCTTCACACTTCTTTCAGTTGCCGCAAAGCACCGCGCCGGAACCCGGTAATCCAGGCCAGGTGCATTACACCCTGACCGTGACCGAAGGTGAGCGCGAGCACACGGTCTGTGTGCTCGCGCCTGTGAAGTCAGAGGCGCTGGACGGGCTGGTGCAGTGCGTGCGCCGGCATATCCGCTGCTGAGCCTGCTGCGCAGCCCCGCGGGATCACGCTCCCTTGCCACAGGGGGTGCTTTGGATTATTTGCGATCCAGCCACACCGTCTGCGCATTGCAGAATTCCCGCACGCCAAAGTGCGACAACTCCCGCCCAAAGCCGCTTTTTTTCACGCCGCCAAACGCCACCCGCGGGTCGGACACGCTGAAGGCGTTGACGAAGATCCCGCCGGTTTCCAGCTGGTCGGCGACCTCGCGCGCTTTCGCCGAGTCGCGGGTGAAGATGCTCGCGGTCAGGCCGAACTCGCTGTCGTTGGCCAGGGCCACGGCGTGATCGGCGTCGCGGGCGCTGATGATGGAGGCGACGGGGCCGAACAGCTCTTGTTTGAACGAGGTCATCTGGTCGGTGACGTCGGCCAGCACGGTCGGTGCGTAGTAGTTGCCGGCGCCGGGCACTTTGTCGCCGCCCAGCAGCAGGGTCGCGCCTTCTGCCAGGGTCGCCTGGACCTGGCCGTGCAGTTCGTCGCGCAGGTCGAAGCGGGCCATCGGGCCGACGTAGGTGTGGGTCGAGGTCGGGTCGCCCATCACCAGTTGGCGGCTGGCCTCGACGAACTTGGCGGTGAAGGCGTCCACCACGCCGGCTTCGATGATCAGGCGCTTGGCCGCGGCGCAGACTTGGCCGCTGTTCTGGAAACGGCCGATCACCGCGGCCTGGACGGCGGCGTCGAGGTCGGCGTCGTTGAGCACGATGAACGGGTCGCAGCCGCCCAGTTCGAGCACGCATTTCTTCAGCGCGGCACCGGCCTGGGCGCCGATGGCCATACCGGCGCGCACGCTGCCGGTGAGGGTGACGGCGGCGATGCGTGGGTCGGCGATGGCTTTGGAAACGCCGTCCTGGGTCACGTTGAGCACTTCGAACAGGCCTTCGGCAAAGCCGGCTTTGTGGAACGCCGCTTTCATCAGGTAGGCGCTGCCCATCACGTTCGGTGCGTGTTTGAGCACGTAAGTGTTGCCAGCGAGCAGCGTCGGCACGGCGCCGCGCAGGACTTGCCAGACCGGGAAGTTCCACGGCATCACCGCGAGGATCGGGCCCAGCGGGCGGTATTCGATGTGCGCGCTGCCGTTGTCCACCAGCGTCGGTTCCGCGGCGAGCATGGCTGGACCGTGGGCGGCGTACCATTCGCTGAGTTGCGCACATTTCTCGATTTCGGCGCGGGCCTGGATGATGGGTTTGCCCATTTCCAGGGTGATCATCTGCGCCATTGCTTCGGCTTGCTCACGCAGCGCGCCGGCCAGGGCCTGCAACCGCTCTGCGCGCTGGCTGAGCGGCTGGCGGCGCCAGGTGCGGAAAGCGGCGGTCGCGCGGTTGAGGGTGGCGTCCAGCTGGCTCTCGTTTTCATACGGGTAACTGCCGACCGTTTCGCCGGTGGCGGGGTTGATCGAGAGGGCGTGGGTCTGGTGAGCGATAGCGTTCATGGCACCGTCCTGCTGAAGGTTTGGATTGGAATCAGCGTAAGGGGCTATATCTTTTCTGGAAAGTGAATAATATTAAGCAATACGTTCACGATTGGAGAATGATTTGGACCTGGTGCAGCTGGAAATCTTCAAGGCCGTTGCCGAGCAAGGCAGCATCAGCGCCGCCGCGCAGTTGATTCATCGGGTGCCGTCCAACCTGACCACACGCATCAAGCAACTGGAGCAGGATCTTGGCGTGGCGCTGTTTATCCGCGAGAAGAGCCGCCTGCGTCTGTCCCCGGCCGGGTGGAATTTCCTCGGCTATGCGCGGCGTATTCTCGACCTGGTACAGGAAGCCCGTGCGACGGTGGCGGGGGAGGAGCCCCAGGGCGCGTTTGCCCTCGGTTCGTTGGAAAGCACCGCAGCGGTGCGTATTCCCGCACTGCTGGCGGCATATAACCAGAAGCACGCCAAGGTCGAGCTGGACCTGAGTACCGGGCCCTCGGGCACGATGATCGAAGGCGTGTTGTCGGGGCGTCTGGCGGCGGCATTCGTCGATGGACCGGTGTTGCATGCCACCCTGGAGGGCCTGGCGGTGTTCGAGGAGGAGATGGTGGTGATTGCACCGCTGCATCACGCGCCGATCACCCGCGGGCAGGATGTGAACGGGGAAAGCATCTATACCTTTCGCTCCAACTGTTCGTACCGCCACCACTTCGAGCGCTGGTTCGCACAGGACGGCGCGGTGCCGGGGCGGATTTTCGAGATGGAGTCTTACCACGGCATGCTTGCCTGCGTCAGCGCCGGTGCCGGCCTGGCGCTGATGCCGCGCAGCATGTTGGAAAGCATGCCGGGGTTTACCACGGTGAGTGTGTGGCCGCTGACGGACAGTTTCCGCGTCTTGCACACTTGGTTGATCTGGCGCCGAGGCACGGTGTCACAGAGCCTGAACAGTTTCGTAAGGTTACTGGAGGAACGCGTCCTGGCAACCCCATAAAACCACTGTGGGAGGGGGCTTGCCCGCGAAAGCGCTGGGTCAGCCAATACACCCATCACTGATACCCCGCGATCGGGAGCAAGGCCCCTCCCACCTTTCAATCTTCATCAGCCGCCGAATTGCAGGGTACCCATCGCCAATTTGGCCATTATCGCTGTCGCACCCAATTGCACCAGCCACAGGGCCAGCCCGCCGAGGAATACGCCGAGGGCCACTTGCAAGACCAGGCTTTTCTGGCGCTTGGCTTGCGGCGCGCGCGGGGTGAAGTGGTCCAGTTCGTCGCGGTCGGCACGCAGGTCCAGGTCGTCGTTTCTCATAGGGCTCTCACAGCAAAGGGGCAGTCGGGGTTCAGTCTAGGGGAGCAGGGCGTTTTCTGACAGGCATTAAAAAGGGAAGCCGTAGCTTCCCTTCGTTCAGCGCCGCCAGGTTTATAGAACCTGAACAATCGCCTTCGTTACCGCACCAATGTTCGACTGGTTCAACGCGGCCACACAGATACGCCCGGTATCCAGCGCGTAGATGCCAAACTCGGTGCGCAGACGGGTGACTTGCTCAACGGTGAGGCCGGAGTAGGAGAACATCCCACGCTGGCGACCGACGAAGCTGAAGTCGTGGCCCGGCGCAGCCTTGGCCAGTTCGGCGACCATCTGCTCGCGCATGCCACGGATGCGCAGGCGCATCTCCGCCAGCTCGGCTTCCCACTGGGCGCGCAGCTCAGGGTTGTTCAGCACTGCGGCCACGACCGCCGCGCCGTGGGTCGGCGGGTTGGAGTAGTTGGTGCGGATCACACGCTTGACCTGGGACAGGATGCGCGCGCTTTCTTCCTTGGATTCGCTGACGATCGACAGCGCGCCCACGCGTTCGCCGTACAGGGAGAACGACTTGGAGAACGAGCTCGATACAAAGAACGTCAGGCCCGATTCCGCGAACAGGCGCACCGCGGCGGCGTCTTCGTAAATGCCATCACCAAAACCCTGGTAGGCCATGTCGAGGAACGGCACCAGGTTTTTCGCCTTGACCACGTCCAGAACTTGTTGCCAGTCGGCCGGGCTCAGGTCGACGCCGGTCGGGTTATGGCAGCAGGCGTGCAGCACCACGATCGATTGCGGCGGCAGGGCGTTGAGGTCGGCGAGCAGGCCGGCACGGTTCACGTCGTGGGTGGCGGCGTCGTAGTAGCGGTAGGTCTGCACCGGGAAGCCGGCTTTTTCGAACAGCGCCTGGTGGTTTTCCCAGCTTGGGTCGCTGATGGCAACCACGGCATTGGGCAGCAGTTGCTTGAGGAAGTCTGCACCGATCTTCAGCGCGCCGGTGCCGCCAACCGCTTGTGCGGTAATCACACGGCCAGCGCTCAGCAGCGGCGAGTCAGCGCCAAACAGCAGCTTTTGCACAGCCTGGTCGTAGGCCACGATCCCGTCGATCGGCAGGTAGCCACGGGCAGCGTGTTGCGCCACGCGAATGGCTTCCGCTTCGGCAACGGCACGCAAGAGTGGAATCTTCCCCTCCTCGTTGCAGTAAACGCCCACGCCAAGGTTGACCTTGGTGGTTCGTGTATCGGCGTTGAATGCTTCGTTGAGGCCCAGGATTGGATCGCGTGGTGCCATTTCGACAGCGGAGAACAGGCTCATTTTTGCGGCAGCTCTTTGGGGGAAAGGAGGGACGTGTCGCGCTCCAGCCGAATGCACTAGAGCGGTGCACAAACGGGGAGCTAGTATAGAGGCCATCACGGTCAAGGGCGACAACCGAAACGGCTTTTCGGCCAAGTTTTTCGGTTTATTTACCGACCGTCAGTCTTAATCCAACCTTGAGCGTAGACGGCAGGTCGGACGATTGCCTTGAAACCCGGCACATTCGTCACCACTTCTACAGCTATCATGGTTTTTTCCTGCAACCTGCGATGAAAATTCGCGGGTCGCTGAGCTTTTTTCGTCCTTGGTGGAGTGCAGCCGGGGGTGACTTGAAAGAGGTACGTTATGTCGGATTTCCAGCTCGTCACCCGCTTTGAACCCGCCGGCGATCAACCCGAAGCGATTCGCCAGATGGTCGAAGGCATCGAAGCGGGCCTGTCGCACCAGACGCTGCTCGGGGTGACCGGTTCGGGCAAGACGTTCAGCATCGCCAACGTGATCGCGCAGATCAACCGCCCGACCCTGGTACTGGCACCGAACAAAACCCTGGCCGCGCAGTTGTATGGCGAGTTCAAGGCGTTCTTCCCGAACAACGCGGTGGAGTACTTCGTTTCCTACTACGACTACTACCAGCCCGAAGCCTATGTGCCGTCCTCCGATACCTTTATCGAGAAGGACGCATCGATCAACGACCACATCGAGCAGATGCGTCTGTCAGCGACCAAGGCGCTGCTGGAGCGCAAGGACGCGATCATCGTCACCACGGTGTCGTGCATCTACGGCCTCGGCAGCCCGGAAACCTATCTGAAGATGGTGCTGCACGTCGACCGTGGCGACAAACTCGACCAGCGCGAACTGCTGCGTCGGCTGACGAGCTTGCAATACACGCGCAACGACATGGACTTCGCCCGCGCCACCTTCCGCGTGCGCGGCGATGTGATCGACATCTACCCGGCGGAGTCCGACCTGGAAGCGATCCGCATCGAGCTGTTCGACGATGAAGTCGAGAGCCTGTCGGCGTTCGACCCGTTGACCGGCGAAGTGATCCGCAAACTGCCGCGTTTCACCTTCTACCCCAAAAGCCACTACGTCACGCCGCGCGAAACCCTGATGGGCGCCGTCGAGGGCATCAAGGTCGAGCTGGCCGAGCGCCTGGAATACCTGCGCGCCAACAACAAGCTGGTGGAAGCCCAGCGCCTGGAACAACGCACCCGTTTCGACCTGGAGATGATCCTGGAACTGGGTTACTGCAACGGCATCGAAAACTACTCGCGCTACCTCTCGGGCCGTGAATCCGGAGCGCCGCCGCCGACGCTCTACGACTACCTGCCGGACGACGCGCTGTTGGTGATCGACGAATCCCACGTCAGCGTGCCGCAAGTCGGCGCGATGTATAAGGGCGACCGTTCGCGCAAGGAAACCCTGGTGGAATACGGCTTCCGCCTGCCGTCGGCGCTGGACAACCGGCCGATGCGCTTCGACGAATGGGAACGCATCAGCCCGCAGACCATCTTCGTCTCGGCGACGCCCGGCAATTACGAGGCGGAGCACGCGGGGCGCGTGATCGAGCAACTGGTGCGCCCGACCGGCCTGGTCGACCCGCAGATCGAAATCCGCCCGGCGTTGACCCAGGTCGACGACCTGCTCTCGGAAATCAGCAAGCGCGTGGCCCTGGAAGAGCGGGTGCTGGTCACCACGCTGACCAAGCGCATGTCCGAAGACTTGACCGACTACCTGGCCGACCACGGCGTGCGCGTGCGCTACCTGCACTCGGACATCGACACCGTGGAGCGCGTGGAGATCATCCGCGACCTGCGACTGGGCACCTTCGATGTGCTGGTGGGGATCAACCTGCTGCGCGAAGGCCTGGACATGCCGGAAGTGTCGCTGGTGGCGATTCTGGACGCGGACAAGGAGGGCTTCCTGCGCTCCGAGCGTTCGCTGATCCAGACCATCGGCCGTGCGGCGCGTAACCTCAATGGCCGGGCGATTCTCTACGCCGACCGCATCACCGGCTCCATGGAGCGGGCGATCGGCGAGACCGAGCGCCGTCGCGACAAGCAGATCGCCTTCAACCTGGCGAACGGCATCACGCCCAAAGGCGTGTTCAAGGACGTCGCCGATATCATGGAAGGCGCCACCGTGCCTGGCTCGCGCAGCAAGAAGCGCAAAGGCATGGCCAAGGCCGCCGAGGAAAGCGCCAAGTACGAAAACGAACTGCGCTCGCCGAGCGAGATCGCCAAGCGTATCCGCCAGTTGGAAGAGAAAATGTACCAGCTGGCGCGGGATCTGGAGTTCGAAGCGGCGGCGCAAACCCGCGATGAAATCGGCAAGTTGCGTGAGCGTCTGTTGGCGGTTTGATCGGTGGTGGCGGTACTGGCCTCATCGGGGGCAAGCCCCCTCCCACATTTGACCGCATTTCAACGTTGGAACCCGATCAAGTGTGGGAGGGAGCTTGCTCCCGATAGGCGAGAAAATGTACCAGCTGGCGCGGGATCTGGAGTTCGAAGCGGCGGCGCAAACCCGCGATGAAATCGGCAAGTTGCGTGAGCGCCTGTTGGCGGTTTGATCGGTGGTGGCGGTACTGGCCTCATCGGGGGCAAGCCCCCTCCCACATTTGACCGCATTTCAACGTTGGAACCCGATCAAGTGTGGGAGGGAGCTTGCTCCCGATAGGCGAGAAAATGTACCAGCTGGCGCGGGATCTGGAGTTCGAAGCGGCGGCGCAAACCCGCGATGAAATCGGCAAGTTGCGTGAGCGCCTGTTGGCGGTTTGATCGGTAGTGGCGGTACTGGCCTCATCGGGGGCAAGCCCCCTCCCACATTTGACCGCATTTCAACGTTGGAACCCGATCAAATGTGGGAGGGAGCTTGCTCCCGATAGGCGAGAAAATGTACCAACTGGCGCGGGATCTGGAGTTCGAAGCGGCGGCGCAAACCCGCGATGAAATCGGCAAGTTGCGTGAGCGTCTGTTGGCGGTTTGATCGGTGGTGGCGGTACTGGCCTCATCGGGGGCAAGCCCCCTCCCACATTTGACCGCATTTCAACGTTGGAACCCGATCAAGTGTGGGAGGGAGCTTGCTCCCGATAGGCGAGAAAATGTACCAGCTGGCGCGGGATCTGGAGTTCGAAGCGGCGGCGCAAACCCGCGATGAAATCGGCAAGTTACGTGAGCGCCTGTTGGCGGTTTGATCGGTGGTGGCGGTACTGGCCTCATCGGGGGCAAGCCCCCTCCCACATTTGACCGCATTTCAACGTTGGAACCCGATCAAGTGTGGGAGGGAGCTTGCTCCCGATAGGCGCGACACGGCCTCAATGACTCCCCCCAGCCTTAAGCCCCGCCGGCAACGTCTTGGTCAACAAGATCGCGAGCATGCTTACGCCCAACGCGAACCCCACGCAGTGAAACGCATCGTTGTAGGCCATGATCTGCGCCTGCTGGTGCGTAATCTCACTGAGTTTGCCCAGCGCCGCCGTCGGGTTGCCGAACTGTTCCGTCAGCGTTGCCAGCCGCTCCGCCACCTGCGGGTTGGTCGGCACGATCGCTTCGCGTAAATAATCGAAATAGGTCTTGGTGCGCGCATCCAGCAAGGTCGCCAGCAGCGCGATGCCGATGGCGCCGCCGAGGTTGCGCAGGATGTTGAACAGGCTGGAAGCCGACCCGGCGTCCTGCGGCAGGATGTAGGCCGTGGCGATCAGCGAGATGGTTACCATGATCAACGGCTGCCCGAGGGCGCGGATGATCTGGATCTGGTTGAACTGGCTGCCGGCAAAGTCTGGGTTGAGCACCCCCGAAGAAAAACTCGCCAGGCCGAACAGCCCGAAGCCTACGGCGCACAGCCATTTGGGCGACACGTATTTCATCAGCTTGGGCACCAGCGGGATCAGGAACAGCTGCGGAATGCCCATCCACATGATCACTTCGCCGATCTGCAGCGCGTTGTAGTTCTGGATCTGCGCCAGGTACAACGGCAACAGATAGATCGAGCCATATAACCCGACGCCCATCCCCAGGCTGGAAATACTCGACAGGCCGAAGTTGCGATTGGCCAGGATGCCAAGGTTGATCAGCGGGTTGGGTTTGGACAGCTGCACGATCACGAAGGTGATCAGGCTCAGCAGGGCGATGCTGCCCAGGCTGACGATCAGGTTCGACTCGAGCCAGTCTTTGCGGTGGCCTTCTTCCAGAAACACCTGCAAACAGCCCAAACCGATGGCGAGGCTGACGATGCCGGTGTAGTCGGTGCTTTTGAGCAGCTCCCAGTGGGGCGCCTTTTTTTCCAGGCCGTAGAGCAGCCCGGCGATCATCAGCAGCCCGGGCGGCACGTTGATGTAGAAGATGTATTCCCAGCCCCAGTTTTCCGTGAGCCAGCCGCCGATGGTCGGGCCGATGGACGGCGCGAAGGTGGCGGTCATGGCAAACATCGCCATGCCTTTGGCGCGGTGGTGCTCGGGCAGCTTGATCAGGGTCAGGGTAAACGCCAGCGGGATCAGCGCGCCGCCGGTAAAACCCTGCAGGGCGCGGAACACGATCATGCTTTCCAGGCTCCAGGCCATGGAGCACATCAGCGAGGCGATCAGGAACCCTACCGACACCCATACCGCCAGGCGCCGTGCCGAGAGCAACTGCACCAGCCAGGCGGTGAGGGGGATCATGATGATTTCGGCCACAAGGTAGGAGGTGGAAATCCACGAGCCTTCTTCCAGGGTGGCCGACAGCGCGCCCTGGATGTCCTTGAGGGACGAGTTGGTGATCTGGATGTCGAGCACCGCCATGAAGGCGCCGAGCATCACGCTCATGACCGCGATCCAGTCGCGCCGGGTCGGTTCGCCGACCGGGCGCAGCAGTTGATCACCGGCCATCAGGCTGATCTTTGATGTTCACTTTGACCGTGACGGACATGCCGGGGCGGATCTTGCCCTTCAGCGGGTTATCCGCAGCAAACGTAAGTTTCACCGGAATCCGTTGTACGACTTTGGTGAAGTTGCCGGTGGCATTGTCCGGCGGCAACAGGCTGAACTGCGCCCCGGAGGCCGCGAACAGGCTGTCGACCCTCGCCTCGATCGGCGTATCGCCGTAAGCATCGAACGTCAGCTCGGCCTTTTGCCCAGGCTGCATGTGGCCGATCTGGGTTTCCTTGAAGTTGGCCTGAATCCAGATGTCCTGGTCGGGGACGATCGACAGCAGGTAGGCACCGGCCTGTACGTATTGGCCGTTGCGCGCGGCGCGTTGGCCGACCAGGCCGCTGATGGGCGCGTGGATTTCGCTGCGGGTCAGGTTCAGCTCGGCCTGGGCCAGGTCGGTTCTGGCGTTGGCGATCAGCGCGTCGAGGCGCTTGATCTCGGCATTCAGCGCGTTGACCTGCTGGCGCTGCCCCTGCAGGTCGGCCTGGGCCATGGCCACTTGGGAGCGGGCGATATGGTTGTCGGCGGAGAGGGTGGTCACCCGTTCTTCCGAGACGTAGCCGGGTTTGCGCAGGGTTTGGGCGCGGGACAGGTCGATCTGCGAGCGGCCCAGGCTGGCCTGGTTGGACGCGACTTTGGCTTCGCCGGCGGCGATCAGGCTGGCTTGCTGGGTCAGCTTGCTCTGCGCCTGGGTGCGCTCGGCTTCGCGCATGGCGAGGGCGGCGTTGGCGCGGTCCACGGCGAGGTGGAAGTCGTCGTCTTCAAGCCTCACCAGCAACTGGCCTTGTTGCACGTGTTCGTTGTCGCCCACCAGCACCTCGACAATCCGCGCGCCGAGCTGGCTGGAGACACGGGTGATCTCACCCTGCACGTAGGCGTTGTCGGTGCTTTCGTAGAAGCGGCCCCTGAAGAACCAATGGGCGAAGAAACCCAGGGCGATCAGGCTCACGATCAATACGAAGATAAGCAGGCGGCGTTTCAGTGGGGCAGGCATGGGCGCGGAGTCTGTAACAAGAGGTAATGGAATATAACCAGCCAGCCTGCTGGCAAATAGCTACGGCGAGTCGCCAGGCTCAAACTTGGCCTATATGCCATGCTCGGTACGGAGGACGCTGGAGCCTAAGTGCCCATGGCTGTTACCATTCGCCCCTTGTTTCAATTTCAGTTATATCGCCCATTCGAGACCAGCCATGACCACCGTCCGCACGCGCATCGCGCCATCGCCTACCGGGGACCCCCACGTCGGCACTGCCTACATCGCCTTGTTCAACTACTGCTTTGCCAAGCAGCACGGCGGTGAATTCATCCTGCGGATCGAAGACACCGATCAACTGCGTTCGACCCGCGAGTCCGAACAGCAGATTTTCGATGCCCTGCGCTGGTTGGGCATCACCTGGTCGGAAGGCCCGGACGTCGGCGGCCCGCACGGCCCGTATCGCCAGAGCGAGCGCAGCGACATCTACAAGCAGTACACCCAGCAGTTGGTCGACATGGGCCACGCGTTCCCCTGCTTCTGCACCGCCGAAGAACTGGACCAGATGCGCGCCGAACAACAGGCCCGTGGCGAAACCCCGCGCTACGATGGCCGCGCGCTGCTGCTGTCGAAAGAAGAAGTGGCCGCGCGCCTGGCCGCCGGCGAGCCCCATGTGATCCGCATGAAGGTGCCGAGCGAAGGCGTGTGCGTGGTGCCGGACATGTTGCGCGGCGACGTCGAGATCCCGTGGGACCGCATGGACATGCAAGTGTTGATGAAGACCGACGGCCTGCCGACGTACTTCCTGGCCAACGTGGTCGATGACCACCTGATGGGCATCACCCATGTGCTGCGCGGCGAAGAATGGCTGCCCTCGGCGCCGAAGCTGATCCTGCTCTACGAGTACTTCGGCTGGGAACAACCGCAGCTGTGCTACATGCCGCTGCTGCGCAACCCGGACAAGAGCAAGCTGTCCAAGCGCAAGAACCCGACCTCGGTGACCTTCTACGAGCGCATGGGCTTCATGCCCGAAGCGATGCTCAACTACCTGGGCCGCATGGGTTGGTCGATGCCGGACGAGCGCGAGAAGTTCTCGCTGCAGGAAATGGTCGATAACTTCGACCTGTCCCGCGTGTCGCTGGGCGGGCCGATCTTCGATATCGAGAAGCTGTCGTGGCTCAATGGCCAGTGGCTGCGTGACCTGCCGGTGGAAGAGTTCGCCAGCCGCGTGCAGCAGTGGGCGTTGAACCCCGAGTACATGATGAAGATCGCGCCGCTGGTGCAGGGCAGGGTGGAGACGTTCAGCCAGGTCGCACCGTTGGCCAGTTTCTTCTTCGCCGGTGGCGTGAACCCGGACGTCAAACTGTTTGAGTCGAAGAAACTCTCCGCCGATCAGGTGCGCCAGTTGATGCAACTGATCCTGTGGAAGCTCGAAAGCCTGCGCCAGTGGGAGAAGGACGCCATCACCGCGACGATCCAGGCCGTGGTCGAATCCCTCGAGCTGAAATTGCGCGATGCCATGCCGCTGATGTTTGCCGCGATCACCGGGCAGGCCAGTTCGGTGTCGGTACTCGACGCGATGGAAATTCTCGGCCCGGACCTTACGCGTTTCCGTCTGCGCCAAGCCCTTGATTTGCTTGGTGGTGTGTCGAAGAAAGAAAACAAAGAGTGGGAGAAGCTGCTGGGCGCGATCGCCTGAGTCAGCGCTTGTGGCGGCCAAACCCCGGTTTTTCGGGGTTTGGTTGGTAAGTGATTGTTATCCCGGCAAAAAATTTTGGAAATTGTTGAAAATAAATTTGACACGTTCCCAAAGCGCCATTAAGATTCGCCCCGTCCTCACCGATGAGGGGCTATAGCTCAGCTGGGAGAGCGCTTGCATGGCATGCAAGAGGTCAACGGTTCGATCCCGTTTAGCTCCACCAATTTACAGGTTCAAGGTCTGGCCACACCGTCCTTGAATCGATCAGGCCTAGCTTGATCAGGTTGTACAGAAGGTTTTGTCCCCTTCGTCTAGTGGCCTAGGACACCGCCCTTTCACGGCGGTAACAGGGGTTCGAGTCCCCTAGGGGACGCCAGTTTCAACAAGCAGTTCGCAAGGTCTGCTGCGCCGCGAGGCGAAAAATCCGGGGCTATAGCTCAGCTGGGAGAGCGCTTGCATGGCATGCAAGAGGTCAACGGTTCGATCCCGTTTAGCTCCACCAATTTACAGGTTCAAGGTTTTGGCCACGCCGCCCTTGGATCGATCAGTCTCAGCCTGATCAGTTGTATAGAAGGTTTGTGTCCCCTTCGTCTAGTGGCCTAGGACACCGCCCTTTCACGGCGGTAACAGGGGTTCGAGTCCCCTAGGGGACGCCACGATTACCCGCTCTGCGGGATTTTTAAGGGTCATTCAATTATTGAATGGCCCTTTTGTTTGTCTGGCGTTTGGCCAATTCTCCCTTCCCTTGCCCCTCCGGGCTTCTGACCAATGGTCGTGCCGCTCGCTTGCGAAATATTATTATGGTTATAATATTTAACCCATGAGAGTCGGAGGCACACGATGAGCGATAAAAAAGCGCAAACCCGCGAACGTATCCTGCAGGCCGCCAGCGCCGCGTTGGTCCAGCGTGGCCCGGCCGAGCCGAGCGTTGGCGAGGTCATGGGGGCGGCGGGGCTGACTGTCGGCGGCTTCTACGCGCACTTTGAAAGCAAGGATGCGCTGATGCTGGAAGCCTTCAGCCAATTGCTGGCCCAGCGCCGTGCATCGATCGACGACATGGATGCCCAACTCACCGGCGAAGAGCGCCGTGCCCTGGTTGCGGCGTTCTACCTGTCGCGCAAGCACCGCGACTCCACGGCCAAGGCTTGCCCGATTCCGGCAACCGTGGGCGAGATGGGCCGCCTGCCGGACGCCTTTCGCGATGTCCTCAACGAACATGTGGAACTGATGGCCGCACAACTGGCCGCCAGCCCGGAAGACACTGACAAGGCCCTGGCGGACATGGCCTTGATGGTCGGTGGGCTGGCATTGGCGCGTGCCCTGGGGCCGGGTGAGTTGTCCGATCGTGTGTTGCGTGCCGCCAAGTCGGCCATACGTTAAGAGGGGTTATAAAAATGGGCGCATTGACCTGGATTCGTGGCGTCAACGGCACCTTGGGGCGCCTGGCGCCGCACACGGTGGCCAACAGCATGCGGCGGGTCTTCATGACCCCGCGGGATCTGCCGCCGCGGGATTGGGAGTTGCCGCTGCTGGCGCACGCCGAGCGCGTCACCTTGCGTTTCGGCCTGTCGGCGTTGCGCTGGGGCCAAGGCCCGGCGGTGCTGCTGATGCACGGTTGGGAAGGCCGGCCCACCCAGTTCGCCAGCCTGATCACTGCGCTGGTGCAGAACGGCTATTCGGTATTCGCCCTAGATGGCCCGGCCCATGGCCGTTCGCCGGGGCGTGAAGCCCACGTACTGCTGTTTGCCCGCGCGATGCTTGAAGCGGCGGCCGAGCTGCCGCCGTTGCATGCGGTGGTCGGCCACTCCATGGGCGGCGCCAGTGCGATGCTGGCGGTGCAATTGGGGCTGCGTACCGAAGCGCTGGTGAGCATTGCCGCGCCGTCGCGCTTCCTTGATGTGCTCGGCGGGTTTGCCGGGATGGTCGGTTTGCCGTCGCGGGCGCGCTCAGCGTTTATCCAGGAAGTCGAGCTGACCCTGGGCATGCCGCTCAAGCACTTGGACGTGGCCCATTACCAGATGGACCTCCCCGGCCTGATCGTGCATGCCGAAGACGATACCTTCGTGCCGGTCAGCGCTTCCCAGGTCATCCACGACGCCTGGTTTGACAGCCGCCTGTTGCGCCTGGAGCAGGGCGGGCACCAGCGCGTGCTGGCCGATCCGCGGGTCGTCGAGGCGGTGCTGGCGCTGCTGGCGGGCTGCCGTTTACAGGCGCGCCAAACTGCCTGATACACTGCCCTGCCGACATCAATCGACAGGAGCAAGGTATGGGCTGGGATTTGGCAACGCCGTTTATCATCGATCTGCAGGTCGTCGCTGAGGACATCGACGGCCTGGGGCATGCCAATAACGCGGTGTACGTGTCCTGGCTGGAACGTTGCGCCTGGCGCCATTCCCAGCGCCTGGGGCTGGACCTCACCGAGTACCGGCGACTGGACCGCGCCATGGCCGTGGTGCGCCATGAGATCGACTACCTGGCAGCCGCCTATGAAGGCGACGAACTGCAACTGGCGACCTGGATCGTCGACTGGGACCAGCGCCTGAAAATGACCCGGCGTTTCCAGCTGGTACGCCCTCGCGACGGCGCGACCCTGCTGCGCGCACAAACCACCTTTGTCTGCATCGAACTGTCCAGCGGCAAGCCCAAGCGCATGCCGACGGAGTTTCTCGACGGCTACGGCGCCGCCCTGACAGGGGGTTAACGGTCGCGGCGGGAAACCCAGTAAACTGCGCCACGATTTTTGTTGAGTGTTTTCCATGCAAATTGCTTTGGCGCCCATGGAGGGGTTGGTCGACAACATCCTGCGGGATGTGTTGACCCGCGTGGGCGGTATTGACTGGTGCGTGACCGAGTTCATCCGTGTCAACGACCGCCTGCTTACCCCGGCCTATTTCCACAAGCTCGCCCCCGAACTGCTGCACGGTGCCCACACCGCTGCTGGCGTGCCGCTGCGTGTGCAGTTGCTCGGTTCCGACCCGGTGTGCCTGGCAGAGAACGCGGCCCTGGCCTGCGAGTTGGGCTCCGAGGTGATCGACCTGAATTTCGGCTGCCCGGCCAAGACCGTCAACAAGTCCCGTGGCGGCGCGGTGCTGCTCAAGGAGCCGGAGCTGCTCAACCGCATCGTCGAGCATGTGCGTCGCGCAGTGCCGGCGCATATCCCGGTGACCGCCAAGATGCGCCTGGGCTTCGACAGCCCGGATGGCGCGCTGGTATGCGCGACGGCGCTGGCCGAGGGCGGCGCGGCGCATATCGTCGTGCATGCGCGGACCAAGACCGATGGCTACAAACCGCCGGCTCACTGGGAGTGGATTCCACGCGTGCAGGATGTGGTCAAGGTGCCAGTGTTCGCCAATGGCGATATCTGGAGCGTCGAAGACTGGAAGCGTTGCCGCGAAGTCAGCGGCGCCGAAGACATCATGCTGGGTCGCGGGCTGGTTGCGCGTCCGGATCTTGCGCGGCAGATCGCGGCGGCACGCGCCGGCGAAGACGTCGTGGCAATGACCTGGGCGCAGATGCAGCCGATGCTCCAGGATTTCTGGACCCAGTCGGTGGCCCAACTGACCGAACGCCAGGCGCCCGGCCGGCTGAAGCAGTGGTTGGCGATGCTGACGCGCAATTACCCGGAGGCCGTCGAGCTGTTCACCGCCATGCGTCGGGAGACGGATTTGGAGCAGGTGAGCCGGTTGTTGGGGATGGCCCATCCTGCCGCGTCTGAGGGGTGACCCGTTGCGCTTGAATGCGCCGCTCGTTTGTTTGAAGAAAATGCCCCGTATCGAAAGATGCGGGGCATTTTGCGTTTTTGCGCGAGGAAGTCGGGGCGAAATAACACAGCCGGATGCCGTGCAGGTTTTGGGGTTGTGTCGGTAAGTTGCCCCGAGGGTGGTTTATTAGCGTGTGTGTCCAGTCGGATCTGGCTAAGGCTACTTGGTTTGCGGTCTTTTAAAAATTAACAGGGGGAAAAGTCCGAAAGTTTGATTTGGTTTCCTTATATGAGTCGCGATTTCTGGAACTCGATAGCCTCGTACTCCACGAAAGTATCGACTGTGAAGCAGCAAGGGTTGTTTCCAGTCGATAAAAAACTCTCGCCTGCCCCGCTGATTAACCGAGCCGGGCCGTGCCAATAAGGAATTTACTGATGTCGCTATCGATTAATCATTCACCTTTGTTCAACGGCGATACAACATCCATGGAGCGGTTGTCGCCATCCATGTCGAAAACCTTCACGCAAACCGGCACATTGGGGGCCAATACGACTGTGGCTCACCCTGGCGTGCCTCATGACCCTTTCAAGGTTTCGAACAGCAACATGACAATCGAGACCGGCGGGCTTGCACGCTTGCTTGACATGCTGGAGCAGGTTGTCAAAACCGTGCGTGAGATGTTTTCGGGGCGGAACATGGTGTCCGGCATGTTGCCTGGGGCGGATAAAACGCCCGCCATTCCAGTGGATGCGAGCAAGCTGCCGGAGAAGCCTGGACACCTCGCATTGACGGCTGATCGGCGAGGCCAGCCGGCTCTTCCGGTGTCACCCCACATGCATCAATCCACTGCCTCCGTGATCAAGGATGCCGACAATCAGGTGCAAGTGAACGTTAACGTCGGTCATTGTCATTGCCCCGATACGAAGGCGCTGAGCGGCGAAACGAAACCGAATGCGGCAGCGGTTTTACCTCGCGTCATGCCGATGCCGGAAGCCGCTCGCAAGGTTGAAGTGGTGCCTGTGCACACGCCTACGCCCATGCCTATGCCTATGCCCATGCCTACGCACACGCCTGCGCCCATGCCTACGCCCACGCCCACGCCTGCGCCCACGCCTACGCCCACGCCTACGCCTACGCACAAGCACACACCTACGCCGGAGGTCATGCCGGCACCCAAGCCGGGTGTGCATGCGCTTGAGGTCAAGCCGCGACCGGCCACCCCGGAAGTACCGGCGATCACGCCACAGCCACAGCTACAACCACAACCACAACCACAACCAGATACGCCTACCCCGGATATAACCAGTCCCGGCCCGGCTGAACGTCAATCTGATATGCGCGACTGGCGGACCAGTCGCCGGCCTGCATTCAGAGCCTGACGTCAGCAACTTCCTTTATACGTATTGAACTGGATGTGCACTTCTTTGGGGCTGATGTTCCGGGAAGTGCCTGCAAGTGGAGGCCCGTATGTCATGTTGTTCAATTAATAATATTGCGCGTGTTGTGGATGTTCGTCAGGTACTTCCTGTCGATTCCATGAAAGCAAAAAATGAACAGTTTGCGCAATTAAGCGGTTTCTTGAGTGTGCCGTCTCCGGCGAGCCAGGGGGTACTGGAGCACGTGCGGGAAAACACTCATGGCGTGGCGAATAATTCAGAGCCGCTCGATAAGTTAATGACGCTGTTTACTTCGTTTTTAACTCAGCTGATTAACTTGGTCTCTGATAACAAAGAGAAGCCGCTGCCGGGAATATCCCCATCGCGGCCGGAGGTCACTACGCCTGTGGTGCCTGCGCCGGCGCCGCCCAAACCCGAGCCTGCGGCGATGATCGCGGGCCTTTCGAAGAAGCGCAACGGCGCGAAGCCCGACAATATCTGGAGCGGCTTTCGCCAAGGGCCGGATGGCAACTGCGTGACGGTATCGGCCATCAAGGCGGCGATGTACCAGTTTGGCCAAAGCCCTACGGATATTTTCAAGGAGGTGAAAAAAACCGAGCGTGGTTATCACGTGGTCATGCGCGATGACGTAACCGTCAACCTGACGGACCGGGAGCTCGCCGAAGGTGCGCGTGGGGCAAAATTTGTCGGGGCTGACAAAGAGATGCTCAAAGACGCGCAATTTCTTTTCGCGATCAGCGCCAAGCGTGCCCAGGACGAAAATAACGATGGCAGGGCGGCACGCAGTTTCGGTGCGGCGATCCGCAGCCTGAATGATGGCGAGGATGAGCGAGGGCCGGGGGAGGGGTTGAAGCGGCTGGGGCTGAGCAAGCACATGAAGAGGGTCCCCGTGCGTGAGCTCGCCAAGGGGCAGTTGGGCATGTGCAATCGGGCCCGGCATTCGGTGGCGGTCATCAACGGTCGCGAAGAGCTATGGGGGCGACAGGGAAAAGCGCCCACGCACGGCGATGCCATAGCTCTGGTGCCATAGCCCTATTGGTGAATCCGTTGAATTGAAGGGCTGCGAACGGGGCAGTCAGCCCAAACCTGGCTGCCCGTTCGGCTGCTTATTTTTTACAAGCGTCAGGAACCCAGTGCATGTATATCTCCACAGCTAGCCGTTCGATGATCGAAACGGCCCAGCAGCGCGGGGCTTCTCCCGTATTTCCGGTGAAACCCGCAGGTGAAAGGCCGGCTGATATCGCTTCGGCATTCCACGCGAGCGAGCGGCGCTTCGGCGAGAGTTTTGATTGCAGCAGCCACGCGGCGGTGATCAAGTTGATGATGATGACGTTCGGTCAGCGTCCAGCCGCGATGTTTAACGAGTTGCTACCCTCGGGCGATGGGTACGACGTCACGATGAAGGATGAGTTCAAGCTGCACCTGTCCCGCCAGGAGTTGCAGCAGGCGTCGCAGGCTTCCCGCTTCACGGGGGCGGACAGCGGCGTGGTAAAGGATGCCAATTTCATGTTTGCCGCCTTTGTCAAACGCAAGCAACTGACCGGGGGCTATGCCACGTTCGAAGCCGCCTTGGCAAAGACGCTCGAGGGCGAGACCACCCAGCGTTGTCTGCAAGGCATGGGGGTGTTCGGCCTGTCGCAGTTCGTCCCGGTGAGCGATATGGCGGGCAAGGGCGCGGTAGGGGTGCTGGAGACCCATAACCGCGGGTCGGCGCTGGTGCGCGAGGGGGTCAGGCATGATGGCGGGACACCACGAACGGCTGATCGGGGCTATGGGTATGTCTTGTTCGATGATCAACTGCCGCCGCCGAGCAATCGCGGCGCCGCCCCTGTGGTCGCGAGCGTCCGGCCCGCGGACATCTGGAGCGGGTTTTACCAGGGGGTCGAAGGCAATTGCGTCACGGTCTCGGCGATCAAGGCGGCGATGATCCGGTTCGGGCAAGACCCGAGGGCGATCTATAAGCAGGTTCAAATCACGCCGACGGGGTTTGACGTGGTCATGCGAGATGCCTTCCGGTTGCAACTGACCCACGAGGAAGTGCGCCAGGCTGCCGCCGAGTCGAACTTTCATGGCAATAATCGACAGTTGCTGAATGCCGCGCACTTTTTGTACGCAGTCAGTGCCAAGCGCGCGCAGATCGAGAACAACGATTTTCGTGCCCGCCAGAGTTACACGACGGCTCTGCAAACCCTCAACGATGGCGAGTACCCTGGCGAAGCGCTGCGCCGCCTGGGGTTGTTTGGCTACGTGCGTGAAAGCACGGTCGCAGAGTTGGCCAACGGGGCGATCGGCACCCTGGCAGACAACTGGCATTCGGTGGCGGTGATCGATGGGGCGCTGGATTTCTATGGAAAAAAGCACGACCTGGCCTCATCGCGCTGGATGAGTTCGGGGTTCCGGGCCCTGAAGCTGGTCTGAGCCTCAATCCAGCAAGAGCCTGAACCCTTCTATCGGTAAGGGCCGGCTGTGCAAATAACCCTGGAACAAGTGGCAGCCCAGCTTTTGCAGGAACGCCAGTTGCTCCGGGGTTTCAACGCCTTCGGCGATCACCCCCAGGTTCAAGCTGCGCGCCATGGCCACAATGGCGCGGATGATTTCGGCGTCGTTGGGGTCGTGGGTGGCATCGCGCACGAAGGACTGGTCGATCTTCAGCGTATCCACCGGCAAGCGCTTGAGGTAGGTGAGCGATGAGTAACCGGTGCCGAAGTCGTCCATCGCAAAACTCACGCCGAGCTTTTTCAGGCGACGCATTTTGCTGATGGTGTCATCCAGGTTCTGGATCACGATGCCTTCGGTGATTTCCAGCTTCAGCAGGCAGTAGGGCAGTGAATGCTGCTTGAGGCTGCGCTCGACGCGTTCGACAAAGTCGTTCTGGCGGAACTGCCGGGGGCTGATGTTCACGCACAGGCTGAAATTCAGCGGGTCCACCTTGCCTTCTTTGATCAACTGCTCGAAGGCGGCGCACGCTTCGTCGAGTATCCAGGTACCGACTTCGAGGATCAGGCCGCTGTCTTCCAGCACTTTGATGAATTCGGACGGCGCCTGCGCGCCCAGTTGCGGATGCTGCCAGCGCACCAGGGCCTCGGCGCCGACGATCTTATTGCCGCGCGCGTCCACCTGGGGTTGGTAATGCACGCTGAATTCGCCGCGTGACAGGGCCAGGCGCAGGTCGGTTTCCATGCGCAGGCGTTCGCTGGCGGTTTTCTGCATGCTGTTGTGGAACATCTGCGTGGCGTTGCGCCCCGAATCCTTGGCGCGGTACAGCGCGATGTCGGCACGTTTGAGCAGGTCGGCCGGGGTCGAGCCATGATCGGGGATCAGCGCCACACCGATGCTCGGCGTGACTTGCAGGCGTTGGCCGTCGAGGAACATCGGTTCGGAGAGCAATTCACGCAGGGTGTCGGCCAGTTCCTGAACCTGGGCGCTGACTTCGGTGCGCGTGCCATCCAGGCCGCTGAGCAGCACCACGAACTCATCGCCGCCCAGGCGCGCCACGGTATCTTCCATACGCACGCTGGCTTCGAGGCGCGCGGTGACGATTTTCAGCACGGTGTCGCCCACCGGGTGACCGAGGGAATCATTGATGTGCTTGAAGTGGTCGAGGTCGAGAAACAGCAATGCACCGCGCAGGTTATGGCGCTTGAGCAGGGCGATCTGTTGGCTCAGGCGGTCCATCAGCAGTGCGCGGTTGGGCAGGTTGGTCAGCGGGTCGTGGTAGGCCAGGTGGCGGATCTGCGCCTGGGCGTTTTTCAACAGGCTCACATCCCGCGCGGTCAGCAACAGGCAAGGGGTTTCGTTGAGGGTGATCGGCTCGACTGAAACCTCCACCGCCAGCACATCGCCGCGCTTGTTGTGCCAGAGCATTTCCAAATGGCGGATACGGCCTTTGAGTTGCAGTTCGGCCAGCAGCACCGCGCGCTGGTTTTCATCGGCCCAGATGCCGACCTGGTACAGCGTCAGGCCGATGACATCTTCGGCACGAAAACCGGTCAAGCGGCAGAACCCGTCGTTCACCTCCACATAGCGGCCGGTGTCGTGTTCGGTAATGGAAATCGCGTCGGGGCTGGAATGGAAGGCTTTGGCGAATTTTTCTTCGCTGGCCTTCAGCGCGGCCTCGGAGCGTTGCTGCTGGGTAATGTCGCGCAGGGTGGTGACGATGCACGGCTGGTCGCCGACCTTGATCATCCGGCTGGAAATCACGCAGGTCAGGGCCTGGCCGCTTTTGTGGTGCGCGATGATCGCCACGTTGTTCAGCGCCTGGTCGCGAATCACCTGTTCGATGCGTTGCAGGCGCTGGCTCGACTCGTCCCACAGGCCGATCTGTTCGGCGCTCATGTTGATCACTTCGGCGGCCGTCCAGCCAAAGGTCTGGGTGAACGCGGGGTTGATCTCGATGAACTCGCCGTTGTCCAGGCGGGTGACGCAGATCGGGTCGGGGCTGGCCTGGAACAGGCTGGCGAATTTTTCTTCGGAGGCGCTCAGGCGTTGTTCGCGCTCGACCTGGTCGGTGATGTCCAGCAGGGTGCCGGCCATGCGCAGTGGCGCGCCTTTTTCGTCGCGGTACAGGCGTGCGCGGCTTTCCAGGTAGCGCGGGCTGCCGTCTTCCAGTTGTACACGGTAAGTCAGCTGATAGTTGCCGGCCGGGCCTTCGCGCAGGGTGCGATAGGCGTTGCGCATACTCTCGCGCTCTTCCTTGGGCATGCCCTCGAAAAACGCCTCGAACGATTCATGGAACGCTTCCGCCGGCAGGCCGTGCAGTTGGGCGGCGCGGGCCGAGCCGTAGAGCATGCCGGTGGGAATGTGCCAGTCCCAGGTGCCCAATTGCGCAGAGTCCAGGGCCAGGTCCAGGCGCTCCTGGCTGTCTTTCAAGGCTTGCTCGGCGTTTTTGCGCTCGGTGGTGTCGAGAAAGGTGCTGATCAGGTAGGCCTCGCCGTCCAGCTCGACCTTCTGCGCGCAGAGCGTGCCATCGTGGATCTGCCCGTTGCTGGCACAGAATTGCACTTCCATGGTGATGGGTTCGCCCTTGCGCTGGGTGGCCCTGACCAACTGCGCACGCTGTTCAGGGTGGAGCCACAGGCCGAGGTCCAGGGTGGTGCGACCGATGGCGTCGGCGACCGGCCAGCCGAAGAGGATCTGGAAATACTGGTTGGCTTCGCTGATCAAGCCGTCGGACTGGCGGGTGAGCAGGACCATGTTCGGGCACAGGTGAAACAGCGTGGCGAAGCGCTTTTCGGAGTGGCTGAGGGCGTGTTCCCGCTCACGCTGGCGGGTGGTCTCGCGGATCACGCCGATCATGCGGCGCCGGCCGGCTTTGTCCGGCGCCAGGCTGCCGTTGATTTCCAGCCAGTGCTGGCTGCCATCCGGCCACTGGATGTGGTGGTGCATGGCCTGCTCGAACGGCTCGCCGGCCAGCACCGCGTGAAACGCGCGTATCACCCGGGCGCGGTCTTGCGGCGCGAGCAGGTCCAGGTACTCCAGATCCTTGGGCAACGGTTGGCGCGGGTCGAAGCCGAACAGCGCCTGGGTGCCCCGTGACCAACTGATACGCCCGGTATCGATTTCCCAGCACCATGCACCCAGCCGTGCAGCGTTAAGCGCTGCCAGCAGTTGCGGGGCGCTGTCCCAGCTTTGTTCCGCCTCTTCAGGGTCCAGGGCGTAAATGCGGGGCAGGGGTGGCATAGGGTCGACGGGATTGCGCATTATCAAAAAGCCTTGGCTCGATGGGCGTTCGGCGCGGTTTTATTCAGGCCTTGAGGCCGCACAGCTTCATGCCGGTGTCCCTGGCAGCTCGACCTGTGCATCCAAGAGGCTCATAAAAGCCCGCGCAGCGTTCGACAGCGTCCTTTCGGTATGCACGATATAGCCTAGCTGGCGACTGAGTTGTATGCCCGGCAAAGCGATACTTGTCACCTGATCGTCGAGCATGGTGCGCGGTAATACGCTCCACGCCAAGCCGATGGACACCATCATTTTGATGGTTTCCAGATAGTTCGTGCTCATCGCGATGTTCGGCGTGAGGCCCTGGGCCTCGAACAGGCGGCTGACAATGTGATGGGTAAAGGTGTTGCCGCCAGGGAAAACCGCCGGGTGCCCGGCGATGTCCGCCAGGGTGACCGAGCCGTTGCGGGTCAGGCTGTGCTCCGGCGCCACCACGAAATCCAGCGGGTCGTCCCACACCGGGGTGGCGCGCACCAGGTTGTGCGGCTCGGGCGCCAGGGTGATCACCGCCACTTCGGCGCGGCCATGCAGGATCTCTTCGTAGGCCACTTCCGAGTCGAGAAACTGAATATCCAGCGCCACATTGGGGTATTGCCGGGTAAAGGTGCGCAGGATCGGCGGCAGGCGATGCAGGCCGATGTGGTGGCTGGTGGCCAATGTGAGGCGCCCGCTGACTTCACCGGTGAGGTTGGTGAGGGCGCGCCGGGTGTCGTCCAGGACGTTGAGAATCTGATAGGCGCGCGGCAGCAGGGCGCGCCCGGCTTCGGTCAAGCCGACTTCACGGCCCAGGCGATCGAACAGGCGCACCTTCAGTTGTTGCTCGAGGCCGGCAATGCGTTTGCTGATGGCCGGTTGGGTCAGGTGCAGGCGCTCACCGGCGCCGGAGAAGCTGCCGGTCTCAGCGATGGCAATAAAAGCATTGAGGTTGGCCAGGTCCATTGTGGTATTCCAGTTGGTAATCCAAAGCATAAAAAATATGAATTTGAGTTATTTAATGTAGCGCCATACCATCAGCCTCACAAGCCAAAGGGTTATTGAATGTCTCAAGACCCGGGGCATAGAAAGACCGCTGATGAGGACCGACTGATGGCCGGCAAAACGCTTTACGACAAGCTTTGGGATTCCCATGAAGTGAAACGGCGCGACGATGGCTCGTCGCTGATCTATATCGACCGTCACATCATCCATGAAGTGACCTCGCCCCAAGCGTTCGAAGGCCTGCGGCTGGCCGGGCGCAAGCCTTGGCGCGTCGACTCGATCATCGCCACCCCGGATCACAACGTGCCGACCACTCCGGAGCGCAAGGGCGGGATCGACGCCATTGTCGACACCGTGTCGCGTTTGCAGGTGCAGACTCTCGACGACTACTGCGACGAATACGGCATCACCGAATTCAAGATGAATGACGTGCGCCAAGGCATCGTCCACGTGATCGGCCCGGAGCAGGGCGCGACCTTGCCCGGCATGACCGTGGTCTGCGGTGACTCCCACACCTCCACCCACGGCGCGTTCGGCGCCCTGGCCCATGGCATCGGCACCTCGGAGGTGGAACATGTGTTCGCCACCCAGTGCCTGGTCGCCAAGAAAATGAAGAACATGCTGGTGCGCGTCGAAGGCCAATTGCCTTTCGGTGTGACCGCCAAGGACATCGTGCTCGCCGTGATCGGCAAGATCGGCACCGCCGGCGGTAACGGCCATGCCATCGAATTCGCCGGCAGCGCCATTCGCGACCTGTCCATCGAAGGCCGCATGACCATCTGCAACATGTCCATCGAAGCCGGTGCCCGCGTGGGCATGGTGGCGGCGGACGAAAAAACCGTCGAGTACGTCAAAGGCCGTCCGTTCGCCCCCAAAGGCGCCGACTGGGATGCCGCCGTTGAGGCCTGGAAAGACCTGGTCTCCGACGCCGATGCCGTGTTCGACACCGTGGTGGAACTGGACGCCAGCCAGATCAAGCCGCAAGTCAGCTGGGGCACCTCGCCGGAAATGGTCTTGGCCGTCGACCAGAACGTGCCGGACCCGGCCAAGGAAGCCGACCTGGTCAAGCGCGGTTCCATCGAGCGCGCCTTGAAGTACATGGGCTTGAAAGCCAACCAGGCGATCACCGACATTCAGTTGGATCGCGTGTTCATCGGTTCCTGCACCAACTCGCGGATCGAAGACCTGCGCGCCGCGGCGGTGATCGCCAAGGGCCGCAAAGTCGCCTCGACCATCAAGCAGGCCATCGTGGTGCCGGGTTCGGGCCTGGTGAAGGCTCAGGCCGAAGCGGAAGGCCTGGACAAGATCTTCCTCGAAGCCGGTTTTGAATGGCGTGAACCGGGCTGCTCCATGTGCCTGGCGATGAACCCGGACCGCTTGGAGTCCGGCGAGCATTGCGCGTCGACCTCCAACCGTAACTTTGAAGGGCGTCAGGGCGCCGGTGGGCGTACTCACCTGGTGAGCCCGGCCATGGCCGCCGCCGCTGCCGTCAACGGTCGTTTCATCGACGTTCGCGAATTGATCTGAGGAATACCCGATGAGAGCTTTTACCCAACACACTGGTCTTGTCGCGCCGTTGGACCGTGCCAACGTGGACACTGACCAGATCATCCCCAAGCAGTTCTTGAAGTCGATCAAGCGCACCGGTTTCGGTCCCAACCTGTTCGACGAGTGGCGCTACCTGGACGTGGGGTACGCCTACCAGGACAACTCCAAGCGCCCGCTGAACAAGGACTTCGTGCTCAACGCCGAACGTTACCAGGGCGCCAGCGTGCTGCTGGCGCGGGAAAACTTCGGCTGCGGCTCCAGCCGCGAACACGCGCCGTGGGCCCTGGAAGAATATGGCTTTCGCAGCATCATCGCGCCGAGCTACGCCGACATCTTCTTCAACAACAGCTTCAAGAACGGCTTGCTGCCGATCATCTTGAGCGATGCCGAAGTGGATGAACTGTTCAAGCAAGTGGAAGCCAACCCCGGCTACGAACTGACCGTCGACCTCGCCGCGCAGACCGTGACCCGTCCGGACGGCAAGGTGTACCACTTTGAAGTGGATGCCTTCCGCAAGCACTGCCTGCTCAACGGCCTGGACGACATCGGCCTGACCTTGCAGGACGGCGATGCGATTGCCGCGTTTGAAACCAAGCACCGGGCCAGCCAGCCTTGGTTGTTTCGCGACGCTTGATGTGATGTAGGCAGGACCGCCGCCATCGGGAGCAAGCTCCCTCCCACATTTTGATGTGTGAACACCTTCAAATGTGAGAGGGGTGGTGCGACGATTCGACTTGCCCCCGATGGGGCAGAACAAACACCGCAAGGTCCATTGAGGAAACTCCCATGACCCACACCGCCCACACCCAAGTCGTGCAAAAACAATTCGGTGAACAGGCCTCGGCCTACCTGAGCAGTGCCGTACACGCCCAAGGTACTGAATTTGCGCTGCTCCAGGCCGAACTGGCCGGGCACGGCGCTGCGCGACTGCTGGATCTGGGCTGCGGCGCCGGTCATGTCAGTTTCCATGTGGCGCCGCTGGTAAAAGAAGTGGTGGCCTACGACCTGTCGCAGCAGATGCTCGACGTGGTCGCCGCCGCTGCCGCAGACCGTGGCCTGGGCAATATCCGCACGGTCCACGGCGCTGCTGAGCGCTTGCCGTTCGCCGATGGCGAATTCGACTTCGTGTTCAGCCGCTATTCGGCGCACCATTGGAGCGACCTCGGCCTGGCCCTGCGCGAAGTGCGCCGGGTGCTCAAGCCGGGTGGCGTGGCGGCGTTTGTCGATGTCTTGTCACCGGGCAGCCCGCTGTTGGACACTTACCTGCAAACTGTCGAAGTGCTGCGCGACACCAGCCACGTGCGCGATTACTCCGCCGCCGAATGGATGCGCCAGCTCAGCGAAGCCGGTCTGCATGTGCGCAACAGCAGCCGCCAGCGCCTGCGCCTGGAATACACCTCGTGGGTCGAGCGCATGCGTACGCCAGCGCCTTTGCGTGCGGCGATTCTTGAGCTGCAACAGGCAATGGGCCAGGAAGTCCGCGATTATTACGAAATTCAAGCCGACGGCACCTTCAGCACCGACGTGCTGGTGGTTTGGGCCGAACGCTGAGTATTTTTCCCGACCTGCCCCAGGGCGGGTCGCATGATGAAATGAGGAACGCATGAGCAAGCAGATTCTGATTCTCCCAGGCGACGGTATTGGTCCGGAAATCATGGCCGAAGCGGTCAAAGTTCTGGAACTGGCCAACACCAAGTACAACCTGGGCTTCGAATTGAGCCACGACGTGATCGGCGGCGCGGCCATCGACAAGCACGGCGTGCCCCTGGCCGACGAGACCCTGGACCGCGCCCGTGCGGCCGACGCCGTGTTGCTCGGCGCCGTGGGTGGCCCGAAATGGGACAAGATCGAGCGTGACATCCGCCCTGAGCGCGGCCTGCTGAAGATCCGCGCGCAACTGGGCCTGTTCGGCAACCTGCGCCCGGCAATCCTCTACCCGCAACTGGCCGACGCGTCGAGCCTCAAGCCGGAAGTGGTGGCGGGCCTGGATATCCTGATCGTGCGCGAGCTGACCGGCGGTATCTACTTCGGCTCGCCGCGCGGCGTGCGCGAGCTGCCGAATGGCGAGCGCCAGGCCTACGACACCCTGCCGTACAGCGAGAGCGAAATCCGCCGTATCGCCCGGGTCGGTTTCGACATGGCCCGCGTGCGTAGCAAGAAGATCTGCTCGGTCGATAAGGCCAACGTCCTGGCCTCCAGCCAGCTGTGGCGCGAAATCGTCGAAGAAGTCGCCAAGGACTACCCGGACGTCGAACTCAGCCACATGTACGTCGACAACGCTGCCATGCAACTGGTGCGCGCGCCGAAGCAGTTCGACGTGATCGTCACCGACAACCTGTTCGGCGACATCCTGTCCGACCAGGCGTCGATGCTCACCGGTTCCATCGGCATGCTGCCGTCGGCATCCCTGGACACTAACAACAAGGGCATGTACGAGCCGTGCCACGGTTCGGCGCCAGACATCGCAGGCCTTGGCATCGCCAACCCGCTGGCGACCATTTTGTCGGTGTCGATGATGCTGCGTTACAGCTTCAACCTGGGCGACGCGGCGGATGCCATCGAGAAGGCCGTGAGCCTGGTGTTGGACCAGGGCTTGCGCACCGGAGACATCTGGTCGCAGGGTTGCACCAAAGTCGGTACGCAAGAAATGGGCGACGCAGTAGTCGCCGCGTTGCGGAATCTGTAATCTCTCGGGCCCGCTTGCAGTTGTTGCTGCAAGTCGGCCCACTTTTTAACAAGGTGTAGTTGCGATGAAACGTGTAGGTCTGATCGGTTGGCGCGGTATGGTCGGTTCCGTGCTCATGCAGCGGATGCTGGAAGAGCAGGATTTCGATCTTATTGAGCCGGTGTTTTTCACCACTTCGAACGTGGGTGGCCAAGGGCCGTCCGTGGGCAAGGATATTGCGCCGCTCAAGGACGCCTACAGCATTGAAGAGCTGAAAACCCTCGATGTGATTCTGACCTGCCAGGGCGGCGACTACACCAGCGAAGTGTTCCCCAAGCTGCGCGAAGCCGGCTGGCAGGGTTACTGGATCGATGCCGCGTCCAGCCTGCGCATGCAGGACGATGCGGTGATCGTGCTCGACCCGGTCAACCGCAAGGTCATCGACCAGCAACTCGACGCTGGCACCAAGAACTATATCGGCGGCAACTGCACCGTCAGCCTGATGCTGATGGGCCTGGGCGGCTTGTTCGAAGCCGGCCTGGTCGAGTGGATGAGCGCCATGACTTATCAGGCGGCGTCCGGCGCCGGCGCGCAGAACATGCGCGAACTGATCAAGCAGATGGGCGCGACCCACGCGGCGGTCGCCGATCAACTGGCCGACCCGGCCAGCGCGATCCTCGACATCGACCGCCGTGTGGCCGAAGCCATGCGCAGCGACGCCTACCCGACCGAGAACTTCGGCGTGCCGTTGGCCGGTAGCCTGATCCCGTGGATCGACAAGGAACTGCCGAACGGGCAGAGCCGTGAAGAGTGGAAGGCCCAGGCCGAGACCAACAAGATCCTCGGTCGCTTCAAGAGCCCGATCCCGGTGGACGGCATCTGCGTGCGTATCGGCGCCATGCGCTGCCACAGCCAGGCGCTGACCATCAAGCTGAACAAAGACGTACCGATCGCCGATATCGAAGGGCTGATCAGCCAGCACAACCCTTGGGTCAAGCTGGTGCCGAACAGCCGCGAAATCAGCATGCAGGAGCTGAGCCCGACCAAGGTCACCGGCACCCTGAATGTTCCGGTGGGGCGTCTGCGCAAGCTGAACATGGGCACCCAGTACCTGGGCGCGTTCACCGTCGGCGACCAGTTGCTGTGGGGCGCGGCCGAACCGCTGCGGCGCATGCTGCGGATTCTGCTGGAGCGTTGATCGCTTGAGGCACTAAGAAAAACCCGCGACTGGTGACAGGCGCGGGTTTTTTGTTGGCTTTCAGGAAGGCATCGGGAGCAAGTCGAATCGTCACACCGCAAGGCCCAGCCCAATTGCCTCACCCCCCACCACCCGGTAAAGTGCCGCTCCCCCCGCAATGCCCGAGGCAGCTCCCATGACCCAGACCTTTGATATCGCCGTGATCGGCGCCACCGGCACCGTCGGTGAAACCCTGGTGCAGATCCTCGAAGAGCTGGCTTTCCCGGTGGGCACCCTGTACCTGCTGGCGGGCAGCAACTCCGCGGGCGCGTCGGTACCGTTCCGTGGCAAGAACGTGCGCGTGCGGGAAGTCGATGAGTTTGACTTCAGCAAGGCGCAACTGGCGTTTTTCGCCGCCGGCCCGGCGGTGACCCTGAGCTTCGCCCCACGCGCCACGGCGGCCGGCTGTTCGGTGATCGATTTGTCGGGCGCATTGCCGGCCGCGCAAGCGCCTCAGGTGGTGCCGGAAGCCAATGCCCATGTGCTGGAGGGCTTGAAAAAGCCGTTCCAGCTCGGCAGCCCGAGCCCGTCCGCGACCAACCTGGCGGTGGTGCTGGCGCCGCTGCGCGGGATTCTGGATATCCAGCGTGTCAGCGTTACCGCCAATCTGGCGGTGTCTGCCCAGGGCCGTGAAGCAGTCAGCGAGCTGGCGCGCCAAACCGCCGAGTTGCTGAATGTGCGCCCGCTGGAGCCCAAATTCTTTGATCGGCAGATGGCATTCAACCTGTTGGCACAAGTCGGCACGCCGGATGCCCAAGGTCATACAGCGCTGGAGAAACGTCTCGTACACGAACTGCGCGCGGTGCTGGAAACTCCTTTACTAAAGATTTCTGCGACTTGCGTTCAAGCCCCGGTGTTTTTTGGCGATAGCTTGACTGTGTCATTGCAATTGGGTTCGCCGGTCGACCTTGCCGCCGTCAACCGTGCGCTCGACGCCGCAGCGGGTATCGAGCGGGTGGAGGGGGGGGATTACCCGACAGCGGTGGGTGATGCCGTCGGCCAGGATGTAGTCTACGTCGGACGAGTGCGTGCGGGTGTGGACGATCCGGCGGAACTAAATCTGTGGTTGACGTCAGATAACGTGCGTAAAGGCGCCGCGCTGAATGCGGTGCAGCTGGCGCAGTTGTTGATAAAAGGCCTTGTGTAAAAGATACTTGGCGGCAATTTGTAGATTGATTCTAACCAGGCGCTATGCTTGGCCCCAAGCAGGAACAGTTGCGTGTCGGTGACCTATCGGCTCGCCGTGCCTTATGGCAACGGTTACCAACCTTCTCGCAGGCCGGGGAGTGTTCAAACAAAGGATGAGGCTATGGTTCAAGTTCGCAAACTGGTGTTAGCAATAGCGGCCGCCTCGGCGCTGTCCTCCGGTATGGCGCAGGCGCTGCAGCTGGGGGAGATGACCCTCAAGTCGAAGTTGAACCAGCCGTTGTCGGTGGAAATCGAATTGCTCGACGTCGGCGGCCTCACGGCCTCCGAGATCACCCCGAGCCTGGCGTCGTCCCAGGCGTTTGTCGATGCCGGCGTCGATCGCCAGGCGTTCCTCAATGACCTGACGTTCACCCCGGTGATCAACCCGGCCGGGCGCAGTGTGGTGCGTGTCACGTCCAGCAAGCCTTTGCCTGATGCCTACGTGCGGTTCCTGCTGCAAGTGCAATGGCCCAATGGCCGCTTGATGCGTGACTACAGCGTGCTACTCGACCCGGCCAAGTTCGACCAGTCGACGCCGACCAACAGCGCAGCCACGCCGCGTTTGAGCGCGCCCGCGTTGAGCGTGCCCGCCCAGCACACCACCACGGCCCGTGACACGCTGTGGGAAATCGCCGAGAAGCACCGTAATGGCGCTTCTGTGCAGCAGACCATGCTGGCGATCCAGGCACTCAACCCTGACGCTTTTATCGGCGGCAACATCAACCGTCTGAAAACCGGCCACGTGCTGCGCCTGCCGGATACCGTACAAAGCACGGCGTTACCGCAGTCCAAGGCCATTGCCGAAGTGACCGCGCAGAACGTCGCCTGGCGCCAGGGCCGCCGTGCCGCGCCCCATCAGGCGGCCGGTAAGCAACAACTGGACGCCACCAAGCGCACCCAGGCTGGCAATGCGCCGGCGAGCACCAACGCCAAGGACAACTTGAGTCTGGTTTCGGCCGACTCCGCCAAGAAGGGCGCGAAGGGCAAGGCGGGTGATGGCCAGGCCCTGAGCGACAAGCTGGCGATGGCCCGGGAACAGCTCGACACCACACGCCGTGACAACGAAGAACTGAAAAGCCGCGCCGCAGACCTGCAGAGCCAATTGGACAAGCTGCAAAAGCTGATCCAGCTGAAAAACGATCAACTGGCCAGGTTGCAGGCTGAAAAAGGCGCCCCGGCAACCCCGGCGACTGCGGTCATGCCCGCGCAGTTGGCAGGTGAGCCGCCGGCCGCTGCAGTCGCGCCCGCTGAGCCGGCCGCCACTGCAGCCCCGGTGGCCGAGCCGATCAAGCCCGACGCCGTGCCTGCGACCAGCGAAGACAAATTCAACGAACTGCTGACCAACCCGATTGTGCTTGGCGTCATCGGCGGCGCAGCCGGCCTGGTGGCGTTGGTGCTTCTGTTGCTGTGGGCGCGTCATCGCAATGCCCGTCGCGCAGAAGAAAAGCACCTGCGCATGGCGCGGGCCCTGTCCGAAGAGCCGGAATTCACCTCGAACATCGACCTTGATCTGCCACCGGACAGCTTCGCTGGTCTGGAAGTACCGGCACCGAACGTGACGTTGGCCGCCGCGCCTGCGCCGGCACCTGTGGTCGCGCCGGTAGCGGCACCAAGCGCGGCCTCGGTGCTTGCGCCACTGGCTGGCGCCGTAGCGCCGGAAAACACCAATGATGCGCTGGTCCAGGCCCAATCCCATATCGACCGCGGTCACTTGAACCAGGCGGCCGATGTGCTGGAGCAAGCCATCAAGTACGAACCCAAGCGCAGCGACCTGCGCTTGAAGCTGATGGAAGTCTACGGCCTGCAGAACGACAAGGACGGTTTTGTCGTCCAGGAGCGTCAGTTGGTGGCCAATGGTGAAAACCATGCCCAGGTCGAGCAGCTCAAGTCGCGCTTCCCGGCCATGGCCGTGTTGGCGGCGGGAGTGAGTGCCGCCGTGGCCGCCGCCGCGATGGACGCTCAATACGTCAAGGATCTGCTGGAAGACAAGCCGGCCGCCGCGCCGCAAGCGACGGCAGAAGCGGAGCCGTTCGATACTGATTTCGATCTGAGTCTGGACGAGCTGGAAGCGGCTTCGCCAGCGGCGTTGGACAAGACCGATCAGCAGACCTTCGAAGCGCTGCTGCAGCAACAGACCGATGCCAAGCCGAGCCCGGAAGATCTGTCGGACTTTGACCTCGACCTGCAACTGGACCCGCCGGCGTCCCAGTCCGATGACGACTTCCTCTCGGGGCTTGAAGATCAGATGAAGGACGTGTCGCCGGTCGAACCGCCGACCCTGACCCCGGCCGCCCTGGACGACCTCGACCTGCCGGAAGACTTCGACCTGTCCCTGGCTGACGAGCCGGACGCCCCGGCGGCCAAACCCGATGCGTTCGCCTCGGAACTGGATGACGTCAACGCCGAGCTCGATCGTCTGTCCCAGAGCCTGGAAAACCCGCCGATCGAGCCGTCCTTCACCGCCGAAGACGCGGCGCTGGGCGGTGACGAACCGGAGGTCGACTTCCTCTCCGGCACCGATGAGGTCGCAACCAAGCTGGATTTGGCCCAGGCCTATATCGACATGGGCGATACGGATGGCGCGCGGGATATCCTTTCCGAAGTGCTGACCGAGGGCGATGAAACCCAGCGCGGCGAAGCCAAGGAGATGCTTGGCCGACTGGTGTAATCGCCACGGGGTGACCCAGACGGCGGCCTTCGGGCCGCCGTTTTGCATTGCCGGTACCAAACACATGGCGTCTGGGGCGCAGCGCCTTATAATGCCCGCCTTTGCGCAACTCATCAGGCTCTCAGTTCTTGGCAAATATAGATAACCCGGCTGCCGAAATGGCGGCTGCAGGCTTTTACCGCATCGCCCTGGGCGTGGAATACAAAGGTTCGCGCTATTGCGGCTGGCAGCGCCAGGCGTCCGGCGTGCTGACGGTGCAGGAAACCCTGGAAAAGGCCCTGTCCAGAGTCGCCGACTCGCCGGTATCGCTGATGTGCGCCGGGCGTACCGACGCCGGCGTCCACGCCTGCGGCCAGGTGGTTCACTTCGACACCCAGGCCGAGCGCTCGATGAAAGCGTGGGTGATGGGCGCTAATATCAATTTGCCCCATGACATCAGTGTCAGTTGGGCCAAGGTCATGCCGGCGCACTTTCATGCGCGCTTCAAGGCGATCGCCCGGCGTTACCGCTATGTGATCTACAACGATCAGATCCGCCCGGCGCACCTCAACGAAGAAATCACCTGGAACCACCGCCCGCTGGATGCCGAGCGCATGGCCGAAGCCGCGCAGCATCTGGTTGGCGTCCACGATTTCAGCGCGTTCCGTGCCGGCCAGTGCCAGGCCAAGTCACCGATCAAGGAAGTCCATCACTTGCGGGTGACGCGTCACGGCAAGATGATCGTGCTGGATATCCGCGCCGGAGCGTTCCTGCACCATATGGTGCGCAACATTGCCGGTGTGTTGATGACCATCGGCACCGGCGAGCGCCCGGTGGAGTGGGCCAAGGAAGTACTGGAAAGCCGTATTCGGCGGACCGGCGGCGTCACGGCGCATCCGTTTGGCCTGTATCTGGTGGAAGTGGAGTACCGCGACGAGTTCGAGCTGCCGCAGCGCTTCATCGGGCCACACTTCCTCACAGGTTTCAGCGAACTTGGCGGCTGACGCCCGGAAAAGCTTTTGTTACCATCCGGGACTTTCTCGGTTCAACCCCTGAGGTTTCCACGACATGTCAGCCGTTCGCAGCAAGATTTGTGGGATTACCCGCATAGAAGACGCGCTGGCGGCAGTCGAAGCGGGGGCGGATGCCATCGGTTTGGTGTTTTATGCCAAGAGCCCGCGGGCGGTGAATGTGCTGCAGGCGCGGGCGATCATCGCCGCACTGCCGCCGTTCGTGACCACCGTGGGCTTGTTCGTCAATGCCAGCCGCTGCGAACTCAACGAAACCCTGGATGCCGTGCAACTGGACATGTTGCAGTTTCACGGCGATGAAAGCCCTGACGAATGCGAAAGCTACCAGCGTCCGTATATCAAGGCGTTGAGAGTCAAAGCCGGGGATGATGTCGCCGGCGCTTGCGCGGCCTACACCGGCGCGCGCGGGATACTGCTGGACACCTACGTCGAAGGCGTACCCGGCGGCACCGGCGAAGCCTTCGATTGGTCGCTGATCCCCGAGGGGTTGAGCAAACCGATCATCCTGGCCGGCGGGCTTACCCCCGCCAATGTCGCGGCGGCGATCGAGCAGGTCCGGCCGTATGCCGTGGATGTCAGCGGTGGGGTAGAGCAGGGCAAGGGCATCAAGGACCACGGCAAGATTCGCGCATTCATGCAGGCTGTGCGCAACAGCGATGGCGCGATGTGACGGCTGGCAGTCTGCCGCCGTCCATAACTACCACTGTGTAAAACAGCCCGGTGCCACCTGTGGGAGGCCCGGAAATGAAGTGGCAACCCTGCACGGGCAGGTTGTCTGGAAGGCTGAGGAAACATGCGGGAAATGGCTGGTCGAACGTCTGACCCCGTCCTGCATGTGTCATCGCCACATATGAATTTAGCTCAAGGGCATACGCGGGGCTGTGTTCAAGCCACCGGTACTGGAGAAAGAAAGCATGAGCAACTGGTTAGTAGACAAACTGATCCCTTCGATCATGCGTTCCGAGGTGAAAAAAAGCTCGGTTCCTGAAGGTCTGTGGCACAAATGCCCATCCTGCGACGCGGTGTTGTACCGCCCGGAGCTGGAAAAGACCCTGGACGTTTGCCCTAAGTGCAACCACCACATGCGTATCGGCGCTCGCGCGCGCATCGACATTTTCCTCGACGCCGACGGCCGTAACGAGCTGGGCGCGGACCTCGAGCCGGTTGACCGCCTCAAGTTCCGTGACGGCAAGAAGTACAAGGACCGCCTGACCGCTGCACAGAAGCAGACCGGTGAGAAAGACGCGCTGATTTCGGTCAGCGGCAAGCTGCTGGGCATGCCGGTCGTGGTGTCGGCGTTTGAGTTCTCCTTCATGGGCGGTTCCATGGGTGCCATCGTCGGCGAGCGTTTCGTGCGCGCCGCCAACTACGCCCTGGAAAACCGCTGCCCGATGATCTGCTTCTCAGCCTCCGGTGGTGCGCGCATGCAGGAAGCCCTGATCTCCCTGATGCAAATGGCCAAGACCTCCGCGGTGCTGGCGCGTCTGCGGGAAGAGGGCATTCCGTTCATCTCCGTGCTGACCGATCCGGTGTACGGCGGTGTTTCCGCCAGCCTGGCGATGCTGGGCGACGTGATCGTCGGCGAGCCCAAGGCCCTGATCGGCTTTGCCGGCCCGCGTGTGATCGAGCAGACCGTTCGCGAAAAACTGCCGGAAGGCTTCCAGCGCAGCGAATTCCTGCTGGAGCACGGTGCGATCGACATGATCATCGCCCGTGGCGAGTTGCGTCCACGCCTGGGTAGCCTGCTCGCGCAAATGATGGGCCTGCCGACGCCGGTCTACATCGCGCCGAAGGTTGAGCCGATCGTCGTGCCGCCGGTGCCTGCAAACCTATGACCCAACGTACCCTGGGCGAATGGCTCGCCTACCTTGAGCAGTTGCATCCGTCCGCCATCGACATGGGCCTGGAGCGCTCGCAACAGGTAGCGGCCCGCCTCGGGTTGGGCCGCCCGGCGCCGCGAGTGATCACGGTGACGGGGACCAACGGCAAGGGCTCGACCTGTGCCTTTGTCGCCGCGCTGCTGCAGGCCCAAGGCCTGAAGGTCGGCGTGTACAGCTCGCCGCACCTGCTGCGCTACAACGAGCGGGTGCAACTCAATGGTGTGGAAGCCACTGGCGAGCAGCTCTGCGAAGCCTTCGCCGCGCTCGATGCCGGGCGCGGTGAGATTTCCCTGACGTACTTCGAGATGGGCACTCTGGCGGCGTTCTGGCTGTTCGAACGGGCGCGCCTGGACGTGGTCGTGCTGGAAGTGGGCCTGGGCGGGCGCCTGGATACGGTCAACGTGGTGGATGCCGACCTGGCGCTGGTCACCAGCATCGGTGTCGACCATGTCGACTACCTGGGCGATACCCGTGAATCCGTGGCCTATGAAAAGGCCGGCATCTTCCGCCAGGGCAAGCCTGCGCTGTGCGGTGACCTGGACCCGCCGCAGACGTTGCTCGACCGGGTGCGGGAGCTGGATTGCCCATTCTTCCTGCGCGGGCGTGAGTTCAATCTTGAGGTCGGTGCTGAGCATTGGCAGTGGCGCGGGCGTGATGCGCGCGGCCAGCTCGTAGAGTTGCATGACTTGCCGCTGCTGAACCTGCCGATGGAAAACGCCGCGCTCGCTCTGCAAGCCTATCTGCTATTGGATCTGCCGTGGAATCCTGCGCAGATTACTCGTACATTGCTGGCGACGCGGATCGTCGGGCGTCTCGATCGCCGAGCCTTCGATTGGCAGGGCAAGCGCCTGAACCTGCTGCTGGATGTGGGGCACAACCCCCACGCCGCCGAATACCTCGCGCAACGCCTGTCGCGTACAGCGCCGGTCGGTCGCCGCCTGGCGGTGTTCGGCTTGCTGGCCGACAAGGATCTGGAAGGCGTAGTGACGCCGTTGCTGGGGAATGTCCAGGCCTGGGCCGTGGCGCCCCTGGACACGCCGCGTAGCCGTCCGGCCGCCGAGCTTGAGGCGGCCTTGCAGAACCTTGGTGCGCGCGTGGCGTCGTATGCAAGTGTCACTGCGGCCCTTGAAGCGCAGTGTGCGGTTGCTACGCCCGAGGATGAGATTCTGTTGTTCGGGTCATTTTATTGTGTTGCCGAGGCGCTCGAATGGTTGGCCCGGCGCTCCACGGAGGAAGCTGCACATGGCATTACTGGATAGCGCATACAAGCAGCGGATGGTCGGTGCCCTGGTGCTGGTGGCCTTGGCGGTGATTTTCCTGCCGATGCTGTTTTCCCGTCAGGACGAACAGCGCCAGGTGGTCGTCGAGGCCCCGGCAGCGCCCCAGGCGCCGGCCGTGCCTCAGGTGCAGGTTGAGCCGGTGGTGGTGCCTGAGCCGCAGGCATTGCCTGAAGAAGAGCCGGTGCCGGCCGATGAGGAGTTGGCCGCGCAGCCGGCCCCTTCGATGCCGGTGCAGCCGAGTGTTCCAGTGGTCAAGCCGGCGCCTGCCGTCGCTGCCAAGCCCGCCGCGCCAGCGCCTGCCCCCAAGCCGGTCGCGCCGCAACCCGCTGCGCCGGGCAAGCCGGACGTGGGTCAGAGCCGTATCGACCCGAATGGCCTGCCGATCAGTTGGTCGATCCAGTTGGCCAGCCTGGCCAATCGCGAAAGCGCCGAGGCCTTGCAGAAAAAACTGCGCAGCCAGGGCTACAACGCTTACATCCGCAGCGCCGATGGCAAGAACCGCGTGTTTATCGGGCCGTTGATCGAGCGTGCCGAGGCGGACCGCCTGCGCGATTTGTTGGGGCGTCAGCAGAATCTCAACGGTTTTGTGGTGCGTTTCCAGCCTGAGCGCGGCTGAGTTCACGCCGCTTTCAGCTTGGAATGCAGTCAAATGTGGGAGGGGGCTTGCCCCCGATGGCGGTCGATCAGTATCGGTTGTGCTGACTGATCCATCGCCATCGGAAGCCAGCCCCCTTCCACTTTGGTTTTGTGCGGGCCTTGAAATGCGCTTAACTCGTCACAAACTATTGTTTTGCAAAGCACCCGCAATCACAGCTTACCGATAGCCCGGCGCTCTGCTAAAATGCGCCGCCTTATCCGTCTGTAGGCTGCACCGTGCCATTTACCTGGGTTGATTGGGCGATCGTCGCAATCGTCGCCATCTCCGCTTTGATCAGTCTAAGCCGCGGCTTCGTAAAAGAAGCACTGTCGTTGCTGACCTGGATCATTGCAGGAGTCGTCGCCTGGATGTTCGGCGGTTCGCTGTCGGTCTACTTGAGCGGGTACATCGAGACACCTTCGGCTCGCGTCATCGCGGGCTGCGCCATCATGTTCATCGCCACGCTGCTGGTGGGAGCAATGGTCAATTATCTTATTGGCGAGTTGATACGTGTCACCGGCCTCTCCGGGACCGATCGATTTCTCGGCATGGCCTTCGGCGCTGCGCGTGGCGCGTTGCTGGTGGTCGTGGCGGTCGGGCTGTTGAGCCTGGGGCCAGTACAGCAGGATTCGTGGTGGCAGGAGTCGGTACTCGTGCCAAAATTTCTATTGGTTGCAGATTGGTCCAAGAACCTCATTTTGGGGTGGAGCAGTCAGTGGCTGGCCAGCGGGATCAGCGTGCCCGCTGATCTTCCGTTCAAGGAGCACCTCTTACCGGCCAAAACGCCTCAGTAAGCAGTGTTCAGTCAAGATTCATTAAGTAGGGGTTGCGTCGCATGTGTGGCATCGTCGGTATCGTCGGTAAGTCGAACGTCAATCAGGCGCTGTATGACGCGCTAACCGTCCTCCAGCACCGCGGCCAGGACGCTGCCGGTATTGTGACCAGCCACGACGGCCGGTTATTCCTGCGCAAGGACAATGGTCTGGTACGTGACGTGTTCCATCAGCGTCACATGCAGCGCCTCGTCGGGCACATGGGCATTGGCCATGTGCGCTACCCGACTGCCGGTAGCTCGACCTCGGCCGAAGCTCAACCGTTTTACGTCAACTCGCCTTACGGCATCACCCTGGCGCATAACGGTAACCTGACCAACGTTGAACAGCTGGCCAAGGAGATTTACGAATCTGACCTGCGCCACGTCAACACCAACTCTGACTCGGAAGTGCTGCTCAACGTGTTCGCTCACGAGCTGGCCCAGCGCGGCAAGCTGCAGCCGACCGAAGAAGATGTGTTTGCCGCCGTCACCGACGTGCATAACCGTTGCGTCGGTGGTTACGCGGTAGTGGCGATGGTCACCGGTTATGGCATCGTCGGTTTCCGTGACCCGCACGGCATCCGTCCGATCGTGTTCGGTCAGCGTCACACCGATGAAGGCGTCGAGTACATGATCGCCTCCGAAAGCGTGTCCCTGGACGTGCTGGGCTTCACCCTGATCCGCGACCTGGCACCGGGCGAAGCGGTGTACATCACCGAAGATGGCAAGTTGCACACCCGCCAGTGCGCCGTTGCGCCGAAACTCACCCCGTGCATCTTCGAACACGTCTACCTGGCGCGTCCGGATTCGATCATCGACGGCGTTTCGGTGTACAAGGCGCGCCTGCGCATGGGCGAGAAGCTGGCCGACAAGATCCTGCGCGAGCGCCCTCAACACGATATCGACGTGGTGATCCCGATCCCGGATACCAGCCGTACCGCTGCGCTGGAGCTGGCCAACCACTTGGGCGTCAAGTTCCGTGAAGGCTTCGTCAAGAACCGCTACATCGGCCGCACGTTCATCATGCCTGGCCAGGCGGCGCGCAAGAAGTCTGTACGCCAGAAGCTCAACGCCATCGAACTGGAATTCCGCGGCAAGAATGTGATGCTGGTGGATGACTCCATCGTGCGTGGCACCACCTGCAAGCAGATCATCCAGATGGCCCGCGAAGCTGGCGCGAAGAATGTGTACTTCTGCTCCGCCGCGCCTGCCGTGCGTTACCCGAACGTGTACGGCATCGACATGCCGAGCGCCCACGAGCTGATCGCCCACAACCGCACGACCCAGGACGTAGCCGATCTGATCGGCGCCGATTGGCTGATCTATCAGGACCTTTCCGACCTGATCGAAGCGGTCGGCGGTGGCAAGATCAAGATCGAGCAGTTCGACTGCGCGGTGTTCGACGGCAAATACGTGACCGGTGATGTCGATGAGGCTTACCTGAACAAGATCGAGCAGGCGCGTAACGACTCGTCGAAGATCAAGACCCAGGCGGTCAGTGCGATCATCGATCTGTACAACAATTGAGTGAACACCGGCCCTGAGGGGCCGGTTTTGTATCTTAAACAAAGCATTGAGTAAGGAGTCGCAGCATGAGTCAGGAATGGGATGCCGGTCGGTTGGACAGCGACCTCGATGGCGTAGCTTTCGATACCCTGGCTGTGCGCGCCGGTCAGCACCGCACGCCGGAAGGCGAGCACGGTGATCCGATGTTCTTCACCTCCAGCTATGTGTTCCGCACCGCTGCCGACGCCGCTGCGCGTTTTGCCGGTGAAGTGCCGGGCAACGTCTATTCCCGTTACACCAACCCGACCGTGCGCGCGTTCGAAGAGCGTATCGCCGCACTGGAAGGCGCTGAGCAGGCGGTCGCCACGGCGACCGGCATGGCGGCGATCCTGGCGGTGGTCATGAGCTTGTGCAGCGCCGGCGACCATGTGCTGGTGTCACGCAGCGTGTTCGGTTCGACCATCAGCCTGTTCGAAAAGTATTTCAAGCGCTTCGGTATTGAAGTGGACTACGTGCCTTTGGCAGATCTTTCCGGCTGGGATGCGGCAATCAAAGCCAATACCAAGCTGCTGTTCGTCGAGTCGCCGTCCAACCCGCTGGCCGAGTTGGTGGACATCGCCGCGCTGTCGCAAGTCGCGCATGCCAAAGGCGCCATGCTGGTGGTCGACAACTGCTTCTGCACGCCGGCGTTGCAACAGCCGTTGAAGCTGGGTGCGGATGTTGTCGTGCATTCGGCGACCAAGTTCATCGACGGCCAAGGCCGTTGCATGGGCGGTGTGGTGGCGGGGCGTAGCGAGCAGATGAAAGAAGTGGTGGGTTTTCTGCGCACGGCCGGCCCGACCCTGAGCCCGTTCAATGCATGGATCTTCCTCAAGGGCCTGGAGACTCTCAGCCTGCGGATGAAAGCCCATTGCGCGAACGCCCAGGCCCTGGCCGAGTGGCTGGAGCAGCAGGACGGTATCGAGAAGGTTCACTACGCCGGCCTCAAGAGCCATCCGCAGCACGCATTGGCCCAGCGCCAGCAGCGCGGCTTCGGTGCGGTGGTGAGTTTTGAAGTGAAAGGCGGCAAAGAGGGCGCCTGGCGCTTTATCGACGCGACGCGCCTGATCTCGATCACCGCCAACCTGGGTGACAGCAAGACCACCATTACCCATCCCGGCACCACGTCCCACGGCCGCCTGGCGCCGCAGGAGCGGGAAGCGGCGGGTATTCGCGACAGCCTGATCCGTGTTGCGGTGGGGCTTGAAGACGTCGCTGACTTGCAGGCTGATCTGGCCCGTGGGCTGGCGGCCTTGTGATCGAGTGGTCCATGGAAGCGGCTGCGGGCGGTAACGGCCGCGTCGCGCTGGTGACGGGCGCTGCCCGGGGCATTGGCCTGGGGATCGCGGCGTGGCTGATCAGCGAAGGCTGGCAGGTGGTGTTGGCCGACCTGGACCGCGAGCGCGGCTCCAAGGTGTCCAAGGTGCTCGGCGAGAGCGCCTGGTTTATCACCATGGACGTGGCCGACGAGAAGCAAGTCGCCCAGGGCGTCGCTGAAGTGCTCGGGCAGTTCGGGCGCCTGGACGCATTGGTGTGCAATGCGGCGGTGGCCGACCCGCGCAATATCACCCTTGAAAGCCTTGACCTGGCCTCCTGGAATCGCGTGCTGGCGGTGAACCTCAGCGGCCCGATGCTGTTGGCCAAGCACTGTGCGCCGTACCTGCGCGCCCATGGCGGTGCGATCGTCAACCTGGCCTCGACCCGGGCTCGGCAGTCGGAGCCGGACACCGAAGCCTACGCGGCGAGCAAGGGCGGCGTGCTGGCCCTGACACACGCCTTGGCGATGAGCCTTGGCCCGGAAGTGCGGGTCAACGCCGTCAGCCCTGGCTGGATCGATGCGCGTGATCCGGCAGCCCGTCGCGCAGAGCCGCTGACCGACGCCGACCACGCCCAGCACCCGACGGGCAGGGTTGGCACGGTGGAGGACGTGGCGGCGCTGGTGGCATGGCTGCTGTCGCGCCAGGCCGGGTTCGTCACCGGCCAGGAGTTTGTGGTGGACGGCGGCATGAGCAAGAAGATGATTTACAGCGAGTAGGGTGGGTAGCCGTCTTGAAACTATTTTGTCTTTTTCAGAAAAACTTCAAGCAGGCTATTGACTTAGGTCCGCTATCTGCGTAAATTTCGCGGCCTCAACGAAGCAAAGGGTGATTAGCTCAGCTGGGAGAGCATCTGCCTTACAAGCAGAGGGTCGGCGGTTCGATCCCGTCATCACCCACCACTTCTTGAGAGTTTTGCCCTAGGGTAAGACGCAACGTTAAAGGTTGCACCGACGCGCAGCGGTAGTTCAGTCGGTTAGAATACCGGCCTGTCACGCCGGGGGTCGCGGGTTCGAGTCCCGTCCGCTGCGCCATATTTTCCAGGTTCGATTCGTCGGGCTTGAGGTTGAACAGCCAAGGCTGATCAGCCAGATGTTTAAAGACGGTCGAGGGTTTACGCTCGGCCGGTCAAGCGATACGCAGCGGTAGTTCAGTCGGTTAGAATACCGGCCTGTCACGCCGGGGGTCGCGGGTTCGAGTCCCGTCCGCTGCGCCATATCTGCTTCAAGGCCCACTGAATGCCTTGCAGCACAAAGAAAGCCGTTGGCTGCCTTTGACCCGATAGCAAAGACCCTGGTCGAAAGACCGGGGTTTTTTGTGTCTGCGATTCAGCATTGATCGGCGCGTGTCGGCAAGCTACCTCAGCCCCTGTGGACGCAAGCTTGCCTGCGATGATGTCGGCTGAGTGCGCCGTGCCAGCATCCCAGGCAAGCCTTCCCATCAGAACCCCAGCTTATCCCGTAGCCCGTAATACCAGGCGCCCATCGCGGCAAACGGCGTGCGCAGCAGTTGCCCGCCGGGGAACGGGTAGTGCGGCAGGTCGGCAAACGCGTCAAAACGCTCTGCCTGGCCTCGAAGGGCCTCTGCCAGTACCTTGCCCGCCAGGTGCGTGTACGTCACGCCGTGGCCGCTGCAGCCTTGGGAGTAATAGATGTTGTCGCCCAGGCGACCGACTTGCGGCAAGCGCGACAGGGTCAGCAGGAAATTGCCGGTCCAGGCGTAGTCAATCTTCACATCCTTGAGCTGCGGGAAGGCCTTGAGCATCTTCGGGCGGATGATTGCTTCGATATTGGCCGGGTCCCGCGCGCCATAGACCACGCCACCGCCGAAGATCAGGCGTTTGTCACTGGTCAGGCGGTAGTAGTCGAGCAGGTAGTTGCAATCTTCGACGCAGTAGTCCTGTGGCAATAGCGTTTTGGCCAGCTCGTCCCCCAGCGGTGCGGTGGTGATCACCTGCGTGCCGCACGGCATCGATTTGGCCGCCAATTCCGGCACCAGGTTCCCCAGGTAGGCATTGCCGGCGACGATGATGAACTTCGCCCTGACCTTGCCCTCGGCGGTGTGTACCACTGGGTTGGCGCCGCGCTCGATGCGCAATGCGGCTGACTGCTCATAAATCGTGCCGCCGAGGGACTCTACGGCTGCTGCTTCGCCCAGCGCCAGGTTGAGCGGGTGGATATGTCCGCCGCTCATGTCCAGCAGGCCGCCGACGTAATTGTCACAGGCCACCACCTCGCGGATGCGCCGCTCGTCCAGCAACTCCAGCTGTGTATGGCCATAACGCTCCCACAAGCGCTTCTGCGACTCCAGGTGACCCATGTGCTTGCTGTTCAGCGCGGCGAATACTCCACCGTCCTTCAGATCGCACTGAATCTGGTACTTGGCGATCCGCTCACGAATGATCCTGCCGCCCTCGAACGCCATCTGTCCCAGCAACTGCGCCTGCTTCGGCCCGACGCTGCGCTCGATCACATCGATATCGCGGCTGTAGCTGTTGACGATCTGCCCGCCGTTGCGGCCAGACGCGCCAAACCCTACCTTAGCCGCCTCCAGGACTGTCACGCGAAAACCGTTCTCCAGCAGAAACAGCGCGCTGGAGAGCCCGGTGTAGCCAGCACCGATCACGCACACATCGGTTTCGACTTCGCCTTGCAGTACTGGGCGAGGCGGAGCCGCATTCGCCGACGCGGCGTAATACGACTGGGGGTAGGGGGTGTTCGCCATCCTGGAACCTCTGTTTTATATTTTTTACGAGTGCCCCGATCCTACCTGAGTTGAAAATCGCCTGCCAGCCGCCCGAAAAATACGGGTGTGCGGGCCGAAAATAAAAAATTCGCATATTCATAGGGTTAGCTGCAAAAAAGATGTTGACAGCCCTCCGGAATTCCGTAGAATGCCGCCTCACAGCAGGCACGTAGCTCAGTTGGTTAGAGCACCACCTTGACATGGTGGGGGTCGTTGGTTCGAGTCCAATCGCGCCTACCAAACAAAATCCGCTCTGCTGGGCGGTGTGAAGGGGAATCCGAAAGGGTTCCCCTTTTTCTTTGCCTAAGAAAACGTTCACAAATTATAGGCTTCGTTCACACAAGGCAATGTGAACGTGGATTCATGCCTGCCTCTGTTCACACTCAGATTTGTGAACGACTCTACCTAACCCATTGATATGCATGGCTCGTTCACTATCTTGTCTAGGTGGTGGTACGTTCGCAGGCTCACTCCCTTGCCCGTTGCTCGTGCCTCGCAAGGGCAGGCTTCTAACCAACTGAGCTACGTGCCTGCTGTGAGGCGGGTACGCCTGTCGGCCACGCTCAACACCCTACGCTCTGTGGTGAATCCTGAACGCTCTGTGTGCTGCTGTAGGGCTGGCGGGGGTGTCTCTCTAGGGGTGGGGCAGGGGGTGTGGGGTGGGGTGCTTATATATGCAATGGCGCTTCTGAATTTCTAGCCAAAATGATGGCTCTCTGATATTGATAAGGTGTTTATCTAACGGGGCGCTTAAGGGATGGATTTCCAGTCATTAGCAATTGGGTTTCTCACAGGAGCATTTACTGGTGCTGCGGGAAATTATTTGGCTGACAAATACACAGATACTAGAAGAAGGAAGGAGGAGAAGAGAGAAACCAAAAAGTTTTGGAAGGATGTAGAAGCTCGATTCCCAAAAATTATTCAGGAAATGAAGTCCGATCTGAAGCAGGATGGAATGAGTGGTGTTAGAGTTTTCTTTGTAAAAGAAAGCTATACAATGTTAGCTTTCGTTACTGAGCCTTGTTTTGAATATAATACGGACAAGCATGAGGATCTTAGGGCTGCTGTGCATTTTCTCCTAGATAATAACTTGCTGAAAGATATAACTCCTGGGAATGCGCCTATGTACCGTATGAGTGAGCGGCTGGTTGATTTTCTACTTGAGCGAAAGCTCTAATAGCAATTGACATTTTGAACTGTATAGCTATATTTTAACCTGGGCAAACGGGCCAAGTGTGTGCTGAACTGTACGTCTCAGAGAGTGAGACGCCTCGACGTCAGTATCGTCATAGCGAACCTTCGATGGTGTAGTGGTGGCGTGAGCGCTGAGAGGACAGTGCCGGTGGTTTAAAGCCCGGTGGGAGCAGCCACGCTCAGACGTGGAACGCTTACCCCTTCTGGCGTGGTTAGGAGGGCAGGTGACTGGTAGCTGAACTATCAGGCATAGAGGGCGCTAGCCCCTATGAAGAACGGCCAGTGTGGTAACGCATTGAGCACCCCTGAGGGGCATCTAGGTACGCCTAGAGCTAAGCATTCGATGTTTAAAATAACGTCTAAATATTGAGTGGTGCGCGTGATGGATGGTGATGATCCGCGGGTGGCTTCAGTGATCAAGGCAGTAGCGGGCTATCATCCGGTGGGATTTATATGTAATTGGCTGATGCTTTCGGTGCTAGTTGCAGCTGTGGGCATAGCCGTATTTAAAGACAAAATTTTAGCTGCTGTAATCTTAGTGATCGTAGCACTGGTTGTTCGTTTCATTGTTATGTATTCGCTAAAGGTTTACTTGGTTAGAAAGTACCGTTGATTTGAACGTGTGCGCTAAGAGCCAATGCACCCCTCCTGTCTTAATAAATAATTATCTTGGTTTGCTGTCTACGAGCTTCATTCGTCGAATATCTGCGTCATATTCTTCCTGAATGCGCTTGTCGATTGCAATCTCACGCTCAACCTCTAATTTGCGTGGGCGTCCCACAGGTCTTACGCCTCCAGTTACCTTTAACATCTCCTTGACGGCAGCAATATTTCCATTGACTAACTCTTGTTTCAATATCTCAATTGATTTGTCATGCCAATAGATACGGTGTTCCTCTTTCCATCCTTGTTCTTCTGCGTAAGTATCAAGCGTAATCATGCTGACGCCTAAACGCTTGGCTAGTACGCAATGTGAGTTTGTCTCAATGTATTCTGTCTTGTCTGTGTCTGTAATGTTCATGCTCTATCTCGGTATTTGATTGTTATTATCAGGGTCAGTGAGTAGCAGATAATGTTAAGCGTTATAGCTATGAAACTATAGTCATGCATGATCTGAAGTATTACTAGCTGGGTGTATTGTATGAGGAGTAGGGCGCTTAGGAGATAGGTCACGTTTTGATAGCTGACGCTCCCTCGATTTCCTCAATTCTGCATCTTGATAGATAGCCTACCGCTTGAAGAGAGATGCCATGATTATATGAGATGTAATACAGCGCTTGGTGGTCCTTGCGCTTAGCAATAATCTCTTTGGCTAAACCCCTTCGTATGGTGATGCTATGAATTACGGAAGAGGTTAGATCAGGTATTCTAATGTTATCATTGTCTGACATTGTATTGTCCTGGGTGAGTTGCCTTAACGTCACTTCGTGACAGAAGCAAAAGCAAGAGCACGCCACGGAGTGGCATACGCATAAAGAAAAGATCAAGAGCGATACACTGGTATATGCTCTGCTTTTGATTTTCTCTTTTAATGCGTGCTCTTTGTCGGCTCTGCCGACGTTGCTTTTGCTTCTAAGTATAAGATTGGTAGTCTTGTATGCTTTGAAAGATCAAAAACCCTTAAAGGTCTTTAAGAGAAAATGATCTCAGTATTGACGCCGTTGATCTTTGTTAGGCTGCTTGCTCTAAGCCTTTTGTCCAGCGCTTAACGGTTGGGTAAGGAATGCCTAGCTCGGTTGAAATATCTTGTCGGTTCATTCCTTTCTCAATGAGAAGGGAAACTACTTCCGCTTGTTGCTGAGCTTTGGCCTTCTTTTTATCGGACTCTTGCTTTTCCCATGGCGTCATAACCAGTTCGGTGTTTATAGTTGCTAGCCGACCTAGCTTGCTTTTTAGGTAAACAGCCATTTCCATGCTTTGGACAAACAACATTACACGTTCTGTGCTGCTTCTATCTCGGAGTGATGTTCTGGCTACAGCTTGTAAGGTGCTCTCATAGAAGCGTTCAAACTCAATGGCTTTTCTTACCTCAGCGATAGGGACGCCTAACATTTCACTTAGGGTATGAAAACTTAGCGCATCATCATAGCTGACATTTCCATGCTGAAGGCATATAGCAATGTGTCTGTCTTGATAGCCATTAATGCCCCTGCTATCAATCGGTGGCTTAGTTATGCTTTCGCTGAAGTTGTACTGCATCCATTTATGTGCAAAGGCTAGCCCTCTCTCATCTCCTACCATGGCGGTGATGCAGCGTAGCCAGTCAGCTAGCTGTACACCCTCATCCCACGTATCAGCAGGCTTGCCATTGCGCTGCATCATGCTCTGAGTCTTGGAGTACTTTGTGGTCAAGAACGGGTGAAGCTCAACACGCTTTCCGTACCCATCGAATTCTGGTGTGAATATAGATGGCTCAAACTGCCAACCTTGGTAGGTGGCATAAATACCTAGGAGCGTATCCTGCACGTTGTTAGCTAGGATATGAACGCTATTGGCGTTAGAGAAAGCTGGTAGGAAATCTCTATATTTCACAATGCGTACAAGCCGCTTGCCCTTGGCATTTTGTGCTTCAACCTCAACGCTGCACTTGGGAGTCAGCATTGCTTTGAGAACGTCTAGGGCGGAGTCACTGAGGGCGCTGTTATCTTGAGCCCTAATCATATTCTCAACCAGAGCTATGTGCTCAGGCTTCAAGGCAGCTTTCTTTTCAGGGTTTACGGTCAGATAATTACCCAGACTTCCAATGTAGCTAATGCAGTCGAACTGGTAGCCCTTACAGTCTGATACGCTGGGAACCTCATCAACAACAAGCTCCCAACCGTCAAGGAGGCGAGGCTCTACGCGTCTCAGGGCCTCATGGGTAACCATAACTAGAGGTTGCGTATTTGCTGCTAAGACGTTTTCAATGTGTTGTGTCACATGCTCCACTGTGTCAGACGTTATGACTAAAGGGGATATACCAGCCTTCAGTTTGATAGTAAGAGCAAGCTCTTTGATTAGAGTATTGGTAGGCATCGCGTACACTATCTTGCTGGTGTATATGAGTGAGGGTAGTGCTTCGATGAATTTGGTTGATTTGCCGCTTCCTGGTAAGGCTTCTGCTACGTAGATAACCTTTGGCTTATTTGGGTTCAATCAGTTTCCCTTCTGTGATTAAGTTATCTATCATTCTGGTGATATGTCTGGGGTCTGTGAAAGTGCCCTCAAGATCGGCGGGGAGTGTGCTGCTGCCATGAACAGACAGCACCTGATATGCGCCATATTGGCTCATGCCATACTCACACTCTTTGTATTCCTTAATGCCTGTGATGAGTTTGTTCTTTTGTTCAATGCTACAGTCGATAGCACCTAGCGCTGATCGACGTTGTTCTAGTGCTTTAACTTCTGTTGGTGTCAAGTCTACTGCTTTCATAGTTATTCTCCTTGATTATACATTGCGCGAATGGCTGCCATCAGTTCCGCTTGCTCTTTCTGGGTTGCACCAGTGAGGACGGATTTAGTGGTGCCTGTAATATTTCCAAACGCATCACGTTGAACAATGCTTTGCTTGGTCTGCTGAGCGGATGAGCTATATGTGTTGTCCAAGTCAGTGAGCTGTCGAATAAGAGGGTCTGCTTTATAAAGCTCGTCTCGTACCTTCTGCTTAGATGCCTTCCACTGTGCTAATGCATCCTTAGAGGAAGTTAACGGGTTGCCTCTAGGTACAGGAGGTTCCTCGACTAGCTGATAGCCCCGTTCGATAAGGTCTGTTAGGACCGCCATGGAGGTATTACCTGTCTGACGTGCGAGTTCGTTGATTTCTGTCATGGTTATTGTGTTCATGTGTATCCTTAGAGTTCTACAATTCGATATTGATAGGGGGCGTTATACAGGTTGCTTGATTTTCTACGCTCGACTATCCCAGCATTCAACAAGTCTTTAAGGATGTAATCTACAGCCCTGCGTGTGAGTGCTGTGGCTTTCCCAAACTCGCCAACTGAGATTGTCGTCCATCCGTCCTCCTTGTCTCCGTTTAGGATCATTAAGTAGATTAGTTTGCGTGTAAGTGTTTTAAGGTGTGCATGACGCAGCGTCACAATGTCTTCTATTGTGGTATTCATTGGTTTCTCTGGTGTGATTATTGGGGCGGTCGGAAATTTGAGGGCGTTACTTTGGTGTGTTCAGATCTACTCTTGATGTGGAAATTGTTTCCGACCCTACTACCTATACTTGAATTTCGGGTGAAAGGTCTACAACACCAATTGGAAATAATTTCCGTACCTATCTAATACTCTTTTTTTGAGGCAGAAGAGGACAACGACTGCGGAAATAATTTCAGTGCCTCTATGTATATACTTAAATCTGAGAGAAAACCCTACACGGATTCTTAAAATTAATGTCTATCCGTAACTCTCAGCTACACCCATTCCTTTACTCATTGCCACTGTAGCCACTGTGAGGGGCTACAGGCTTATATGGCTATATGGGTGGCAGTTGAATGTCTATCGTCGCTCCTGTGCGCTTGCGGGTGGCTTAATCAATGAGATGAAGTACATCCTTCGCATTCAAATGTGAGTATCTAGCCACGGACCTAGTATCCCTATGTCCCGATACAATCATTATCTGAGCGTTGTTGAATCCTTTCTTGGCTACATTGGTTATACGCGTATGTCTTAACTGGTGAAGCCTGACGCTACAGTCAAGCCCTGCCTTGTTCCTTGCCAGCCTAACGGCCTGTGACACTGCATGAGGCGTCACAATAAACAGTCTCCCCCTATGTGCCTTGTTTGCTAGAGCCAGCCGCTGTGCTTCTTTCAGTAGCTCTATGGCACGCATGGTCAAGGGCACAGACCTAGTGCCGTTCTTACCATCCACTACATCCGCAATACGTTCATCCAGGTGAAGGCATTGGGTTGTGAGCTTGAGTATTTCTGAGCGTCTCATCGCTGTCTCATAGGCTAGTTCCACGATTAGGGCCATGGTGGGGGAGAGCTTGTTCAGCAACTGCCTAAGCTCGCCAGCACTGATTACCTTGTCGCTCGACTTGTCTGGCTTGGGTAGGGCTATGTCACTTACGGGGTTGTGTATGTCTATGAGCAGGCCACGCTTAGCGAACCTGAAGAAACGAGACATGAACGCTAGCTGTATGCGACAGGTAGCAGGCTTGACCGTTTGTAAACGCTTCAGCTTGAAGTCGTTGACTAGCTGAGGGGTGATGTCATGGATTGACTGAGGGAAGGCAGCAAAGAGCTGGTCAACAATCTTGATTGCGTGGTCATAGCTACCCTTGCCCTTGAGCATGGTTTCGCAATAGGTCATGCCAAGCGTGTAAAGGGTGTGCGTCTGATGCGTCTTGGTAACAGCCTCTAGCTGATCTGCCCATGCCTGGGCCAATGCTTGAGTGGGGAATGTTTTAGACTGCGGGGGGCTTCCTCTCAACCGAACCTGAGCGTTCCAGTTGCCAGAGGGAAGGGAGCGAATGTTAGCCATGATTGACGCCTCATAATGTGAATGGGCGTTCTCTTAGGGCTATAGGCTACGGGGCCTAGCGCCTAGCAGGGTGGCTCTTGACATGGTGGGGGTCGTTGGTTCGAGTCCAATCGCGCCTACCAAACAAAATCCGCTCTGCTGGGCGGTCTAGAAGGGCTCACCGAAAGGTGGGCCCTTTTTTGTGTGCGCCTGAAATTTGGGCGCAGTTTCGCCACGCCCCGTTCGCGGCGGACGGTGAAGCGGGCGATCAGAAGAAAAGCTGAGCCACCGCTAGCAGACAGATGATCTGGACGAGCATCTGGCCGAGAATTTCGCCATTGAACGTTTCCATATGCGTTTGTCCGGCGTACATAGTGGCTAGCCTCTTTGTCGGCAATATTGCCCTGAACGATGCACAGAACGTGCGGTTGCTTTGTTGAGTGTAGTGGCTGAATGAGAATCTTCACGCCGGGCCGACACAAGGCGATCACCCCCCCCCACGGTTTGTCGGTCTGCAGCGACAATTCTCCCGCCTTGGAAAAAACCACTCGAAACACGTCGCCCCGCCCTGGGAGCTGCCGCTGTAGCGCCGGGGATGCGTCGCGTGAGCGCTGTTGGCGTTTACAAGCGTCGAGGTGATCCGTAGATTGCCTCGAGTCTATTTTTGTCGTCGCCTGTGAGGAAGCCACACCGTGCCCATCCCCGGTTCAGCTGTATTTGCCCAGCGTTATCGCGCCTTCCTGTTCGATATGGATGGCACCTTGCTCAACTCCATTGCGGCTGCCGAACGGGTGTGGAGTATCTGGGCTGAACGTCATGGCCTGGATGTGGCGGCGTTCC
>Ga0208898_1000147_pt1 | contig 59866 bp, 65 predicted proteins | sample VirMetDEL_Mar_4_FD_184513 | JGI IMG/M metagenome (GOLD analysis project Ga0208898, IMG submission 184513) | Aqueous microbial communities from the Delaware River and Bay under freshwater to marine salinity gradient to study organic matter... | ecosystem: Environmental > Aquatic > Marine >... | reverse complement strand
TTGAAGTGTGGAGACACAGAAATAGAACAACGATTAAGTATTCTATATTTAAAACGTCGTTTAAATGCCAGCAATTGATAAGTAGAATATACAGGATATTACTTGGCGAAGAAGATATGCCAACATCTGATAGAAGTGTATTTTATAATAACAAAACATATACTGACAAAGTCTTTAACAAGGCTATTGATGATATGATAAAAGATAAAGATAGATAATGGGGTTCAAACTAGGAAAAGGAAAAAGACCAATAGCATCAAGAGGCCAAGTTACCAAAAAAATGAGGTTTGGTAAAGAAGGCGGAGAAAGTGATGTGTCTGTTCCAGGAACTCCAGTTATTAGAAAAAACCTAGAAGAAGGTATACTAGGTGAAGCCAACATGGATGGATCTATATATATTAGTAATAAGATTGTTCCTGGTAGCGAAGAAGAAAGACAAGTAATAAATCATGAAATGCGACACGCTACAGATATGAGAGTAGGTAAGTTGGCGTATGGAGATAATTACATAAAGTACAATGGCGAAACCTTTATGAGAGAAACTATCAACGGTAAAGATATGATTAAGGTTGATGGTAAGTGGAAAGAAGCTGGTGACGGTGGATTTCCTTGGGAAGATGACGCTAACAACGGAAACGGACACTAATATGATACAAAATATAATGGGAGGGCTTTTAGGCAAAGTCTTAGATAATGCAGAAGGAATACTCGACAAAGTTATCACAACAGATGAAGAAAGAGATCAAGCAAAGTTGGCTCTTAAGAAGCTACTCTTGGAAGCAGAAAAGGAAGCGTTTGCTAAGGAGGTCGAGGATCGCAAGTCTGCAAGAGATATGTATAAAGACGATGCTATTATTCAAAAGGTTCTAGCAACGTTATTTACTATAGCTTATTTTGGTATTACATTTATAATGTTCAATTATTTTGTAACTAAGAGTATAGACCTTGGTGAATTTGAAATAAGCTTTATATCAAGTATCTTTGGTGCAATGAGTGCTAAAGTAAATACAATAATAGACTTCTTCTTCGGTGGAAGTTCAAAGAAAAACGAACAAACTAACAATAATTAAAATGGGAATTAATTCAACAGAAGTAAGCTACGGCTTTGGACAACTAGGTAGCGGATTTGTAGCAGACACAGGCGCTTTTACCCCTCCGACTGGAAAAGTTATAATCGGCATACAATTTGTAACTGATTCTGCTTTTACTACGTTAACGGCTGACGCAACTAACACAGACGACGTCGCTTTTACTGGCACAGCTACTCAAGTAGCTCAAAACGGTGGTAGCGCAGATGCTATTACAAGTTCAATAACTTTCCCCGCTGGTATGACTGTGTTTGGTCGATGGACAGCGGCTACGTTATCATCAGGAAGCGCAATTTATTATTTCGGTAAGTAATGTTAGGATTAGGGCTAGGTTCACATAAAGCTAGTGCCTTAAGGTCTCTAGCGGCTAAGCTATTAGCTAAACTAAGAGGAAGATCTACTTATTACGAAAACAATCAAGCCTCAAAAGACACTATTCACGAAATAGACAACTACGAGCTTCTAGACAAAGCTACTATACTACTTACTCCTACTGCAACAAGTGATGCGTTAGTACATTCTGTAAAGACTTATACAGGTGATGATTTTTTAACTTCTACTTGGGCATCTCCTACAGGTGGTTGGAGTGTAACTGCCGATGGAGTTTCTAATAGCGGTACAAATGGAAATGTAAGGCAAGTTATAGAAATGACTGACTATTTTGGTCATAGATTTAGATTAACTTACACTTTATCTAATGTTACTGATAGCACGACACTTTCAGTTAAGTTTGGAGGCGGTAGTACTGTTGCTGTCGAGGGGACAAACGGCACTTATACTGTGTATTTAACAAATGACGCTACTGTTGATAACTTTCAATTTTTGACAGGTGGTGATTGGGCAGGTGATATAACCAACATATCATTAGTAGAAGTATCATCAGACTTTGACTTCGATAGAGCAAGTAGTGCTACAAGAATAAACTCTGATGGTTTAGTACAAGATATGCAGAGTATTACTGACCCTGAATTAGTTACTAATGGTACTTTTGATACTGATAGTGATTGGACTTTTAGTAATGTTGGTGGAACTCACGGTTGGAGAATAGCTGATGGTAGAGCAATATGCGATACAAACGCTACTACTAAAAATAGAAATATGACGTCAAGTCTTAGCTTAGATGGTAGCAAAGATTACAAATTAACTTTAGATATTTTACAGTCTGCTGACAATATTACCGTATATGTAGGAGGTACAGCGTTATCTACAACATTGCCAACAGGTGAAAACTTAGGATATGAATATTATATATCATCAGCAGACCATAGTGGCGGCGTACTTATGTTTTACGCAGGAAGTAGCGATTTACAAGAAATTGACAACGTATCAGTAAAAGACGTTACATTTAGTACAGATGTAGATTTAGCTAGAATAAACTATGATAGTAATGGAGAGAATGGGCATATATTGTTAGAGCCTAGCTCTACTAATCTTGTTACTTATAGTGAGGATTTTGACGAGACAACAAGTGATTGGGCTAATACAAATGTTAGTGTAGAAAAAAATAGCACAATTTCACCACAAGGAATAAATAATGCAGCAAAAATAACCGAAGATACAAGTAACGATGAACACAGAATTCAGTTTACTTTTTCTCAAACTATCAATACTAATTATTCTTATAGCATTTTTGTAAAAGCCAACGGTAGAGATTATTTCGGTATAAATATTGGAGCTAGTAGATTGTTTGCTAATTTTGACTTGATTAATGAAACTGTGACTAGAGTTTCATCTAATGGAACAGACTTCAACAATGAAAGCGCAAGTATAACTGCTTTTGGTAATGGTTGGTATAAGTGTACTTTAAGTGGCTATGCTCTAACTACCAATGGAAGCTACATAAGATTTGCACTAAGAAATATATCATCTACTAGTTCAAGTTTAAGTTACTTAGGAGATGGTGTGAGTGGTGCTTATGTATGGGGCGCACAACTAGAAGCCTTGCCCTACGCTACATCATACATACCAAATCACGGAACAGCAGTAGGTGTTACAAGAGCAACAGAAACACTAACAGGTAGTGGCAATAGTACATTAATAAACTCAACAGAGGGTGTGTTATATGCAGAGATAGCTGATATAACTAATGATAATCTTAGCGATAATAATATAATATCTATTTCTAAAAGTACAGATGAAGAATTTAGAGTACATATTGCATTAAAAACAGATGGAGCTATACAAGGATTTATTAGAGAAGGAGCCGGTAATACTAAATTAGATGTTTCAACAACAACAGTTTTACCAAGTACTTCTTTTTTTAAGGTAGCTGTTTTATTTGAAAGTGGCAACAATAAGTTATATGTAAATGGTTTGCAAATAGGCAGCACTGATGCAAGTACATTTTCTAATTTACAACTAAACTCTTTACAATTTAATAGAGGAGATGACGACAAAATATTCTACGGCAAATGCAAAGCACTAGCAGTATTTAATGAGGCTCTTGAAGATGACGAACTAGAATTACTAACAGGTGTAACTAACTATGGTTCATTCGGTGAACTAGCATCAGCTAACGGATATACAATAATATAATGGGAAAAGGTATAGTAAAATTAGGAGAAGGTAATTGGGCAGTTAAAGATGGTAATCTACTAGCTGCTAAAGAAACCAATGGTAGATTCAAGAATGCAGAGTTTACTGTTACTAGAGGTACAGATGCTACTTATGTAGGTAAAGATGGTCTTATATCTAATGAAACAGGTGATAACACCCCTCGTATAGACTTTACAGATAATACTGATGGTCATTTATTACTTGAACCTGAGAGTACTAATCTTGTTCCTTATAGTGAAAACTTTGAAGGTGGCTCTTGGACTAATGAAAGTATTGGAACAACACCAACTTTAGAAGGTGGTTATACTGCACCTGATGGTAGCAATAGTGCATATAAAATATCTAATGCTAATCAAGATAGCTTTTGGTATTATCCAAGCGTTGCTGATTCTGATGATTCTAGAACGATATGGGCAAGAACTGTAAGTGGAACGGGAACTGCTCAATTAACATCACATAACTCTAATACTAACAATACTTTCAACTTAACAGAAACTTGGCAGAGATTTGAAGTTAATGGAACAACTTCAGGAACAGGCTCAACTAGCTTTTACGCAGTAGATTTTAGAGGTAGTGGAACTCTTACAGAGTTGTTAGTATGGGGCGCACAACTAGAAGAACTATCCTACGCAACTTCTTACATACCTACTAATGGCTCAACAGTAACTAGAGATGCAGAAATAGTACGAAGAGTGAGTATAGATGAGATTGATATACCACAAGAAGAAGGTACAATTTATTTAGAGTTAAAAGGATATGAAAAGAATACAGAAATATTTAATTTTAATAGAAGCACGTCCAACTCTATACACGTTTTTACAGACTCCGCTGGAGCTTTAAAAGTTCAAGCATTTTACGAGCCAGAAGGTACAGGCACTGCAGCTAGTGTTACACTGAATAATAATATAAGCAAAGTTGCTATTGCTTTTAAAAACGGCAGTTTTATAGTATATGCTGATGGAGAAGAAGAATTAAACACATCTACTTTTGTTTGGACTCCTACTACCTCTATAGATAAAATATACTTTAATCAAGGTGGTTACGTAGCACAACGAGGTTTGTCTAAAGTAAAAGCATTAAAAATATATAAAGAAGCGTTTAACACCACTCAGCTAGATGAGTTAACAAGTTAATTATGAATAAAATAGGAAAATACGAATTTACAAACGAATCTACAGCTAAAAGTAAAATAGCTGCATTAGGCACTGCTACAGATGAAAATGGTAACACATACCCAACTCATAAGCATTGTATCGTTGAATTAGGTAATATTGTAATCACACCAGGTGATTATGATGAGGAAGGTAATGAACTTACAGCCCCAGTACTATCTGAGATGTATCACGTAGACGTATTGTGGAAAGATCTAACTATCAATGAAGATGGTGATTTAGATGGCGACCACGATGCTTGGGATAGTTACAAGGTAGATATTGATGGCGAAGGTGTTCATAGCTTCTTAGGATTGTCCTACGCGGACATGAAAGTATAACAATTATTAATTAAATTAAATTAAATGGGAAAATCAATCGACTTGGCTGCTAAGCCAGAAAAAATCACAGACGAACAATTGAAGCAAATTCAAGAAATAGTTAGTAACATAAACAAGTGTCAAATAGACATAGGTTCCATAGAAACTAAAAAACATCAACTACTTCACAACATTGTTAATCTTCAAGATGCTTTAATGGCTTTGCAAGGAGAGCTTGAAAAACAATACGGAACAGTTGACGTTGACATTCACACAGGAACTATAAACTACAAAGAAAATGAGCAAGCTGATACGAAAAATTAGTATCGGCAAAGATTACAAGAATGACGCCATGCACTATGCCGTTGGGCAAGAAGTGTATGGTGGTCATACTATTTGCGATATTATAGAAGAAGAAGATAAGTTTTCCGTTTACATAAGAAAAGGTAAAGATGTTTTGCCTTGGAAAGACTTTAACAAGAATATGGCTGTTTCAGTCGAATATAACCTTCAGTATTAATGAAAAGTGTTCACGACTTTATTGTAACACCTGTTGGTCAAAGATACAACAATGTCAAAAAGGTTGGTGATAAAGACTTAATAGTTAACAGCGAAATATTTAATCACCAGCACGTTAACAGGTTGGCTAAAGTATTAGCTGTGCCTACCGTTGGAAAAACAGATATTAAGGTTGGAGATGAAGTTATAGTTCACCACAACGTTTTTAGAAGATGGCATGACGTTAAAGGTAGAGAAAAGAACAGTAGAAGTTTTATAGACGAGCAAACTTATGTTATTTCTATAGATCAAATATTTTTAATTAAAAGAAACAACAAGTGGGCAGCTCCAAAAGGCTATTGTTTTGTAAAGCCTATAAAAGCTATTGACAAGTTTAACACTGACGCTGAAAGACCTTTAGTAGGTATTGTTAAGTATTCAGACGGAACTGTAGACGTTGGTGATTTAGTTGGTTTAAGACCTAATTCTAAATACGAGTTTATTGTTGACGGACAAAGATTATATAGAGTATTATCAAGTTTTATTACAATTAAGTATGAATATCAAGGAGACGAAGAAGAGTATAATCCAAGCTGGGCATAAAGCAGTTGAAGAGCTCATTAAAGTGGCAAAAGAAGCTATCGTTGATAGTGGTGATGATATTACTGCTGACAGGCTTAAAAACGCTGCGGCAACAAAGAAGCTCGCTATATTCGACGCGTTCGAGATACTTAACAGAATTCAAGAGGAAGAAAATTTACTTAGTGGTAAAGAACCAGAGAAGAAAGAAGAGCGTGTATTTAAAGGATTTGCTGAAGGAAGATCTAAATGAGTTACGAGCAAACGCTATATAGTATAATTGAGCCTATTAAGAAAACTACGATTAGTAGACTTAATAAAGGTAAAAAGTGGAAGTACGGTTATGACAAAGACCACGATGTTGTCGTTATATCTAAGACTGGTCAAATAGGTGAAATATACGAAATTCAAAATTTAAAAATAGCTCTACCAAAAGCGCCTAGCAATGTTTACACTAACGAAGAGCAGAAGTGGCGTAAAATAGAATATCCTAAGCCTTTAGCAAAAATAAAAAACATATTTGACTGGAGAGCTTATCCTGAAGAGCAAAAAGAACAATGGTACGATTATATAGATGAAGAATTTAAAAGAAGAGACGAAGGCTTTTGGTTTTGCAATGCTGGTGTTCCAACTTATCTTACGGGAACTCACTACATGTACCTCCAGTGGTCGAAAATAGACGTTGGTGCTCCAGACTTTCGTGAAGCTAATAGGTTGTTTTTTATATTTTGGGAAGCTTGCAAAGCTGATAAAAGATGTTATGGTATGTGTTATCTTAAAAATAGGCGTTCTGGTTTTTCTTTTATGAGCTCTGCTGAAACCGTTAACTTAGCTACAATATCGAGTGATAGTAGATATGGAATACTATCCAAAAGTGGAGCTGATGCAAAAAAGATGTTTACCGACAAGGTTGTACCTATATCAATAAACTATCCTTTTTTCTTCAAACCTATACAAGATGGTATGGATAGACCAAAGTCTGAATTAGCATATCGTGTACCAGCGAGTAAGTTTACTCGTAAAAAAATAGAGGTTAACGAACAGCTAGAAGATATAAAAGGTCTAGACACCACGATTGACTGGAAAAACACTGGAGACAACAGTTATGATGGTGAGAAACTTTCTTTACTTGTACACGATGAAAGTGGTAAGTGGGAAAGGCCTGACAATATACTTAACAACTGGCGAGTTACAAAGACTTGTCTTAGACTAGGTTCTAGAATAGTTGGCAAGTGTATGATGGGTTCAACAAGTAATGCCTTGGATAAAGGTGGTGATAATTTTAAAAAGTTATATCAAGATAGTGATGTAACGCAAAGAAATAGAAATGGTCAAACACGTTCTGGTTTATACTCTCTGTTTATCCCAATGGAATGGAACTATGAAGGATTCATTGATGAATATGGAAGCCCTGTCTTTAATACTTCCGGACGAGACGTTTATGGACCCGACGGTGAATTAATAGACATAGGTATTATTGAGCACTGGGACAATGAGGCTGATGGATTAAAAGGAGATCAAGATGGTTTAAATGAATTTTACCGTCAGTTTCCTAGAACAGAAGAACACGCTTTCAGAGATGAGGCAAAAAACAGTATATTTAACTTAGTTAAGATATACGAACAAATAGATTATAATGAAGGCATTAGAAATAGCTCTGTAGTTAATACAGGTAATTTCCAATGGGTGAACGGAGTAAAAGATACAAAGGTTGTTTTTTATCCAGATCCAAAAGGTAGGTTTAACATTAGTTGGGTACCGCCTACAAACCTTCAGAATAGAGTTATAATAAAGAACGGAGTTAAATACCCGGGTAACGAACACGTTGGTGCGTTTGGGTGTGATAGCTACGATATTAGTGGAACAGTAGACGGTAAAGGATCTAAAGGTGCTTTGCATGGTTTAACAAAGTTTTCTATGGAAGACGCTCCACCAAATCACATGTTCTTAGAATATATTGCAAGACCACAAACCGCTGAAATATTTTTTGAAGATGTACTAATGGCATTAGTATTTTATGGTATGCCACTACTCGCGGAAAATAACAAACCTAGATTACTTTACTATTTAAAACGTAGAGGATATAGAGGTTTCAGTATGAATAGACCAGATAAAATATGGAACAAGCTATCTGTAGCAGAAAAAGAAGTTGGTGGTATACCAAACTCTAGTGAGGATATAAAACAAGCTCACGCTGCAGCAATAGAAATGTACATACAAGACCATGTCGGACATTTAGGTGATGGTAACTATGGCAACATATACTTTAACCAAACACTAAATGAGTGGAGTAGGTTTGATATAAACAAACGTACAAAGTTTGATGCCGCGATAAGTTCTGGTTTAGCTATAATGGCTTGTAATAGACACTTGTATAGACCACACGGAGAAATTAAAAAACCAAAGTTAAACCTTAACATATCCAGATATAGTAACACTGGTAACACATCAAAAATAATAAAATAAAAATATGGCAGAGTCTGTTGTAAGTAATTATTTTCCAAGTCAAGTCGTTAGCGATGCAGAAAAAATAAGCTATGACTATGGTTTAAAGGTAGCTAAAGCTATCGAGTCAGAATGGTTTAACGATAACAATGGTAGTCACAGATATGAAGACTATCAAAATGATTTTCACAAGCTAAGGCTATACGCTAGAGGCGAACAATCAATAAAAAAATATAAAGACGAGCTTTCTATAAACGGTGATTTATCGTATTTAAACTTAGACTGGACGCCAGTGCCAATCATACCAAAGTTTGTAGATATTGTGGTTAACGGTATAGCAGAACGCGTATATGATATTAAAGCGTATTCGCAAGACCCTAACGGCGTTGCTAAAAGAACAGAGTATATGGAAAGTATACTTGGCGACATGGCGGCTAGAGAAATGAATGACTTTGCCGCTGAAGAGTTTGGCATGAACTTGTACGAAAACGACCCTGAAACCTTACCGCAAACACAAGAAGAACTAGAGCTTCACATGCAGCTAACATATAAGCAGGCTGTAGAGATAGCTGAAGAGCAAGCTATAAAAGTTTTGATGGAGGGTAGCAACTACGATTTGATTAAGAAGCAGTTTTTCTACGACCTCACTGTGTTAGGTATTGGCGCGGTAAAAACTAGCTTTAATACTTCTGAGGGTGTAGTTGTAGACTATGTTGACCCTGCTGACTTAGTTTACTCTTACACAGAGTCGCCATACTTTGACGATATATACTACGTGGGTGAAGTTAAAGAAATACCTATAAACGAATTAGTTAAGCAGTTTCCTCACTTAGAGCAATCTGACTTAGAAGAAATACAACAAGCTGGAGTAAACACTTCTTCAAATAGAAATAAAAGTAGAGGCTACAGCCGAGAAGACAATAACAAAGTTCAAGTTTTGTATTTTAACTACAAGACCTACATGAACGAAGTTTATAAAATAAAAGAAACAGGTAGCGGCGCTGATAAAGCTATAGAAAAAGACGATAACTTTAATCCGCCTGAAGACGTTGAAAACTTTTCTAAACTACAGAGATCAATAGAGTGCTTATACGAAGGCGCTATGGTTTTAGGTACAGACAAACTTCTTAAGTGGGAAATGTCTAAGAACATGATGAGACCTAAGAGCGATTTTACTAAAGTTAAAATGAACTATAGTATTGTAGCTCCTAGAATGTACAAAGGTAGAATAGAATCTTTAGTTAAGCGTATTACAGGTTTTGCTGATATGATACAGCTTACACACTTGAAGCTACAGCAAGTAATGTCTAAGATGGTTCCAGACGGTGTTTATCTTGACGCAGATGGTTTAGCTGAAATAGACTTAGGCAATGGAACTAACTATAGCCCACAAGAAGCTTTAAACATGTTCTTCCAAACGGGTAGTGTTATTGGACGAAGCTTTACTTCTGAGGGTGATATGAATCCAGGTAAAGTACCTATTCAAGAAATTACATCTGGATCTGGTGGTAACAAGATACAAGCGCTAATAGGTAATTACAACTATTACTTGCAAATGATACGTGATACAACCGGGCTTAACGAAGCTAGAGACGGTAGTACTCCTGACGAAAGAGCTTTAGTTGGTGTTCAAAAAATGGCCGCGGCTAATTCAAACACCGCTACTAGACATATATTAAACTCTGGTTTGTATTTAACAACTGAGGTTGCAGAGCAACTATCACTTAGAATATCTGACATCATAGAGTACTCGCCGACAAAAGATGCGTTTATACAAAGTATTGGTGTGCACAATGTAGCTACGCTAGAAGAAATGTCTAACTTACATCTGTATGACTTTGGCATATTCTTAGATTTAGCACCAGACGAAGAAGAGCAAGCTAAGTTAGAAAACAATATACAGCAAGCCTTAGCTCAACAAACTATAGACTTAGAGGACGTTATTGATTTAAGAGAGATAAAGAACATTAAGCTTGCTAATCAACTTCTTAAGATACGTAGGAAGAAGAAAATGCAAAGAGATCAGCAAATACAACAACAAAATATTCAAGCTCAGTCTCAAGCCAACATACAGCAACAACAAGCTTCTGCTCAAATGGAAGTACAAAAGCAACAAGCGCTTAAGCAGGCTGAAGCTCAGCTAGCACAAATGCAGGCGCAGCTTGACGCTCAGAAACTGCAAGCAGAGTCTGTCATTAAAGAAAGACTTATGGCGCAAGAGTTTCAGTATAACATGCAGTTAAGAGCTATGGATAATCAGACGCTGATGAATAGAGAAAAAGAAAAAGAAGATCGTAAAGATAATAGAACTAAAATCCAAGCTACGCAACAATCAGAGCTTATAGATCAAAGAAAATCAGGTAAACCACCTAAAAACTTTGAGTCATCAGGTAATGATACTATTGGAAGTGGATTTAATCTAGGTGCATACGAACCTAAATAAATTACTAATTTATATTTTATATTATGGAAGAAAACGAAAACGTAGTTGAAGAAACTACACAAGAACAACCCGTAGAAAAGGTTGAAGAGAGTAAATTTAATTCTGCTGACGACGATAGCGTTTTTAAAGTAGATTTAAGTAAACCAATTGAAGATGAAAAACCAGAAGAAACAACAGAAGTTGCAGATGGCCCAACTGACGACACAGGAGTGGTTGGAAGCGATGAAAGTGCCGACGCCACACCGGAACAAGAAGAAGTACAGCCGGAAGCCGAAGCACAAGATGCAGTACTAGAAGAAATTACTGATGAAGAGCCGAACGAGGCTTTGAAAGAGTTGGTTGATGAAGTAGAGGAGGCTGTAGAAGAAGCCGCGGTTACTGGTCAGCCACTACCAGAAAACATTCAAAAGTTAGTTGACTTTATGAATGATACTGGCGGTACATTAGAAGACTATGTTAACTTAAACAGAGATTACTCTGGTTTAGACAACTTAACTCTTCTAAGAGAATATTATAAGCAAACTAAACCTCATCTAGACGCGGAAGAAATAGACTTCATGATGGAGGATCAATTTTCTTTTGACGAAGAAATGGACGAGGATATAGATATAAAAAGAAAGAAATTAGCTTTGAAGGAGCAAGTTGCTCAAGCAAAGAACCACTTGGAGAGTGTAAAATCCAACTACTATGATGAAATTAAAAATGGCTCAAAGTTAACAAAAGAACAACAGAAAGCTATTGATTTTTTCAACAGGTATAACAAGGAGTCGGAAGAGTCCAAAAAAGTAGCTGAAAAGCGACTCAGTACTTTTAAACAGAAAACTGATAATCTTTTCAACGACAAGTTCAAAGGTTTTGAATACAACGTCGGTGATAAAAAGTATAGGTTTAATGTTAAGAATAAAGAGTCGGTTAAAGAAACGCAGAGTGATATTAACAACTTCATCAAAAAGTTTTTGAACGAAGACAATACAATCTCTGATGCTAAAGGTTATCATAAATCTTTATATACAGCTATGAACCCAGATGCTATAGCACAGCATTTTTACGAGCAAGGCAAAGCTGACGCTCTAAAAGATAGTGTTGCTAAATCTAAAAACGTTAGTATGAATCCTCGCCAAGAACACGGTAGAGAGATTGAGGCTGGCGGAGTAAAGGTTAGAGTAGTGGGTGAAAATTCTTCTGATTTTAAGTTTAAAATTAATAAACGAAAATAAATTATTAACCCATTTAAAATAAATTAAAAATGGCAATTAACAGTTACACTCCGGCTGGTAAAGACTTTACTCAAAAGGTTATCGGATCGGAAAATTATTTAGACCTACAAAACAGTGGGTGGGCACAGCAATATCTTCCAGACTTAATCGCTGAAGAAGCTGAGGTTTTTGGTAAAAGAACTATCTCAGGATTCTTAGGTCAAGTAAGTGCTGAAGAAGCTATGTCTGCTGATCAAGTTGTATGGTCAGAGCAAGGTAGGTTACACTTATCTTATGAATGTACTATTACGTCTGCCGAGGCTTCTACAATGAAGGTGGCTAAAACTCAAGACGGTGTAAATCAAACTTCAGATCACGGTATTAGAGTTGGTGACATGGTATTAATCGCTGGTGGTGGTCAAACTATTACAGCTCGCGTAAGTGATGCTGATGCTGGCACTGACGCTTTTACAGTTACTCCTTATGGATATGAGCATTTAGATGATGCTGGCTTCGCAGATACTGATGATACTTGTAAAGTTTTAGTATTCGGTTCTGAGTTCGCTAAAGGAACTAACAACCAAACAAGAGCTAACGAGCCTGTTTTCCAAACTTACACTAACAAGCCAATCATCATCAAAGACATGTACGAAGTATCTGGATCTGATGCTGCTCAAATCGGTTGGGTTGAAGTTTCTGGTGAAGACGGACAAAACGGTTATTACTGGTACTTAAAAGCTGCTGGTGATACTAAAGCTCGTTTCAACGACTACCTAGAAATGGTATGTATTGAAGCTGAAAAAGCGGCTGAAGAATCAATCGTATTAGGCGCTGCTAACGACGCTCTTGGACTTCACGGTACTGAAGGTCTTTTCAAAGCGATTACTTCAAGAGGCCACCAATCATCTGGTGTTACTGGTGTTAACGCTGCTACTGATTTAGCTGAGTTTGACGCTATGCTAGCTGCCTTTGATGAAAACGGCGCTATTGAAGAAAACATGATGTTTGTAAACAGAGCTACGTCTCTTGCTATCGACGATATGTTAGCTTCAATGAACTCTTACGGTGCTGGTGGTACTTCTTACGGAGTATTCGACAACTCTGAAGATATGGCATTAAACTTAGGTTTCTCTGGTTTCCGTAGAGGTTCTTACGACTTCTATAAGTCTGACTGGAAATACTTAAACGATAAGCAAACTAGAGGCGGTATCAATGCTGCTGCAACTGGTGGTGAAGCTATTCGTGGTGTTGTTATCCCAGCTGGTGTATCTAATGTGTACGACCAAGGTTTAGGTAAAAACCTTAAGCGTCCATTCTTACACGTACGTTACCGCGCTTCTAACATGGAAAGCAGAAAGAACAAATCTTGGGTTACAGGATCTGTTGGAGCTGTTACTTCTGACTTAGACGCAATGACAATGAACTTCTTATCTGAAAGATGTATGATTGTTCAAGGTGCAAACAACTTCTGCTTGTTTAACTAAGCGTTTGTATTAATAGAGGGGAGGATAATCTCCTCCTCTCTTTTTTTTTTAATTATTATTATATTATATCATGGCAAAAAAACAAACAAAAAAAGCTGAGGTAGAACAGCCAGAAATAAAAGCTACAAATGAAATGAAACCAGTTACTGTCGAGGTGAAAGAAAAACCTTTACCAACGCCAGTAAAAGATACTTGGGAAATAAAAGATAGATTTTACATGCTTAAAAGCAACGACAAGCCATTAAGCAAGTTGATAAAAGGTAGTAATATTTATTATTTCGACGAAGAAAAAGGTTATGAAAGAGAGTTAAAATATTGTTCAAACCAACGAACTGTATTTGTTGATGAAATGCAAGGTGACCAGAGGTTAGAGCATATTATATTTAGAAACGGCGTTTTAAACGTTCCTAAAAACAAAACTGTACTTCAAAAACTTTTGTCTTTATATCACCCACAAAGAGACAAGATTTTTTACGAGCATAAGCCCGCTGCTATCGCTAGCAATCAGGTTGAGATGATACAAGTAGAAATCGAAGCATTAAACGCGGCTCAAAGCTTAGATATTGATATGGCTGAAGCTGTAATGCGTGTAGAGCTTGGCTCTAAGGTGTCTAAGATGAGTTCTAAGGAGCTTAAAAGAGATTTACTATTATATGCTAAAAGAAATCCTTCTTTATTCCTAGAACTAGTAAACGATGACAACGTTCAGCTTAGAAACTTTGGTATCAAAGCGAATGAGCTTGGAATCATTAAATTATCATCAGATCAAAGAACTTTTAGTTGGGGATCTAACGATAGAAAACTAATGACAGTTCCGTTTGATGAGCACCCATATTCTGCTTTAGCCGCATGGTTTAAAACAGATGAAGGTATGGAGATATACTCCAACATAGAAAAGCGATTAAACGCGTAATCATCCTATAGTAGAGCAGCCACTCTTCGGGGTGGTTGCTTAACTATAAAAATAAAACATAATGGCGGAACAATTTGCAAACGTAGATACTGTCTACCAGACAGTGTTAGCATTAGCTAACAAAGAACAAAGAGGTTACATTACGCCTCAAGAGTTTAACTTATTCGCTAGACAAGCTCAGATGGAAATATTTGAGCAATACTTTTACGATCTTGATCAAATTAAAAGAGGTGTTCAAGCAACTAGCTCTAGTTTTTCGCCTAACTTAAAGCAAATTTTAGAAGACTATTTATCTAAGTTTATAACAACCGCTAATCTGACTATTCCATCAGCTACTTTACCTTCTGATCATTACAAGTGCTCTTCAGCAATACTTATAGCTGATCAAAATAGGTACAATATAGAAAAAATTAATAGAGCTGATAGCTTAAAAATTACTAGTAGCGGTTATTTAACAAAGCCAAATGTAAAAAGGCCAAACTACTATGTGGCTGGCAACACGTTTTACTTAATGGCAAATATTGAAGAAAGTTACGCTGCGAATCATGTTGTTTCTTACTCTTATTTTAGAAAGCCTACTGATCCTAACTGGACATATTTAGTTGTTAATGAAAAAGCAATATGGGCGCCCAATAATTCTACTCGACATTTTGAGTTAGACAAGGCTGAAGAAAGAACCTTGATTTTAAAAATACTACAGTACGCAGGAGTATCTATAAAAGAGCTTACGTTAACTCAAGTGGCGGGTCAAGCCGATGCTAATACGACTGCTCAACAAAAACAATAAAAAATGGGATATTTATACGGTAAAACAGACTTAAGCTATTACGAAGGTTCAGAGCACGGTGACTATCAGTTTTGTTCTTTAGATGATATTATAGAGCAATTTATGGTTGTTTATGTTGGTGATGAAAAACTAATAACTAATGTTAGTAGAACAGACGTGCAGTTTCACGCGTATAGAGCTTTAGCTGAGCTTTCTTTTGACACTTTTAAATCTGTAAAAGCTCAACAGATAGAGGTGCCGCCAAGCTTAACCATGATATTGCCAAAAGACTATGTCAACTACACAAGGCTTAGTTGGGTTGATTCTTCTGGTGTTAAACATCCTCTATACCCTACAAAAGATACTTCAAATCCATTTGAAATAAAGCAAAACTCAGATGGCACTTATGAGTTTCCAACTCAAGCAGATCTTTTTCAAAACGCAAGTTTTACAGATGGCTTAGAAGGTTGGACAAAAAGCCCACAAGTAGTAAGACCTCCTTCTGTAGGCGGAGTTGTAACTAGTATTTCAGTAGACGCCTCCGCAGAAAATCCAGTTGTAAAGTTTCAAAACCACGCTACAATAGGAAGTTCTAATGGTAATTCTTCTTATGGCTATTGCACATATATATATCAAGAGATAGACGCTACAGATCTTGGCGCTATATCTTTTGGAGCTACAGCAACTACCAATGCCTCTTCAAGTTTAACCATTACAGAGGCTGAAGCTGCTGCAGCTATTACAAACTACGGTACCGCTGGAACTTTCACTAAACCTGGTAGTACAGTTAGAGTTGGGCTTTCTACTCAGCCACCTTCCGACGAAATCTCTATGCAAAACTATGTTTGGCAAGGCGTACAGTACCACGCTCCCACTCCAAATGCTAATCCAAACTATTTTGACTTAGGCTATATAGAGTGGACACAGGGTGAAAGCGGTCTTAAAAATTACGAAGGAGAGCTTATAGACTTGACAAATGCTACTGGCGCGATATATTTGGTTGCGTTAAGTATTATTGATCACACGGATATTGATGTTACGGCCTACAACAGTAGCCTGCTATTTGACACGGCTACTGTAGATGATATAGCAATATCAAATCTTAATGTTAAGCCTTCTTTAACAGAAGTAGATTCTGGAGTTTCTTCAACTTTTAAAAATTATAAAGCAAACACACCTCACGAAAATCAAACTGAGGATTACGAAGACGATACGTATTGGCCTCAGCAAGGTGAAAGATATGGCCTTGAACCAACAAGAGCTCAAATAAACGGATCTTACTATATAGACAACAGAATGGGCAAAATAAACTTTAGCTCTAACATTGCTGGAAAAACTGTGATATTAGATTATATAAGTGATAGCCTTGGCACCGACGGCGAAATGAAAGTACACAAGTTTGCTGAAGATGCAATATACAAATGGATAACCCACTCGGTGTTATCAAGCAGGATAAACATACCTGAGTATATAGTTCAGCGTGCTAAAAAAGAGAAGTTTGCTGCAACTAGACAAGCAAAGCTAAGACTATCAAACATTAAGTTAGAGGAGATTACTCAAATACTTAGAGGTAAGTCTAAGCAAATAAAACACTAGTAGATGGCAGAAATAAAAAACACATTTCTTAAAGGTAAAATGAATAAAGACCTTGACGAAAGATTAGTGCCTAAAGGAGAATATATAGACGCTATGAACGTTGAGGTTTCTACTTCAGAAGGATCTAATGTTGGTACAGTACAAAATATACTAGGTAACTATAGAGTAGCAGGTCTTCCTAACGCTGAGTTTAGGTGTATAGGCTCTATAACTGACGAGCAAAACAATAGAATTTATTGGTTTGTTACATCTACTACTGTGGACATGATATTAGAGTGGGACGACCAACTGCAAAAGTCTACCCTTGTTTTTGTTGACCCTAACAAAAGAAACAGTAATTCAGCTTTAAACTTTCCAAATACACATGTTACTGGAATAAACATTATTGATGACTTTCTGTATTGGACTGACGGTATAGGAGAGCCTAAAAAAATAAACGTTAGACTTTGCAAGCTAGGAACAGATCAAAATCAAACTACAGGCTTAAACAAGCATACTACTTACGTTACACCTCAAAATGAGGTTACAGACACTTTGCTTACTGAAGACTTTATAACTGTAATAAAGAAAAGACCTTTATCTCCTCCTTTTGTAAAAATAAATCATAACAAAAACAAATCTGAAAAAGGTATATTTGAAAGAGTAATGCCTAGGTTTTGCTTTAGGTATAAATATAGAGACGGCGAATACTCTGCTTTTGGACCTTTTACAAACGTAGTATTTAGCGCTAAGCATCAAGACGGCACAAGCGCCTCTGATTTTTACTCTAATAAAGAAGTTTACAACAAGTCAATGGTCAACACCATAAAGTCTGTTGAGCTTATGGATTTTATACCAGCTGATATTCCAGCTGATGTTGTTCAAGTAGACTTACTATATAAAAGCGAGGGCTCAAACGTAGTTTACTCTATAGCAAACATAAAACCTTCTGACGATGAGTTTAAAGCCGATGGATCTACTCAAGGAGTTGACAATCTTTATGGAGCGCAGGAAAACAACAAAGGTAGATATTTAGTTACAACAGAAAACATATACGCTGCTTTGCCTGAAAACCAAATGCTTAGATCTTGGGATAATGTACCTAGAAAAGCTGCTGCTCAAGAAATGACTGGAAATAGATTAGTTTACGCAAACTATACTCAAGGCTACGATATGCCAAGCTCTAGCGTTAAACTAAAGTCTAGTTACGAAAAGAAAAGCTTAAAAAACAACAACGCTCTAAGTGGAGGGCTTGAGTCTGTAAAGTCTTTAAGAGATTATCAGCTTGGCGTTGTCTATGGCGATAAGTACGGTAGAGAAACACCAGTGTTTTCTTCTACAAACGCATCTGTTAATATTCCTTGGGTAGGCGCTAATAGTGATAGGCCTAATTTTTTAAGCCCGATGGTGTTAACTAGCAGTATTAAAACGCCAACGCCAGACTGGGCTAAATACTTTAAGTTTTATATAAAAGAAACATCTGGAGAATATTATAATTTATTAATGGATAAATTGTATATTCCAAGCATAAGCACAGATTTTGACAATAAAGAAGAGCATGTTTGGCTTTCATTTCCTTCTTCTGAAATAAACAAAATAACAACAGAAGATTATTTAATCTTAAAAAAAGTTTCAAGCTCTACAGACAACCACGTAGAAGATGCTAATAGATATAAAGTTATAGATGTGAAGCCAGAGGCTCCTGACTCTGTAGCTTACGTATACTTACCCGTTGGTGAAGTTTCAAACTTAACAACATCTACAAACCTAGCAAACGGTGGCACTGAAGGCTCATTGTTTCAAGACAGCGAGTTTAGAATAGACAAACAAACAGATATTGTAGAAATTGACAAGTCTTCTTGGTTTACTTTTGGTTATCCAGTTTTAAGAGGTACGGGTGCGCCAAGCGTTTCGGGTGTAGACAATACTGAGTTTGTAGATAATATATATATTTCTTGGAAAACAGTAGATGCTAGTGGATTTGAGGTTCACTCAAGAAGATACCAAGCGGTTTCTATAGAAGTTGGTACTGCTATGAGGTTAAAACTACGCGAAAAAATACACGTAGATGACGCGGCTTTAGCTGCTAATAGTGCTGACGAATTAAATCATGATTTAGTATTTACGGTTTATAGAAAAGAAAAGCGAGATGCTGAAGAGTTTTCTGGTAAGTTTTTTGTTAAGATACTGTCTGACGAAGTTATAAAAAATAATATAACTACAATAAAGTCAAACAAGTCTATAAGTGAGTTTATTTCTGCTTCTAAAGATATGTTTTGGTGGGCAGACACAATTGGCACACATGAAGATCAAGGCTTAGACAACATGCCTAGTTTTGGACAAGCTCCTGAAAGCCAGCCTAAAGACGAAGATGAAATAAGTGGTGTATCAAATAAAGCCTCTGAGTGGGATGCTCTGCTTACAAGTTATTCAAAAGCTTTTTTTATAGACAACATGCACATGTCTGCTGCTAACTTATCTTCTAGCAGCTATGCTAAAGAAGCAGGTCAAGGCGTTGTTGCAAATGAATTAACCTACGGTAAAGTAGAGTGGAACTCTGAAGGTGAAGAATATCCTTGGGACTTAAATCAATATACAACTTGGTCTTTAGCTGATATATCAAGCTACAGTACGTGGCAAAGTAGAGTTAGATCGTTTATACCTGGCGTCTTAACTACTACTAACGACCAAGTAAACGGCTTTTATAGATGGAAAAACGATATATTTAGTCAAGAAACAAACGAAACTTACGGCGAAGAAGCCGGCGGTCACTACATGCACGTTTCTTTTTTCGCGCCTGGAAAAAATTTATTTGATTCTTCTGGGATTAGCTTAAATGACATAGAAGTTACCGGTGCTAATGGCTTAGGTAAAATACTACAAGGTATATGGGGCGGGGGTGCTTTTACTAACGAGCAAGGAACTTCGCTAGGAAACAACGATGACGAAAATGCTGTAAAGTTTGTTGAGTTAGAAGGAAACTACATTGACGACGAACCTTTAGGCGAGGCTCCATCGCCAGGCGTAGGTATAGGTTATGACTTGGAGTATAAAGAACTGCATGAAAGACAGTGGGACCCAACCTTTTCACCTACAAAGTGGACACAGTCAAGCTCTACTCAAACAGACAAAAACATTGAAGACTTTGTTAAGAACTTAGCTATTGGCAAAAAGTTTAAGTTTGAGAAAGACAGCAACGATGTTATATACACTATACTAGACGTTTCTATAAAACACGTGTACAACCACACTCCTTTTAGATCTAAATTTGTTTTTGCCCATACCGACGAAGGTGGAATACATAGGCACGAAGATCAAAAAAGTGTTGAAGAGTGCGCTGTTGAGTGGGCTACAGCTAAGCTAACAGGCTCGGTTGACGGTGAAGACACGGCTCTACTTGCTAAGTTAGAAGACTTTGGTAAAGCTAGTAATAGAAGAACTGTATTTGTGCTAAAACTAGACAAAGCTCCGCAAGATCAAACTAACAGCCCTATTATAGGCGGTACATCTTCAGCTATGGCTATCGATATAGATACGTCTATGAAAATGCAGTTTATAGACGATAAAGCTCAAGCTTTGTCTGGGGCTGTTAAAGATGTTTCTGCTGTGTTTGAAACAGAGCCCAAAGACTCTTTAGACTTAAATATATTTTACGAAACTGGTGGTGCAATCCCAACAGAATTAACAATAGATAACGTTAGTCAGTTTGCTCCTGTAGGGTCAAGAATTGAGTTTGTTGATTTACCTAGCGCTACTAGGGGTGAAGATACTATAACCGACAATATATATGTAAAAAGTTGGGAGTATGCCGAAGGAGTAGGGCTTTATTTTAACACTGAAGGCGAAAGCGCTACAGCTAGTTCTAACGGTTTAGGTTTTAACATAAAAAACAATGAAGACGTACAAATAGACTACGTTAACACTAGAATTAGATTTTATAGACCAGACGGCAGCTTTACAACCTGTAGGCTTGGACCACATTATGAGCTTGAAAGCGATGCTAGTCAAAGAGCTATTTTTATAGTAAACCCTATGGTAGACGCTTCTTTAGAAACTGGATTAAGCTGGTATAACTGCTTTACGTTTGGAGACGGTGTTGAGTCTAATAGACTAAGAGATGATTTTAACGCTACGTTTATAGGCAATGGCGCTAAGGCTTCTACCACGTTAGAAGAGCCTTACTCTGAAGAAAACAGAAAGCACGGTTTAATTTATTCAGGCCTTTACAATGCTAGCAGTGGATTAAATAACTTAAATCAGTTTATACAAGCAGAAAAAATAACAAAAGACTTAAATCCTACTTACGGAAGTATACAAAAGCTTTTTTCAAGAAGAGCTGATCTTATAGCTTTCTGCGAAGATAGAGTTGTTAAAATACTAGCAAACAAAGACGCTTTATTTAACGCTGATGGTAATACTAACATTGTAGCAACTACAAACGTTTTAGGTCAAGCTACACCTTTTGTTGGCGACTACGGTATATCTAAAAATCCTGAGTCGTTTGCGTTTGAGTCGTACAGAGCGTATTTTACTGATAAACAAAGAGGCGCTGTGCTAAGACTATCTATGGACGGGTTAACGCCTATATCCGACGCTGGTATGCACGATTATTTTAGAGATAATCTTCCTAAGTCTGGAGCGTTGTTAGGTACTTATGACGAATATAAAAGACAATACAACTTAACGCTTAACGACTACATATACAACAACTTAATACAAAACTCTTACATTTCAGAAGGTGAAGAGCTAAGCGTGTCTTCTTATGTTACAGAAATAATAGATAATCCTAACCTTGAGTCTGGTATTGAATATACGGCTGTTGATATAGCTAGCATATATGATAACGCAACGGAGGGTGATGAAAATCTTCCTGTCGTTAACTCATCAATAGATTCTGAAGTTACAATAATAAACTGGCCAGAAATACCAGTTGGAGCTATAAGCCAAGCTTGGGACAATTTTAGTACAATAGTATCATACAACGAGGCTTACGCAGACGAAATACTACCAAACTATGGAGCTATAATGGTTCCGGGTAATGCAAGTAATGGCGCTGAACAATATCAAACAAACGTAGGCGCTCAAACTCTTGTTACTACTCAAAATTTACAAAACGCTGTTTGGCCAACTTTTGGTAGCGGTAGCTACATGATCAGAAAAGAAACTTTTGGCACAAACTGGCAAGTAGACGGGCAAGAAGATCAAGAATCTACCGCAACCTTTAGCATACCAGGTAATGTATCTGGCGTTATAGAAACTAACGGCGCTCCTTCAACTACAAATAACGCTCCTAGCGATGGCGCGGTTGGCTTGCGCACTAACACTGATTACTTAACATTTCCATACGGTCATTCTGGCGCAAACAATCAAGTTCCCTCTGCAATGCTAGCAGAGTTTCCTGACGCGACAAACATGAGCGTATTTAATGGAGAAGAAATTTGGGTAAAAATAAATTATTCAGTAGAGTATTATAGACCTGGCTTTTCGGCTTTTTCACAAGACGACTACTGGCCTAGTAATATGGATATTAAAATTACACTAAGAGATTCTGACGGCAGTAACGATCATTTTAGAAGTACACCGTTATTTTCGGCAAACATTCCAGAGGTATGGACCGGCGCGGGTGGAGCAACTGACAATACGCCGTTTCACTCTACTGGAAGTTTGGGTAGTAATAACTTTAATGCGACTAACAACAACTTAGAATCACATGGGTATGCTCAATATTCTTGGTCTAATTCTGATGAAAGCGCTTTGTACGCTCCCTCTGGACCGGTTAGCTCTTGGACTCCAGACTATACTTTTACTGTTCCAGGGGTAAGTGGTGTTCATGACAACTCTAACGACACTGGGTATATTCTTAACAGCAATGAGTACGATGGAGTTTGGAATAATAGTTATGAGAGCGACAATATTTACGGAATGGATATTGTTAGTACTACGTACAACCAAAAAAGATTTTTTACTGGCTTTAGAACCATGATTGTTAAGTTTAAAATTTTTACTGATGAAGAAGTAATGAGTCCTTCTGGAAGTGCTTTAAAAATTGTAGACAATCTTCAGGTTAAAGTAGAAAGAACTAGTAACGCCCCGCTTACAAGTAATGGTCGCCACGCTCTTTGGATTCGAGGTATGGCCATTTACAAAACCCGCGAAATGAAAACTACGGGAAGTGCTTACGTTCCTTTAGCGCAAGAATATCAAGATGACGCTCCTGAGTACGCGTATTATGATGTAGATGCTCAAGTATATCAAACTGCCGCGGACGGAACTGAATACGGGACTTTATCTGAAGCTCAAGGGACAGCTGCAGAAAACTTAGGCAACATTGACACTGGCGTAGACATAGAGCTTGATCCAGTCCCTGTCTTTGGAACCGAATCTACACCGGCGGTTCCTAGTTCTACAATACCAGCTTGGGCAGAAGTTATACACGCTTTACCGTCAGGCTACAATTCGTACGGAGTAACTCAACTTAACTACGCTGCGCTGCAACAGTACGGTCAAGAAAACCCTGGAACGTGGCAAACAGTATCGATTACTCAAGAGGGTGTTACAAACGACTATCAATATTACACAGGCACCGACAACGGCGTAACAACGTATCAACAGCATGGTGCGGGTGAGGCTTATGATAACCACAATGGAGCGGCCTTGTCTTCTTACAACATTGCCGGAGTAACGCATCACGTTGTAGACGGCTCAATAGGAACGCTAGACACAGGGCAAAACACTGCAGGGTTTAAAGTAGACGTGGAACTAGTAGATGGTGATTGGTACATGGTTGATCTTGGTTACGATCCAGACTCTGTCACTATTAACACGCCGGACACAAGTAACTTTTTAAGATTAAACGGAGATGTTATTCCTATAATATATGGTTGTATACCTTCAGCAGTCGGTGGTGGCGACGCGTACAAAACAATTCCTGGTGACGCAAATTATCCAAATGGCTATTTTGGCCAAATGTTTAGATCCCCGGGCGCAACAGGAAACACGGACAGTAGCGGAAGTATAACAACTCCAGTTGGTGGTGTAATATGTATGCCAACAACGGCTACAGAGTATGGAGAACAAAGACCCGTGCTTAGAGCGGTGTTTCAAGCTAGTAGCCAAGCTTATGAAGGCTTAGACAAAATTAGACTTAGTTTGCGGAACTGTCAAAATGGACTTGTTGAAATTAATGATATTACAGTAATTAACATTTCTGAAACTGGTGATTTAGGTGGCTTCTCTGAAGAGTGGAACGCTCAAACAACAAACAATTTAATAAACGCTTTAAGCGAGCCTATTTCTTATTATCAAAACGGCGGTTGGGTTTGGAATATACCAGAGATGTACAGCGGTAATGGAGCGGCTAATAGAATAGATTACAACTGGTCAGGCGACGAGCTTACTAGCGCTACTTCAGCCGGTTATGCTTTGAAGTTTGGAATACAGCCAAACCCAGACACAGGGACTGTCGAAGGAAAGCTATATATAAGAGTTGAAACCCCTGAGTGGGAAGATGGTCAAACTAGAGTTATTAGAGCTATAGTAGACGCAGCTGGCGACTATTCTGTGTTTTTTAATCTTGATGGATCAGGCATATCAAGCATAGTGCAACCAGAAGGTTCTAACGCTAGCATTTCAATGAGCACTCAGCCTCCAGATATACCCGGCATATACGCTAGACCTATAAATCAAGATGGCTCTACTGGTAACGTCGTGCCAAATTGGTTTGTTGGTAAAATAGATTATTTATCTATAATAGACGAAACTTCTATAGTAAGTGGAGGCGTTGTAGGTTCGTGGGTGTTTAGCGAAATAGATTATGAGGGTAGTGAAATAAACACTCTTAGTGCAGACAACCTTAATAATCTTTTATTTGCAGAAGAACAAATTAAATGGGATGAGGCGTTAAAAGGATTAAGAGTTTCTCAAGCTATAGAACAAGAAATATTGGTTGGTCAAAAATACGACGTTAGCTTTAACGTAACTTCTTTTACCTCTGGTTCTATTGAAGTTGCTTATTACGCTAGTCCAACGGCAGGGTTTGTGTTTACTGTAGATGGAAGCTCACTTAATATTTCAGAAACTGTAGATATACAAAGCATTGACTCTTTTGACTCTAATCAACATGTAATAGGTTCTTTAATGATAACATCTTCTAGTGAAGACTCTTTAACAACCATGTCTATAGACAACATTACAATGACTCAAATTGCTTTTCCTGAAGTAACAAAGCAAACTATATCTTATAGCGAAGAGGTAAAAGGTTGGACTAGCTTTAAGTCGTTTATTCCTGAAAGTGGAACTAGTGTTTCTAAAAAGTATTTTACTTTTAAAAACGGAGAAGCTTATCAGCACTACCATCAAGAAGCTACACCAAACACTTTCTACAATATACAGTCAGTGCCCTCAACAATAACAACGCTTTTAAACGATGCGCCTGAGCTTATTAAAAACTTTAAGACAATAAACTACGAAGGATCGCAAGCTCACGTTCCTAATAGTGACACAATTTTAGGTGTTACAGACTCAGACTTACACAATCAGTTTACTAAGCTTGGATGGAAAGTGTCAAGCATAGATACAAATATGGAAAGCGGCTCTATAAAAGAGTTTATAGAAAAAGAAAACAAGTGGTTTAATTACATAAAAGGAAAAGGTGAGCCTAAAACATCTGATTTTACATTTCAAGGTATAGGAGTTTTGTCGGCAAATCCTATAGAGCTAGTGCCAGAAAACATTGAAGAAGAGTAGATTATGAAGTTAATAAAATCAATACAACTAAACACTGGCGATATACCTAAGGAAGGCGCCGTAAGAAGCTTTACTATAAGAGGTGATGAAGGCGCTAAGTTTATATTTATAGTAAGTAATTCTTCTGGATCTTATTACGACTTTACTGACAAAACTTTTTCTACAGGACACTCTCCTCAAAAAATGATTAAAAGTGGATTATTAGGCGGTAGCTACGATGGTGAAATAGAATTTCCAGACGCCGCTGGATCTTTATATGATATACTTTTAATTGCTGATCCAACAGATGAAACAGAAATGAAGTTTGGCAAAGCAATAAATAAAAGAATAGCTCAGCTAGGTAATACAACTTTAACGCTAGCCTTAGCTTCAACAGCTAACTCCAGTTCTTACAAGACGTTTCCTAGTAACGCAACTGTTGTCGGTAGTCCAACAAGCTCTGCTTCTAAAAGCATTAGTTGGAATATAGAAAACGCTGATACAGACGCTAATGGTTTTGGTCTTATTCTCAACGAAGATGAACCTACTACAAACTTAATAATACAAGACAAAGCTTGGTATTTTTCAAATACACAAACCGTAGACGGTGATGTTTCTTCTTCTACTACAATTAAACTTGATTCGGTAAGCGATCTTATAGTAGGCATGAGAGTTTACAGCGGAGCCGGTTTGTCTGGCACTCCTAACATACGGTCAGTAGATACTACAACTAATACTATAACTATATCTAGCGCTCAGACAATTTCAGACGGAGTAACTTTAACGTTTAGAGCATCAGGAATGTCTTTAATAAATAGCGTGTTAGGTTGTTCCATAATACCAAGCTTAAGACTTACAGACTTAGTTAGAGTAACTTCAACTGTAAGAGGTACTGTTAGTAACAGCACGGTAGTGACACTTAATGGAACTTACGGCATTCCAGGCGGAGACATTGCTACCTACACTGGCAACGGTGTTAACAATTCTAGCACCAACACTGTAACAAACAACAGAACTGCTATTGGCAACAACGTGGCCTCAGCTACTGCTGGAGAAATGGTAGTAACACTTGCTCAAACATTTAAAGGCGGTGAGGTACTAACCTTTGATGTTGCTCCGCCTAAACTTTTAGCTGACTCAATAACTCTTTCTGGCGGTGTAGTTGTAAACTCACAGCCAAGCGCTAACAGAACAATATACTTAGATTTAGATTTTATAATAACCCCAGGAACAGCCTCATAATATGCCAGATACATTTCACAAATTAACAGTTAACGTTGAGGGTAGCCTAAACGCTTCTTTGCAGTCTGGAGATATAGCTTATAAAGTTACTCAACAGACTTATACTTCTACTAACAACGTTTCGTACGCTCAAAACTCTCCAGTTAAGATCGGTGAAATAAGTAAAGTTGAAAATAACAACTTGTATATTAAAAACATGATTACAGATAACGCGCCTCAAACTGGTGACTTAATTATGTTTGCTAAAAACAAAACTGTCAACAAATCTGGCATAAAAGGTTATTATGCAAAGGTAAAGCTAGAAAACAACTCAGACGAGCTAGTAGAGCTGTTTTCAATAGCGTCGGAGATTTCTCCAAGCAGTAAATAGTAGCTCATTAATGTAACTATAAATAGATAAAATATAATATTATGGCAATATACGGTTCACGCTCGCCTTTTAAAAAAACTGAAGGCAAAGAAAGCCCCATGAAGACTTTTGGCTTTTTAGCGGCGCCAGGCGCTAGCGCTGCAATTTCTTTAGGAGGGGCTGTACTAGGAGCTTTCGGAAAGCGTAAAGCTAGAAGACAAGCTAGAAGACAACAGCGAGCAGATCAACAAAGGTTTAATGAAATGCAAGCTCAATACAACGCTATTGAGTTTCAAAACCCATACGAAGGATTAACAAATCCATACGCTAATCTTACTAATCAAATGTCAGGCCTTGCTAATCAGTATGAAGGTATGACTAATCAATTTGCAGGTCTTACTAACCAATACGCTGGCTTACAAAGTCAATATGGCGGTATGGAAAATCAGTTTGCTGGGTTAACAAATCAATACGCTGGTTTACAAAATAGATTCTCTGACATGCAAAATACTATGGAGGATTTAAGAGTTGACACTAGAGCCGCAGAGTTTGCTAGAGAACAATCACAGCAACAACAAGCTAACCTGCTAAGCAGTTTAGGTGGGGCGGCTGGTTCTAGCGGCGTGGCTGGTTTAGCGCAAAGTTTAGCCGCGGCTGGCAACCAACAAGCAAGGCAAGCTTCTTTAGATATTGCTCAGCAAGAAAGACAAAACCAAATGGCGTCTCGCGGAGAGGCTAGTAGAATACAACAAATGCAGTTAGGCGAAGCTTCTAGACTTGATCAATTAAGAGCTGGTGAAACAGCAAGGCTACAAGGCATGACAGCTCAAGAAGCCGCTAGAATAGACCAACTACAAAGAGGTGATAGAGGTAGAATACAACAATTACAAATGGGTGAAAGAGCTAGACTACAAGGTCTTACTGCTCAGGAAGCTGGTAGGTTAGATCAACTGCAAAGAGGTGAAGCTTCAAGGCTTCAAGGATTGAGCGCTGGCGAACAAAGTAGATTAGATCAACTTATAGCTAGCGGCGCTTTTCAAGTAGACATGCTAGATCGCAAAGGCCAACAGTATGTTGAACAACAAAACATAAACAGAATAACAAACATGTACGGCTTAAGCGCTAGCAACTTAGCTTCATCTACCGCTGTAAATCAACAAACTCCAGGTTACGCTGGTGATTTGTTAACAGCTTTTGGAAGCGCGGCAAGCGAAGGAGCTTTTGCTGATGGCTCTTTTTTACAAAACTTGTTTAAGCCTAAGAATCCTGGCTACAACGTAGAAGACAATCCTATTTTTGGATAAAATAATATATTATGGCAGAAGATAAAGACAAACAAGGCAACGAGCTTTTAGGTCAAGACTTTCTTGGCGATATGCAAAAAAATGTTGACAGCATGCCGGCTACTGGTTTGTTTGACAAACTAGCTAAGCTTGGAGCACAACAAAGATTACAACCTTTAGCAGATCAAAAAAGGTTTGAAAGTGGCTATAAGCCTCTTCTTAAAATGGTAGAAAACGCTGAAGACAGAGTTACGGCTGGCATGCTAGCATATAAGTTAGCTAATCCTGATATAGATGACTCAAAACTACACGGCGGTGTTGGAGATTTAGTTACTAGTACTATGACTGAAAACAACGCTAGGTTTAAAGAGCTAAACAGGCAGCTAGCATATATGTCGCCTAGAAACCCTAAGTACGCTGACATAGTGGCTGAAATAGCAGATATAAACAAAAACTCTTTAGGTTTACGTGATCAAAACGCAAAGCTCATGGAAATAAAAAACACCATGAACGACGCTAACTTTAACCTTGAAGAAATGTCTAAAGGTAACGCGCCGGGTGTTAAGAACATGTATTCTGATATTCAGCAAGGCGTATCGGATAACTTTCAAACTATAGACGGTAAACTTTATTGGGTAGATCCTAATCCCGATATTGCTGATGATGATCCTGATAAAAGAATATCTATAGAGTCAATAAAAGCAGGAACGCCTGAAATGACTTATGGCGCAGCTTTTGACTCTCACATCGATATGCTAGCCGCCGTTTCTGATATGCCAGCAGAAAGCCCTAACTACGATCAAAACATACACTACCAAGTTAACAATATGTTTAGCGATCTTGGTCAAGGCGGCGTTAAGTCGTTAATATTTGACTCTGAGCATAGCTTAGAAGATGACGAAGGAAATCTAGTAGGTTATAGCAAAAACGGAGACATGTTTAACACTTCAAACTGGTTTAATAAGTTTTATGAAGACCTAGGAGTAACAGATTCAAATGAAATGATAGACGTTAGGCAAGCTATACAGAAGAATGGTGTTAACCACAAAATAACAGGTGCTGACGGTAAAGAAAGAAAAGTAATTGATCATTTTAGAAAGTGGTATACTGATGAACTTAAGAAAGTTGAAAAGTCTGAAAAAGGTAAGCCTAAGGCTACAACTGATCTAAACGATTTTGACGACACTAGAGGCGACGGTGACGACACCGATGTAACTTTAAACACTACTGAAAGCGAAGAAACTAACGAGCTTATAGCTAACATAGCTGGTCCTAAACTTGAAAACGGAGTATACCAAAGCCAAACAGGGTCAGGAATTAACTTTGGAGATGACTTTAGTCCGTTTGCTGGTATAACACAATACGGTTGGGGCGAGCTAAGTGCAAACGATCATATTTTTGAGCTTGGAAAAGGCGTGCCTGAAACTCTTACTAAAGCTTATTCAGAATACGGGTTTGAGTTTAGTAACGTTGGACAGGTTGAAGATATTCTTTTAGTAAAATACGATCCAAAAATACCAGGAGTAAGACCTATAACTAAAACGTTTGAATTCGATAATTACTCAGGTGGAGATATGGCTGGAGATGGCGACGAAGATCATATACAAGCGCTAGAGTTGCAAAAGTGGATGCACGAAGCAATCGGCTACAAGTCAGATTACGGCTTTAGTGTTGATGATTTAGAAGCAAAACTAGCAGGTCAATAAAACTATATGAACAATATACAGCATTTATATAAAGCTTTAATAGAAAGCAATCTTTTAAACATATCGTTTGACAAGTTTTCTCAGTTCTACGAGAACGACAAGTACAAGCAAAATGTTTTTTCTGCTATTAAAGAAAAAGGCTTGTTTGAGGGAGACTTTGAAAAGTTTTCAAGCATGTACAGCCTACCTAAAGCAAAGCCCGGCGTTGATGCTGATGGTAATGACATTATGATTGGCGGTAAAGTTAGTCAAGAAAAAAACACTTGGATAGAAAATGCTTTTGGTAAAAACACCGTAACAGACTTTGTAGGCGATTTATATAGATCTGGCAAACAAGGTTGGGCTGCGGGACAAAGCGTAGATGAAGCTTTAGAAGTATATAAAAAAGGTAGAAACTTATCTGCAGAAGATTTACAAGCTTTTTTAGACGCTAACAAGCGTATGCAAGAAGCTGGCGTTACAGATGAAATGCTTAACTACCAGAAGATGTACGAAGAAAATGGCGGTGGTATGTGGGGCGCTGTAAAAGCTTTTGCTGCAAATCCTACTATAGCTCCCTCTGTAATCGTAAGCTCCATAGCTCAAATGATTTCTTCTGCTGAAGACTCTGAAGAAGTTCTTGGTATGGCCGCTTTATCTTCAGGTGCTGGTGCTGCCGCGGGTGCTGCTATAGGTTCTGCAGGTTTTTCTCTTGGACCTCTTGGTGTATTAACGACTGGTGGTGGTGCCGTGTCTGGCGCTGTTGGTGGTTTCTTTGGTGGTCTTACCGGTGTAATGGAAACTGGTAATACTCTAGCTCAACTACTACAAGAAGAGATTGGTGAAGGTGTAGAGATGACAAAAGAAAACGTTAGAGCTATACTAGAAGATACCGATAAGTTTCAAGACTTAAAAGACAAAGCTGTAGCTAGAGGTTTAACTATAGGTGCTATTGAGGGTATAACAGCTGGAATATCAAGAGGTATAGGTAGTGTTGCTGTTAAAGGAGCTACTACCATGGGTAAAGGCGGTAAAAAAGTTCAAAAAGCTTTAACCGCAACGCAGAAAGGTAGGTTAGCAAAACAAGTTGCTGCGTTAGAAATGGGCGCTGGTGCTGGTGGTGAAGCTTTAGGTCAAAAGGCCGCTGGACAAGACCTTGACGCTAGTGAAATATTTTTAGAAGGTATAGCTGAAGCTAAAGGTGTTGCAAACGTAGCTGACATACTAGCTAAAAAGTCTTACACGTTAAACGGTGGTGCTGCAACTAGAAAAGATATAGAAAGCTTTTTAAACAACGAAAACATATCAAACGAAGACAAAGCTAAAGCTAACATAGAGGTTATTGGCGACAAGTCTTTAAAAGCTTTTGTTGATCAAACTCAAGGCAAGGCAATAGCAGACTCTCAAATAGATTCTAAGATAACAGATAAAGCCGATAGAGAAGCTTTAGTTGAACTTGAGCAGAAAAGAGTAGATCTAAATAAAAAAGCAGAAAAGAAAGGTATAGAGAAAGTACCTAACGCCGCAGAACAACTTGCTACAGTAGAAGCTGAAATAGAAGCTATCATAGGTAAATACGAGGGTGCTGTAGAAATAGGTAAGTCTGAAGGCGCTCAAAAAGTAAGAAGAGCTAGGCTAGATATACTTAAAGATGAAATAACCGGTAAGGTTAAAAAAATGAAAGCCTACAAAGACATGGACATCGATACTTTTGAAGGAAGTATAGATGAAATTGTAGAGCAATACACCAATAACTTAGTTGAAAACGCTAGCTACGACATACAAGTGTTAGAAGCAGAGCTTAAAGGTTACCAAGAAAAAGGTGACACAAAGTCTGTTAAGAAAGTTCAAGAGATGATAGCTGATCGTCAGTCAATACTTGAAGACGCTGCTAAAGGTTTAACGCAAGACGAAAAAGGTAAAAAGATAAAAATATCTGAAGCTGTTAACGCTGGTACTTATGGTATGCTTCTTGAAGACAACGCTACTGGTAAGTTAAAAATGGTGTTGAACAACGAAGCGGATATTACTGATGAAAAAGGGTATATTAACGTAGCTGCACACGAGTTTTTACATGCTGCTTTACGTAAAACGTTTTTTAAAAAATCTGACGTTGTAGCTGGCATGACCGAAGCAAGAGGCGCTGGTATACAGACGGGTCAAAAACTTATTAATCATTTACTTGAGTCTGGCGAGGTTGAGTTTCTTAACGAGATTAAATCTAGGCTAGAAGCTTATGGCGCTGTAGACAAAGATGGTAAAATTAATTTAACAGAAGACTTGCAAGCGCAAGAGGTTTTAAACCTGCTTTCTGACTCAATGGTTAATGAAATATACAAGGCTGAAAACGAAGGTTTCTTTGTTAAGCTTGGTAACATTATATCAGAGCAAATACAAAGCTTATTGCCCGCTAGCTACGCTAAAAAATTACAGTTTAAAGATGGTAAGCAAGTGTTTGACTTTGTCAAAACTTTTGGTAAAGCTGTAGCTGGAGATAAAGCTGCTGGTAAAGTAATATCGAGAGCTGCTAAAGAAGGTATTGACGTAGGACCTATTAAAGGAAAAGAAGGCGCTAGAGTTACCGCTCAAAAGTCTTCTGTAATACAAGAAAAAGTTGACGGCTTTGCGTTAAATGAAGACGGCTCTAAAATGACTAAGCAAGAGTACGACGATAAAGGTAGCGTCGATGCTTACATGTATTTAATAGGCGAGCAAAACATAGATCCTTTAATTAACAAACAGCTAGTAAAAGCTGGCATAGACATTAATGCTACAGACGCTAACGTAAATGGCGTGCCACTAGAAGAGTTTTTAGAGCGTGTAAGAGAGTTGTTAATTCCAGATATATTAGGCTTTGATCCAGGTAGAGAAACTACTAAAGATGGCAAGTTTGGTTTATCTGGACACGTAAACAGTCGTATAGCTTTTAGAGTTGGCGACGCCGCTAAAAAAGCTAAAAAACAAGTTGCAGCAAGCTCTCTTGACAAAGACGTAAGTGGTGACGGTAAAATGACAGCCGCTGACTTTATAGCAGATGAACAAGATGCTATGATTGAGGATTTTGAAAGTCGAGATCAAAGCATATTTGCCGATCCAATAGAAGAGCGTGGTGTCGTAAAGTCTGAATATAGACAAAAACTAAAAAGAAAAGACGGTAAAAAGTTTATTGCCGAACAGCAAGAAGAAGATATAAGACAAGGCGTAAGAGATATAGTTAAGTCTCAAAAGACTGAAATATCTGAAAAAGACTTTATGCTTAAGTTTGAAAACAATGTTAAGAAGAAAATGAAAAACATTGTGCAGCAAGCTATGGGCAGTGGCAAAAGTTTTATTGACTTTGTTTATGATAATATTGATGTTATACTAGAATATTCTACAATACAAGATCTTGTTGCAATGGAAAGGCTTGTTGGTCAAAAGTTTCCTGAAGGCAAAAGAATATTTAGCGTTATAGTAAAGAAAAACATAAGCCCAACAGAGGTTGACAACGCTATAAACAAGGGTAAAATAAAACCTGACGTTGGCAGAACTACTGGCCCTGACTTATACGAAAAGCGTAAGCCAACAAAAGCAGAGGTTGAAGCTTTCTTTTTAGGTAAAACTTTTGATGGCCAAACAATGGCAGAAGTATTGAACTACGAAATAGGTAGATCAACTAGAGGTACTAGAAAAGATGGCTTATCTCGTATGATGATTTCTACACTAGCTCTTGACGCCGTAATGGAAACAATACAGGAGCCTGGCGTTATGGAAGAGGCGAGTGTATTTTCACCGAGCATAAACAAAGAAGTTCAACTTCAAGAGTTAGCGCTAAAAGTTAACAGAGGTATTAACACTCAGTTTTCTTATGCTGGTGAAACGCAAGTGATAGAGCTAACAGATCTTCTTGAAAAGAACGGTCAAAAATCTAGCAAGGTCTTAGCATACATTAAAAACAACAATATTTCTAAAGAAGTTGAAAACGAAGCTTTAAGAAGATTTGGAGGTAGAGGCCACGATCATCAAGGCGACTTAAATAAGTTACCCGGATTTAAACAAAACTTAAAAAATGTTAAAATTGGGCGAGAACCTAGGCATAAATCTTTAGAAAGACTAGTACTTAAAAACTTGTATGATGGCGTAGAAAACATTAAAAGCAAAACTAAAGAGGCTATAATGATGATGACTGAGCCTATGGAAGGTTTTATGCCAGACGCTATGCTAATGTTTCAACAAGGCGTAAAAAATATTTTAGCAAGCTTTGAAGTTAAAGCAGACATAGCTAGAGGCGTTGCTAAAAGTTTTTGGTTTTCTAGTAAAGATCCTAGCGGTAAAAATCTTAAAACAAGAAAAGCTTTTGCCGAACAGCGAGACATGGACACTTTTTTAGGTTTATATAAAAAAGCTTTTGTAGAAATTAAAAAAATACCTAAACTTTTAGGCTTAGATTCTATTGACGGTGACACAATTATATCTCCAGTGCAATGGCAAAAAATAAAAGACAGTAAAATAGCGGCGGCTATATCTGGAATTACAATTGAAATAGATAGCGATTGGATCTCTAGAGCTTACGCTGCTAAAGAAATAGTAACTCACTACATAAACGTTGGTGCTGCCGGCCTGTTTCATCTTGGCGACGCTAAAAACGATGTGTTAAATCTTGGCACGAAGTCTTTTGACGGCACTAAAATAATGTTAAACATTAGACTTGTTTGGAGCGGTAGTATGGGAAGCAAACCCGGCACAAAAAACTACGGCAAACCTAAAGGCGGCACAATAAGGCTAAAAGTATATCCTGAAATAAACTCAAAAGATTTTGGAAAATCTAAAATAGGTAACTTAGTTAATCCTGTCGACGCTGAAGCTATAATGCAAAAAGCAAATCTTAAGCCTCAGGTGTCTAAGAGCAGAGCTAAAAACCAAAGAACAATTAATAATGCTTATAGCAAAGCTAGGCTTATAAACTCTGACACTGAGGCCAAAGGTATAAGTATATTTGATTTTGACGAAACTGTTGGTGTAAGCGAAAACTTTGTAATCGCAACTAAAGGCAAACAAACTAAGCGTATAGCTTCTGATGAGTGGCCGTTTGTTGGCGACGTGTTAGCTAGCGAAGGCTGGAACTTTGACTTTACAGACTTTAACAGAGTTACTAAAGGTAAACCAGGTCCGTTAATGCAAAAGCTTAAAAATCAAATAAAAAAGTACGGCGCTAAAGACGTATACATACTTACAGCTAGAGCACCTGAAAGTCAAAAAGCAATATATGACTGGTTAAAAACACAAGGCGTAAACTTACCTTACGAAAATATTACTGGGTTAGGCAACAGCACCGGCGAAGCTAAAGCTATGTGGATATTAGATAAGTACGCTAACGAAGGATATAATGATATTTACTTTGTAGACGACGCTATACCAAATGTTGAGGCTGTAAAAAATATAATGGATCAGCTAGACATTAAGTCTAAGTCTGTTCAAGCAAGAGTACAATTTAGTAAAGGTTTAGGCAAAAAGTTTAATGGCATTATAGAACAAAACAAAGGTGTAGATGCTGATAAAATATTTTCAGACGTATCTGCTAAAAAGTTTGGAAAAAGAAATAATCCGTTTAGATTTTTTGTACCACCAAGTGCAGACGACTTTTTAGGCTTGCTTAGATACTTTGTTGGTAAAGGTAAAGTTGGTGAAGCTCAAATGGAGTTCTTTAAAAAAGCTTTAATTGATCCGTTTGCTAGAGCTTATAAAGAAATGAACTCTGCTAAGATGGCCATACTTAACGACTATAAAGAGCTATTGAAACAGTTCCCTGACGTTAAAAAGAAGTTAGGTAAGCTTATACCTGGGTCTGAGTTTACTTATGACAATGCTGTTAGAGTATACTTGTTTAATAAGGCTGGTCATAGTATACCAGGCTTGTCAGACAAAGAAGTTGCTGAGCTCTCTGACGTTGTGACTTCTGATCCAGAGCTTTTAGCTTTTGCAGAAACGTTAAGTGCTATATCTAGGGTTAAAGAAGGTTATGCTAAGCCAAGTGATACTTGGTCTGTAGAGAACGTAGCTATGGATATGCAGAACGCTGTTGATAAAATTGGTAGAGCTAAATACCTAGAAGAGTGGCAAGCTAACGTTGATGAAATGTTTGACAAGGACAACATGAACAAAATAGAAGCCGTATACGGTAATGACGTTAGAGAAGCTTTAGAGGACATGCTTTACGCTATGAAGACTGGTAGAAACAGACCTCAAAAAAGCACTAAAATATCTAATGCTTTTATGAACTGGATTAACAACTCTGTTGGTGCTATCATGTTCTTTAACGCTAGATCTGCAATACTACAGTTAATATCTATAGTTAACTTTACAAACTTTGAAGAGAATAATATATTTGCTCAAGCAAAAATGTTTGCTAATCAAAAGCAGTTTTGGTCAGACTTTTCTTTTATATTTAATTCTGATTATCTAAAAGCTAGAAGATCAGGGTTAAAAATGAATATCAACGAGGCTGAACTTCAAAACGCTGTAGCAGGCGCTACAAACAAAGCGCTAGCAGCTCTTAGATATATTCTTTCTTTAGGTTTTACACCAACGCAAATAGCGGATAGTGTTGCTATTGCTTTTGGTGGCGCTAACTTTTATAGATCAAAACTTAAAAAGTATTTAGCAGAAGGCATGTCTCAAAAAGAGGCTCAAGAAAAAGCGTTTTTAGACTTTCAAGAGATTGCAGAAGAAAGCCAACAGTCTGCTAGACCTGATAAAATATCACAACAACAAAGATCTGTAATAGGTAGAATTATATTAAACTTTGCCAACACACCAATGCAGATGGCTAGACTTACTAAAAAAGCAGCTCAAGACTTAATAGCTGGTAGAGGTGATTGGAAAGCTAATGTATCAAGAATACTTTATTACGGCTTTGTACAAAACTTAATATTTTCTGCTTTACAACAAGCTATATTTGCTATAGGCTTTGATGAAGAAGAAGACGATGAAAAGAAAAAGAAAAAGCAAGATACTAAAGTAGAAAGAATATTTAACGGTGCTCTTGACTCTTTACTTCGTGGTTCTGGTATATACGGTGCTGTTATTTCTACAGTAAAGAATACTATATATAAGTTTATAGATGAGCGAGAAAAAGGTTTTAGAGGAGATCTTGGTAATGTTCTTGTTGAAGCTCTTAACTTATCACCTAGTATTGGCTCTAAGTTTAGAAAGCTATATAGCGCTATGAAGACTGATAAGTTTAATAAACATGTTTACGATCGCATGGGCTATGATACTTTAGAAAACCCTGTTTATCAATCTATAACACTAGGCGTTGAAGGTACAACGAACATACCTATTAACCGCATGCTTAGAAAGATAGACAACTTAAAAGCGTCTACAGACAGTGAGCTACATGCTCTTCAAAGAATATTTGTATTTTTAGGTTGGGATCAATGGAGCTTGGGTATAGACTCAAGAGAAGAAGTTGATAAGGTTAAAGACGAAATAAAGCAAGAGAAAAAGGACGCTAAGAAAGAAGAGGTTAAAAAAGATAGAAAGCAGAAAAAAGAAGAGTCTGAAAAACAATACGAGTTAGATCAAAAGAAAGAAAGAAAAGACGGTAAGAAAAATATAACTTGTAGTGGCGCAAAGTCTGACGGTACAAGGTGTACAAGAAAACCTATTAAAAACGGTAAGTGTACAATACACGAAAAAGTAGAAATACACCCTACGGGTAAATATATTCAATGTAGAAAAAGAAAAGCTGACGGTAATAGGTGTAAAATGCAAACTAACAGCAAAAGTGGATTCTGCTATTATCACGATTAAATGAAAGGTAAAACAAGTAATATTTAAACTATGGCTTATATCCAACACAATAACCCTCTTAAAATGAGAAAGACTACCAAAGGTAAAGGTAGAACGTTTAGGACTGCAGAAGAGGGCGCTGGGATGACTTCTAAGGGAGTTAAACAATATCGTAAAGAAAACCCAGGAAGTAAGCTAAAAACCGCTGTAACAGGAGATGTTAAACCAGGCAGTAAAGCTGCTAAACGTAGAAAATCATTCTGCGCTAGGTCTAGAGGTTGGACAGGTGAAAGAGGTCGAGCGGCTAGACGTAGATGGAGATGTTAAAAAAAAACTAGATATGGCATTTAAAATGAAAAGCCCTTTAAGAAAAAAAGGCCCTTGTTGGAAAGGTTATGAGATGGTTGGCACTAAGAAGAAAGGTGGCCGAAAAGTTCCTAATTGCGTGCCAAAGAAAAAGAAATAATGGCAACGGTTGACAAAGAAATAGCATTAATGCAGCAGAGAATGGATCAGATGGATAAAAAACTCGACAAAATGGACGAGAAATTAGACATGCTTACTAAGCAACTATTAGACCCTGACACTGGCGTAGCCGCTAGGGTTAATCAAAATACTACAGCTAGAAAAACCTTGTCGAAAGCTATGTGGATATTGTATGGTATTGTTGCTGCTGCTATTGCTAAAATGTTTTTTGGATCTTAATATGGAGGAAGTTTTAAAATTAGTAGAAAATTACGGCCTATCTGTGGTGTTATTAATGGGTGCGTTGTATGTGCTTTATAAGTTTACCTTTTTTAGTATCAACGAAGTTAAAGTTGGATTTGAAAAACGTCATGAGGCTTTGCACAATCAAATGATAGAGGTTAGAGAAAAGCTTAATATAATTCTTGAATTTATCAAGAAAAATGATAAGTAAAAACCTTGAAATATCAGTTGGCAATATAATATGGATAATAGGTATTATATTTACCATGGGCATAGCTTACAGTCAAATAGGCCAGCTAGACGAAGATATAAAAGTCTTAGAGCAAAGACTTGAAAAGAAAATAAAAGTTATTAACGAGAACGAAGATCGTATTGTTGAGCTTGAAAAAGAAATAGCTAAACTAAAATCTTGCAAATGAAATTACAAGTATTAAGATTTAGCAGCCAGGCGAATAATGTGTATAGCAAATAATATTACTGCGCTAAAGTTATATCTTTAAGTGTGGTGTTAATTATGTAATCTTTTAAGCGTATAGTATGAAGTTAAAAGTATTAAGATTTAGCTCAGAAAAAGACTCTACTCACGGTTTGTTATTCGAAGAAAACGATTTAGGAAATCAATTTCTTTGTTACACGCTTGAAGACGAGCAGAGAGCTTTAAAGGTTAGAGGTGAAACAAGAGTGCCGGCTGGGGTTTATAATATTGAGCTTAGAAAAGAAGGTGGGTTTCATGAAAGATACAGTAAAAAATACCCTGGTGTACACCGTGGTATGCTTCACGTCGTTGATGTTCCTGGGTTTGAGTATATTCTTATACACACTGGAAACACTGACGAACATACTGCTGGCTGCTTGCTTGTGGGCGACAGCCAAGAAAATAACCAATTGCTACCTGACGGTTTCATTGGTAAGAGCGTTAACGCTTACAAAAGAATTTATCCTCGTATTGCGCAAGCAATAGAGCAGGGGCAAGAAGTAATAATAGAATATATAGATTTTGATTAACTATGGCAACAACTACAGCAACAATAACTATAGCTAGCACAGACTTACTGTCTGATGAAATAGCTTTAACATCTTCTGCTACTTTAACAGGCGCTGGTAACTCTACTGGAATATTAAACACATCTGGTTTAAGTAGAAAAACTACTGGAGATACTTCTGAATACACTTTGTTTGCAGCAGCAAGCTACACTGACGACAAAGCGCATAAACTATATTTAAAAAATGTATCAACAACAGCCGCTGAGTATTTCATAGTAGAAGTAGCCGGCACTGTTGTAGGTAGAATATACGCCGGCGACTGGGCTTTAATTCCTTGGGCGGCTGATACTACAGGTACAAACTGTGACGTAGACATTACTCCATCCGCGAGTGACATGACGTTAGAGTATATGCTTTTTGTAGACTAATAAATTAACAATAACAATAGATAAAAATGGCAACAACAGCAACTTTTACATTAACAAGTGCAGACATTGCTGGTGATCCAGTTAATGTCTCTAAAACGGCTACCTGCACAAAAGCAGGCGCTACAACTGATTTAGATCAAACAACTGGACTTAGTAGAGTTCATTTAAGAAACGCTAGTAACAAAGTTTTATTAGCAGCTAACGCTGAAGGTAATGACTTAGCGGCTAAGGTTTACATTATAAACAAATCTACAGATCCTAGTCTTTACGTTACAGTAACAATAAACACTCAAACAATAGGTAAGCTTTATGCTGGAGACTGGATGTTTATTCCTTGGAGTCAAACAGATACGGCGGCCTCTATTGAAGTAGCAGCAACCAACTGGACATCGTCAACTGGTGATATACCTGTTGAGTACGCGTTGTTCCACGAAGACACAGACTTTTTAACTAACGCTTAATAAATAAAGACATGGCAACAGTAAACGCATCAATTTCTTTGGCTAGCGATATTACAGATAGTAATATAAACGTTAGCAACACCAGCACTTTATTTACGGCTGGTTCTACTACAGGTCTAAATACAATGACTTCTGTAACTAAAGTATTGTCAAGCACTTCTCAAGCTGACTTAATTACTACAGGTAGTGTTTCTACAACACACGCTTACGTATATATTAACAACCCTTCTTCAGATCACACTGAGTATTTTAAAATTACTATTGGAGCTCACGACGGTGGTGATGTTGAAGAGATAGGTAGACTATACGGCGGCGACTGGATGTGGTTTCCTTGGGATGTAGATGACGATATAACTGTTATACCTAGCGTAGCTACTGATATGACAATTGAATATCAAGTATTTAGCTAAATATGGCTGCAATAAGGAGACATAGTATAACCTACGACGGTGGGCTATTCCATAATGGAGTAGCCTCTGGAGTAGACATAGAGCTTTTGTTTCCTGGTGACGGCGTTAACAATATCAACTCTATACTAATAACTAACACCCACGCGTCAGCAGATGCTACTGTTAGTTTATTTATACAAGACTCTCCTGCGGCTGCAGCATCTAAAACTTTCTTTTTAATAAGCTTAGTTAAAATACCGTCTGGCACATCTCTTTTATTAGACGATGCTAGTATGTTTTCTTTTTCTAACAGCTCACCTACAGGCTTTGGTTTATACGCTACAGTAGGATCAACTGACACTGTAGATATATTAATAAATTAACCTATGAAATGGATAGGTCAACACATATACGATCTAATTGCAAGGTTTAGATCAGATGTTTATTTTGAAAACTTATCTGAGACAGAAGAAACTAGAGGTCTTGTTGTTGATGCTGACGGTAAAGTTAGTATAAATCCTGCGACTGGTGAAGAATACGCTACTCATATATACGAAAGAGTAAGGAACGACGAAGGCAGCACAATACCTGTAGGCACACCCGTATACTCTAAAGGTGAAATAGGTGGTAGCGAAAGAATAAAGGTAGGCATTGCTGACGCGTCTGATCCTACTAAAATGCCAGCTATTGGTATCACAGACACAGAACTTACAACTACTGGTAGCACTAAAGATGGTCGTATAACTCTTGTTGGTGTTTACAATACTAACATATCAGGTTTTACTGGTCTTAGTGAAAATGATATTGTATACGTAGCTATAGGTGGTGGTCTTACTATTACAAAGCCTACAGGTGTAAACTTAATACAAAACGTAGGTATAATACTAAAAACAAACGGTAATACAATACAAGGCCTTCAAGTTGCTTGTATTGGTAGAACTAACGACGTACCTACACCACTATATATTGACCACGCTAATCAAAGGCTTGGTATTGGAGCTACTAGTCCTTCTACTAAACTACACATAGAAGATTCTAGTCATGTATATTCCACTTTACAATCAACTGGCGCTAACACAGAAGTAGCGCATAAATATAGAAGTAGTACTTTAACTTCAGGTTATTACTGGTGGACAGGGTTAAACAATTACGACAAGTATCAAATAGCGTACGGCACAAGTTTTGATAATGCTGGCACAGCTCTTTGCATTGACACGTCTGGCAACGTCGGTATCGGTACAACTTCGCCGTCATACCCTCTTCACATTGCAACAGATAGTTCATTACACGCCGCGTATATTAAAAATACTAATAATAATGGTGGAGGTCTTGTTGTTGCCGCCGCAAATGGTGGAGGTGGAACAAATACAATTTTAAGTCTAAGAGATAAAAATGACAATTCAAAAGTTTCAGTTATTGAAAACGGCAACGTCGGGATTGGAACGACTAGCCCAAACGCTTTATTAGACGTTGACAATAGAATATACTTACAAAACGACGGAACTGTTAAGTGGGGAGCTTCTGCTAATGCTGGACATTTAACTTGGGACACAAATCAGGCTATTGTAAAGGGTTTGTCAGGGCAGGCTTTATTGTTAGGCTCAAATAATACTAGCGCTAGAATGACGATAGACACGTCGGGCAACGTTGGTATTGGAACAACTAGTCCGAGTAAAGAGTTGCATATAAAAAGTTACGCGCCAAGATTACTAATAGAAGGCACTGGAGCATCAGCAGAAAACGAAGAAATATCAAGAGTATCAGGGCTTTGGGATGGAACATATGTAGCAGATATACAATTTTTAGCAGGAGATGATACTGCAAATAAAGATAATGGAAAAATAGCGTTTAGAACATATACTTCAGATGGCGCGGTAGGTACAAGAATGTTGATTGATGAGGTTGGCAACGTCGGTATCGGGACGACTAGTCCTGCTAGTAAACTGCATATTAACGGTACAGGTTCTCCTAGTATAATTATACAAGACAGTGACGGCACAGATCAATACGCAACTATAAATCACAATAATGGCGCTAATCAATATATAGCTAGAAATAACACCAGCAATGGGCAACACGTTTGGTTTGGTCAAACAGGAGTTAGTAGTTTTACTGAGCGTATGCGCATTGACGCCTCAGGAAACGTAGGCATTGGAACTACTAGTCCTGGTAGAAAACTTGAAGTTGATTTTACGGGTTCTGTTACTGGTGCGAAATTTACTAGAAGTGACGCTGCTGGAAGTTCTCTTGTAGAGTTTGCCAATAGTGCTGGGGTTAAAAGCATAATTGGATATGACGCTGGTCTTGATGGTTATAAAATCGGAACATCATCTGCAACTAATCTTTTTGTAAAACAATCTGGCAACGTCGGTATAGGAACGACTAGTCCAACACATAAACTTGAGGTAAGAGGTGGAGATGTACACTTTGAAAACGCGTCATCTTCAAACACTTTTCTTGACGTTAAAGGTTCGTCAGCAAACGGATATATAAGAGCATACAGTGATTCTAATTCAGTTTGGCTTTATCAAGGAGGTAGCAATTCTTATTTACAAGCTCAAAGCGGTTCTACGTTAAGACTTGGTTCTGGTACAGCTAACGTAGTTATAACAGACACTTCTGGCGAAGTCATGAGAACATCTTCAGGCAACGTCGGTATTGGAACTGCTAGTCCTTCTGAAAAGTTAGAGGTATCAGGTAAGATATTAGCGACTGGAGGACAAATTAGAGCTGGGTCGTATTTAGAAAGTTATCCATCATTTAGTTTTGCAGACGACATTGATACTGGTATGTTTAGCGATACTGCTAATCAACTAGAATTTGTAACAGGTGGTAGTTCAAGAGTAACCATTAATTCTAGTGGCAACGTAGGTGTTGGAACTACAAGCCCTGGGTATAGGTTTGTTGTAAACAGCTATTCAGCAGACACAGTCGCTAAGTTTGAGTCTACAGATTCTATAGCAAGGTTAGAGTTAAAAGATAATAATGACGCGGCTTACGTTGGAACTCAAAACAACAAGGCTTTTATTGGTATGGAAGCTAACGCTACAGGAACAAACAATCTTATAGTGACGTCGGATGGTAAGGTAGGCATTGGAACTACATCGCCTTCTGAAAAATTAGAGGTTAATGGTAACATATCTTTAACTGGTAGTGTACAAAAACAAATACAAGTATTTCCAATGAACTTTGTAGATGATTTAGGTACAGACAAACATTTTATGCCGTTTGTAACTAATGTAGAACAAACAGTTGTTTATCAAGAAGAGGCGGCTATGGTTATGCCGGCGGATGGTAGAGTTGTATCTGTAACAGTACATTATGCTCAAATGGATGGCACGGATGGAAACATAACTGTTGGTATTGAAACATCGGCTTGCGGTCAATCTTACGCTAATCCTTGGACTGTAGAAGAAACAGAAACTATATCGGCATCTGTAGCTGATGACCATCATGTATTTCATTTTGCTTTTGACAATGCTAAGCATTTTGAATCTACAGATAAAATGGCAATATCAATACAGCAATCTACAGATATGCAAAGTGCCGCTAGGTTTTTCTGGGTAACAGCGGTAATAGAATACGACTGGTCGACTTTCTTAGGTGGAACTAGCGCAGAATATACAACAACACCTTAATATAGCTTTACCATAAACAAAAGATAACAATTACTTAATATAAAAAACGGCCCACAAGGTAACTATAACCCTATGGACCGTAAAATTGATATAAGCAAAGTGCTTTACGTAGCAATAATGATTATTGTTTACGTTATAGCCGTCTAAGCTGCAACAGCGTTTTTTTGCTCTTGAACCTCAACTCTAATTGTTTGAGCTAAGTTTTTGACATTTTGCATGGTCTTGCGGATTCTAGTTCCCGCAGACTTATTGCCTTCTGCAAACTTTTCTACATCATCAATGCTGTTCTGCAGCATCACTAACATTTCTTCGTAATAATTTTCAATTTTGTTCATAATATTAAATTTAAGATTAAATTACTTCACAGTTACCACCAGCACAAGCAAGCTCGCCTGATAGGTCTGTGTTATCGTCCATCTCAACAACCTTTGTTAAATCAACGTCAGATAATACTTTGGACATTTTATTAAATGTAGCTTCGTTAATGTCCTCAAACGGAGCTTGAGTATATGTACCACCATTGTATGGTAATACTGAAAGACCATTGTAATGATCTCTATTGTCCCACATCCATTCACCAGCTTTATCCCATTCATCATCTTTTAAAGATATGGTAGCCGACACATTGTGGGAGTTAGAACCAACACGATGACCTGACTTCACCCATTCAGTAGCAACGCGCTTCACTCTCTCAAGTGTATCGAACGGTGATTCAGTTCTTAATATTGATCCTTCAGGAGCTTTTTGAGGTACAGAAATAACTGCAGTGTCGTGAGGTCTGAAGTACTCGTCTTCAATTAACTCAGGATGGTGTACAGATAAATATGTATATATAGCCTCATTCTTTCCTACGCGCATTCTACGGACATAATAATCATTATGCCAAGCATGAATGCCCGAAGACGTTCCTAGCACCAGAGATGTCGTCCCTGCAGGCTTTACAGTCGTACATCTTGCTGACTTGTTTATTCCGATTACCTTAGCAACACGGGCGTTCTCACGCTTAACAATATCAGCAGCTTTGGTCATGTCGTAATTTAATACGGCGCCAGAGCCAATACCAGTCATTGACACTCCGATCAACGCGTCTTTCTCAGTTGTCTCTTTCCATATCTCTCTCAAGTAGTGGAAGTCGGTGTAACCAGCTTGCAACGTGCCTATGAACGCGGCGGCTTTTACCCTCGCGTTAAAATCATCTTGATCTTTAATGTCAGAGACGTTAACTTCGCATAGGTTACAAAACTGAAAAGGTCGTAGAGCAATTTCACAACATGGATTAGTTCCCCAGTCCTTGTCGTTATTAAGATAAATACCAGGCTCACCAGCGCCAGATAGTTCTACACGCTTCCATAGATCCATAAAAAAGTCTTTAGTAATTTTATGTCTCATAAGCACAGCTGAGTTGTTAGCTCTACCACGCTGTGGATTTGTTTCCCACCAATCGCCAGACTTGCAGCTTATCATCTCATCATCTGCAGCAGAGAAAAGACTAATAAGAGCCGCACGACGTATACCGCCAGCCAAAACAGCATCAGCAATATGGCAGATAATATCGTGAACCTCAAGAGACGTAAGTTGCGTTCCATCTTTTTTAGCATTTAATATTCCTTCTACTTTAATTAAACATTCTTTTAACGGCTGTGGACCTGGAGCTTTGCCACCAGAAGTCACAAGCCTTGCGCCTTTAGGTCTAATATCAGTATAATCAAACACTATTTTAGACGTACGCTTTTCACCAAGATAAGACTTAACTAAAACCTTAACAGCGTCAGACCAACCTTCAATACTGTCGCCAATAACAAAACGTCTACTGCGTTTGTCAAATGGTTTTATAATAGCTGGTAGCTTTTTAATATGATGCTGTTGAACTGAATATCCTACGCCACACCCAGACAATAACAAAAACATTATTTCATTAAAAGCATCAATACTATCAGCAGGAAGATATGAGCAGTTATATAAACGGTTCGGTGATATTTCAATTGGCTTGCCTGCGAACTGAAGCGAACGCATGCTTGGTAAAATCTTTTTATTATATACATATTTATATACTTCGTCTATTTGTTCTGTTAATTGTGGATATTTCTTTTTGTGCATTGCTACATTACGGTCTACAAGCTCTTCCCAAGTTTCCCTACGATTTAACTCAGGGATGTACTTAGCGTACTTCATGTGGACAGTAATATCTGAGAGGATATTATTCATTGATTAGTTTTTATAAATTGTTAAACATGCGTCTAAGAATCCTACGTATAATACGTGATTCGTTTTGTATTGCTCTTGGTATGTTCTAACACCAAAGAGTAACCCCGGAAATGTTCCGAAGCTTAATTCCCAATCTTTCATTTGTTTTGATTTTGGATTAATTTAATAGTTTCGTCACAGTCTTTCTGATTCTGAGGTTTATATAAAGTTACATGTGGTAAATTTTCTTTTACATACTTTTTAAACATTTTCCATCGCATTGGAAAACTTTCGTTTGCTCGGCCTTTACATTCAATAATAAAGCCCTTACCAACAAAGTCTGGAGTATATTTAACTGGTAGTATTTTTTTGTTACCTCTGTTTCTATATTCACCCTTACCATTAGACTGCTTTTCGTATGCAGCTTGAGTAAACTCAAAGCCTTCTTGCACAACGTAGGTTTCGCCTTCGTACGCGGCTTTGATCTTTGCTTTTTTCAGGGCCAGATACATATATCGCTCTAGCCCTGAAGCAAAGTTAATACCGTCTTGCATAACACGCTTAGCCCTTACCGGACCGCGCTTACGGCCTTTCCTAGATCTTTTAATCATCTTCAAACTTTCTAATTAAAGCTTCTTCAGACAAATCTTGAAGCTCTTCACGCGCGGCTTGTATATATAAAACCGCATCCATAAGCTCTTCTTGTATGTCGTTAAGATAACCAATAAGATCTTTCATGCCAGTCGTACGCTCAGTATCTAGCGTTTGGCCATATTTATTAAAGCCCACGTCAGATCGCTTTACAAACTTGTTTACAACGTTTCTAACTACTGGATCTCTAAATTTAATTGTTTGCTCTGTCATTATGCTAATGTTGTTAAAATATAATAAAATAATACTGGCGCTACTGTAGCAAGCACATCCCATTTATCGAACACGCCATAATCGAGATAGTCATAAACTTCTTTAGCTATACCAACCATTAGCACTAGCAACAGTGTTGTTAACGCTGGTAAGTTAAGCTCTGTAAATATAATCGCGAATATAATACCCGCAATAGCGTGTTTGTATTTGTCTTTTCCTATATACATAATTATCTTTTTTGTGTTAAATTAGCTCTTCCGTAGCTAGTTATTGGTTGATCTTTTACAAACGTACCGTTGACCATTTTACCTGTACGTTTTGCGATAACATCGTAAGCTGACTGTATACACTCTTCAATCGGCACGCCAATTAGCTCAGCTAAGTTAGTTAATACAACTACAGCATCGCCAATACCATCGACGATCTCATTTGTATCATCTTTTAAAATAGCTCTGCCGATCTCGCCAGTTTCTTCCATTAACTTAATGTATTGAGTCTTTGGATCACCTTTGTCGTATAAGCCACGCTCATCAGCCCACTCTCTAATGCAATCAAATATAGGCTTATGGCAGTCTTTACAATTAACGTCAGGGTTTTCAAACACCCTACCATTTACTCTTGCTAGCTCTCTTTCAGAAGCTTGTTTAAATACATCAGCTTTATGAGTTGTACCAACAGTAATATTTCTATGCGGATCATGGTCATAATATTTAGCCAAAGCTTTGTTATATATATAACATCTATCACCACTGTATTGCGACGTCTTTACGTTAGCCATAATCCAGTTTATAGTTGGCTGCGTTATTGTAAACTCACCGTGATCGGTTTCCCACTGCATGCCAAGCTCGTCCATTAGTTGACCTTTCAATTTATTTATAGGGCACGGAAAGGTAGTCGTTGCCTCTGTTACATTAATTTTCATTTTATTAAATTCTTTAAAATCGTTATCAAAAAGTTTTTCATAAAGTTTTTCATCAACAGGATAGCCATATTGAACCTGCATCTCACGCTCTAATGTAGAAATGTAAGATATGTCGTCAGACCAAGCTAGTATTTCATACTCGCCAGGCTCGTAACCTTGTTGCTCTTCAACTCTATATTTCAAGTTGTTTGTTACCCCTATTTTTTTACCTGGGATGTGGTACAGTGCGTATTTCATAAGTGAAAGTTTCTAGTTTTAGTTTCTGGTAGTTTGTCGTTGTACAAATGCAAGTTATGCGCAAAGTGATAGTACGTGCCAACTGGCAAATTAAGCTGATAGGCGACATACATTTGTAAATTTGAAAACTGATACTGATCATTACAGAAACCGTACCAGAGATCATTAGAACGCATTACAACAGACATATTAAGCTTGCCATTCAATATCGTAAACTGTACAGCGTATGTACATGGCGTGTCGTTAGAGTAATTAGTTATCTCTTTACCGTCATATATACTTATTGCTGCCTGTCTAGTTTCAGGGTTGGCTTTTAACATATTTATAACCAAGTCAAGTTGGTCGTTACGTTTCCATTGATGACCATAGTTAGAGTTTACATAGCCAAACTTATCAGCCATACGCTTCCATATAGCTGGAACTTTACCGTATATTTCGCCAAGCTTTTCTACGCTAGGATCACCAGATAAATACCATTGCCACTCGGCTTCAGCATATTCTTGCGACCAGTTGCGTTTTACGCGACCATTGTGTATAGCATTGTGCGCTGGAAACTTTATTTCAAAGCCTACATTAAACAAAGCTTTAGTACCTGCAAAATCTACACCGTCACGAACTATACGCCAGTATAAAGCGTGAAAGGCATTGTCAGCCGTTTGAAAGCTATGCATAAACATCACATTTAATGTTGTACCAAGAACTTAATCCTAATGTGCTAAGTCTTTTAGTAACGATTATTGTTTTACCGTGCATAGTCATTGCTATAGCTTTATGATTTAGCACTTTCATTATATTTGTCATAATAGTAGTTATAATATTCTAATTGTTTAATTAATACTTCGTCTTTCTTAAAGTTTGGGCTAAAGTTAGATTTATCTTTAATAATTATTTCAACACAAAAGTCTAGGCCTGAGCCAGTATAGTTTTGAGCAGGGACAACACAGCATTTAATGCCGTTATTAATACACCAAGAAATTTTATGATAATCTTCTTTAGTCCAAGAATAAAACCCAGGCTTAAATGGTCTACGCTTAGCCATTATGTTTCCCAAGGCATTGGCTCATTCTCTTCAAGGTCTGCAGCTATAGGTAAGAAACTACCCGATCTGTATTCCCACTTAAAATGAGCTTCAGCTCCGTTTTCACCAAGGTTTTGAAACTTAACTTTTAAGACTTTAGCCTTAACAGTTTTAGCCTCATAATCCCTGTGAACCAATAAGCCGTGATAACTAGCATCGTACCATTCACCACCGCCTTTAATGTTATACATTGTTGGTTCTTCAATCTTGCCATCTTTGTCTTTATACATTTTAGTAGGGTGAGCTACTACAATAACTAACACATCATACTTTTTAGCAAAGACTTCAATTTTCTGTAAATACTCAAGCGTATAACGGTTTACGTCGTCTGAGTTAGCATTAACATCTCTAACCTTATTAAACGGATCAATAACAAGGCATTTAATACCTTTACGCTTTACAAGCTCAGCGCCTTTACGCAATACAGCCTCAAGCGAGTACTTATCCATATCAATAAAGAAAAAGTTATCATTAACGTGATCAGCAACTTGATTCCATTTATCGCCATCAATATCTTCAGCCGAAGGCATATCTTGCCAAACTTTACGCATCAACTTGTGAGCGTGCAAAAACGTAGGTTGATTTTCAGGACTAGCAAATGCAGTCTTCCAACCATAGTTCTTATTATAGCCTACACACATTTGGTCAACAAAATCAGACTTACCAGAGCTAGGTATACCAGTAACAGTAATAAACTGGGACGTGTATGTAGAAAAGATTTTATCGAAGTTTTCGATACCAATTTGAAAACCTGGTTTAAAACCATTTTGCACAAAATCTTTAAGCTCATCTTCTATATCTTTTAATGTTGATACTCCTTCAAGCGGCACTGGCTTAGCGCCTTCTATAACAGACTTTAATCTGCCTTTACCGTACTTAACTAAATAATCGTTTGCGTCTTTACAATCCTCAAAGTCAACTAAATGGCAGACCTCAGCGCCAAGACGTCGTATAAACTCTTGTTTCAACGCTTGACCAGGTTCATCAGCATCAACTGCTAATATAACCTTTTCTTTGTCTTCAAAATAATCGATGCAATTATCTAAATAATCGAGGTTGTTTGAATTTAACGTAGCGCCATTAGGCACTGATATTACGTTTTTAATTCCCGCTTCGTGCATTGCAAGCACATCCATTTCACCCTCAACTATAATACAAGAATCATAGCCTACGATACTGTTGATATTGTAAAATATCTTTTCAGCGCCTTTGTAGAGCTTAAAATTCTTACGACCATCTCTATACTTTACGTTTATAAGTTGGTCACCCATAAAATAGTTGAACTGTATTGTATTCTCTGACTTGCCAGTTTGAGGCATAAACTCAGGACCTTCAGTTACCCAAAGATCCTGTAGCGTTTGCTTTGATATACCTCGCGTTGCGAACCAATCAACAACTTTAGTATCAGGTATTGTCGTAGCTACTTCGTGCGTTGGCCTTGCGTAGACCTTTTCAGAAGCACCTTTACGCTGATATGTGTGTAGTTGAAAACTAGTATCACAATTGTGACATGTGCCGAGACCACGTTCCCAGTCATAAGAAGCGCATTTAGCTTTCTTATTTTCAGGTTTCCTAGTGTGAGAGCACAAAGGACAAACCCCTTGTGACTTCCCAGCTTCTAGGTCGTATTGATTGAACTCATCAATCAAAAATCCATTGATCTCTCTACTCTCCATTTATTAAAACGGTAAGTCGTTATCAGAAACTTCAGCTTTAGCTGGCGCAGGAGGCATATTGTCTCTTGGCGCAGCGTCAACGTTTGTGCCGTTAGTCCAAACAACCTTAACGTTACCTAAGTAAGTCTTAGCTGCTTTAGCATCACGCTCGTCTTTTGTTTGCTCCACAATAACTGGACCTTGGTTACCGAACTGATCAGGTTCGTCATTTAGGGTAATTGCAATAGGTAAATATTTACCCTTTTTACCCACGATAATTTTGTCTTTAGGAATCTCATTAAGATTAATAGACGCTTTAATAATACTTGCCATAATAAATAAAATTAGTTAATTAATTAATTAAAAGTTACAGTGTCTCTGTTTTAAGATACTGTTTTGGATCAAAGTTGTCATTTTTAAAGAACAAATCATATTGCTCGCTAGCCATTTCAACTTTTTTAGATCCTTGTTCATAAAACTGCGGCGAACAGTCAAACAAACCTATTTGTTGAGTTGTTTTGTCTATTACAATAAACAACATTTCATAGCCAAACAGCTTACTATATATGTAGGCTTGGCTGTCGTAGTTATATTTCTTAGCGTTCCATCTAAACTTATCAATATCAGACGTAGTTTTAAGATCTATAACTAGTTTTTCTTCGTGATTGATAACATCTGCTTTGCCTTTCCATTTGTTACCAAATAGTTCGGTTACACCAGGTTCTTCAAATACACAATCTGCGCCGTGTATTAGGCCACGACAAACGTCGTTCTCTAAAACTGTGTCAATCAGTAGTTGGGCATTATCTACTTCTGACTGCAACAAGCACATTTCACCACCAGAAAGCTCTTTATAAGCTTTGGTATTACGATTAGTAGCTTCTACAATTTTAAAGCTCTTCAGCTTGTCTGGCTCTAATATAGCAGTATGAAAATAACCACCGACTAAAAAAGCTGGTATTTTTTTCTGCGGATCACGTAGTGACAGCGGGTTTTTAAGCAACGTAGATATATTAGAGTTACTTAAATATTGCTGACCAAACTCACCGTAGTAGTCTTCGTCGTTTCTTAGTCGATCAATTATTTCTTTCATTACTTAGTTAATTGTTTTTCCTGCGCTGCAGTTAACTTATACTTGTTTTTAATAGCCGCAATATCACCACCACCAGCAACGTACTCAACAGCTTTTACTAACTGTTCTTTCGTAATAGCAGGCTTAACTTTGGCTACAACCTTCGCAGCTACACCTTTACCATGTTGATTTGTAGCGTCAGCGTCTTCGGTATCATCAATTAAGAATAAATTACCAAGAGCATATTTTTTAGCGTACGTAGATGCTGCACCAAACTGTTGAGCAGTCTGCATACCTTTTTGTTGCATATCAACGCCGACAACAGCTGTAGCGTGTATAGCATCGGCGCCGTCGCTAATTGTAGCAGTAGACTTAATCATTGGAACAGGATCTGTAGCGATTAGTTCTTCTGATATTGTTACTGATATGTTATGTTGTAATAAAAAAGGCTTTACACCCTCTAAGATGTCTTCAGCTTTACGGAAGTAATACTTACCAAAGCTATTGTATGAAGACTTTTTTGCTTTTAGCTTTGTCTGAACATCAGCTAATTTTTTAGTTAACTCTTTCATAATTGGTATATTGGTTTATTTAATAATTACATATTAGCGTTTTACTTTTAACGCGTAACTTACAGTAAATCAATCACTTGCGAGTGACCAATTGCATTTTTTAGTTTTTGTATTGCTTGTCTTTTTAATTGAGAAACTCTTACATAAGAGCTTGTACCGTTTATATTTAGATGGCTAGCTATTTCTGATGCTGATTTTTTTTCGCAGTCTAAACCGTAGCTCATTCTTATTACATCGTACTCTCTAGTATCTAAATGCTCTTTAAGCAATTTCATTAATAATTCATTTAAGTCTTTGTTGTTAGGCTCATCTTCTGTTTCAGGTATTTCATATACCATCTCATCAGTACCTAACGACTCTAAAGATGTAAACACTGAGTTGAAAAACGACTCAACAGCTTTTTCATCTTTATCAAAAGACTTTCTTATTTCATTTAACCTGTGTTCAGGTATTCGCATTGTACCTCTGTTATTGTCAATGGCTCTACGTATAGCGCCTTTAACTCTTTTGGCTAAAAAAGATTTTAATCTTTTCTCAGGATCTTCTGCTTCATTAATTGTTTCCCATATAATTTTATCTACAGCTTTTATTAATCCTATAACGCCTTCTTGTATCATGTCAGTAATAGTCATAACGCCTGATGCTTGTTGAGCTGTAGAGAACTTACGCGCTAGGTTTTCTGCTAGTGGCATAAACTTAACTATAAGCTCATCTCTAGTATACTCATCCCAATTTTTATCATTAGGTAAAGAAGACTTTAAATCTTCTTTGTATCGTCTGTAGTTACTATTGTTATAATTTTTCATTGTACAAATATACGAAATTTAATGTTACGATGGCCATATAGTTACTAACGGCTCTTTGTTAGTATCTTTTTTAGTTTTAGGTTTTAACATAATTGTTGGTTTAATAGTTCTTTTTCTTTTTTCAATTCATTTGGCATGTTACGATGTACAGTTCGTGTTGACACGTTTAACGCTGCAGAGATTGATTGTATCGTTATCTTTTTATTATCATGATGCAAATGTAACATAACGTCATAGATGTCGTCAGAATTGATCTTTTTAGATCGACCAACCATTTGACCTACGATTTTAAGCTTTTGCTCTTGTGTTAAACCGCAGTTCCAGTTAAATATTATCTTGCGAGCTTTATTAACTGGCGGATGCTCAAGATCACACATGCTAACCTCATATATAATAGATTTAAGTAAATGCTCTGATACTTTAAATGTTACGTAACCGTTTTCTTTTTTTACGATGTCTTGAGCTATGCTTTCAAAGTCATCTTGATCAAGTTGTGGGTTAAGATACCATATAACTAGCAAATGCCATTTAAGAGATTTGTAAGTATTAATTTTTGCCTTACTTCTAAACAACGCGTAATGTTGATGTGTACCATATTCATAGTAGTTGCCCCAGTCATAAACCTCTGTAGGTTGATCTGTTACTGGCGGCCTTATATATATTAACTTACGTCTGTTTAGTATATCCATATTCCTGTCAAACTGTGACATTAGCCTGTTACTCCTCTATATTCACAGCCTATTGTCACACTGCAAGGTTTTAACGTTGCAATAATAATTCTTTTACTCTTATCTTTTGCAAATTTAATTTCATTAAATTGCTTAATACGTTGTCTTAGGTCTTTCTTCATACAATTTTTCGGTTTTAGGGTTTGCAATATTCTTTTTTCCGCCTATGTAATAATTCCAATAAGCTTGTATACTACATTCGTCTTTGTATTCATCAGGCATACACTGCGGAGGTTGCTCAAAGCCTGTATAAACTAATTCGCCAGGCATTATGTTAAGCTTATCTTTACACTTAGTGTAAGACAAATGCTCTTTACCATAACGTCTTTTGTATTCAGCAGATAAAGCTACAAAATGATGATACAACCACTCGTAGTTGTTAGCTGATCGCCTAGCCCATACAGTAGACGGGTGGTTTCTGTGAGCAGCTTTGTAAGGTACGTCAGCTTCATCACCTAATATACAATGATGCGCTGTACATAACATTTGTGCTGATTCTAATACCATTTTAACAATATGCTTATTGTACTGATATTTAGCGGCTTGATGTGGGTTTTGGTGTAAGAAAAATATATTCATAATTGGTTTTGGTTTGTGTATAGCACTACAAGTTGCTTACAATTTCTTCTAATCGTTTAATATGTTGGTTTACTAAATGGCATTTTTCATACTCTTCACGATCTTGATAAAGGTTTAACAGTGTCATTAGCCTAGCTAATTCACCAACAGCTTCATCATCTTCGCGATCGCATTGCCATACTCTATTGTCTCTCGGATCTTCTATATCGTTAGCTACACCGTATATACGTTTAACTAAACCGTCTGCTAGTCCATCTATTAACTTTTTTAATTGTGCGTCTGTCATTTTAATATTATCCATGAGTAATCGTTTTTAGTTTGTATACTTATTTATAAGATCACACGGTTTACCGACAAACAGACATTCATCAGAGTCATATCTGAATATGCTAATCCATATTTCATCGCCGCGACCAGTCCACACGTAGTATGAATAGTCAAGATCTCCGTGCTGTTTTTCAGGGTGTTCTAAATATACAATACCTTTACAAACTTCAAGCTTGTCATAGTGTAGCCCCAGTTTTAGCTTGCATAGCAAGTGTGCAGCTAGACAGTCTGTATCGTTATAATCTGCGTTATCTACGAATTTAGCTATAGCTACGCCTAAAAAGTCTGGGTAGCCATCGTAGTGATGGTATATTTGATGTGTAACATCTTTTGGTTTATTGGCAAATGATTGCCCTGGTGTGCGTTCTGCAAACCTAATTGCTGCTCTCGTACTCATGGTATTTATCTATTAATGTGTTAATAATTTCTCTTCCGTTTGCTGTTTGAAAACCATAACTATGCGTATGTAATGCGTCAATAGGTTTGTTTTCTAACAACAACTGCATAATTCTATAAGAATCAAACTCTAGTTCGTTAGACACGTCGTTTATAGCTTTAGATAAAGACCTACAGTTGTGTCTTGGGTTAGAGCTTAATTCTGTTTTAATATAACTTTCTATCTGTTCTGCTGTCATAACTAATCTAATAATACGTAATACGCTTCAACATTGTTTTTTCTGAACCACGTAAGACCTTTACGCATATCGTCAAGTGTTTTTGGTGCATACATACCCATTTCCATAAGTTGATTTGCACCTATTATAAAGTCATACATACTTAGCTCTTCAGCTGTAAGTTCGTAGCTTTGGCCACTGTAAGGGTTTGTAACTTCTCCGCCTTCGCTGTATAGTTCGCCGTTGAACCATTTTGGTAATTTAGTTTCTGTCGTCATCTTCTAATTCTTTAAATTTATAATTCTGTTCTATTACTGTTTGTATAAGTATATAGGCAATATAGCCTAAGTATAAATATAATGCTAACATATTAGTGAAATATTAGACCAACTTTGTTGGTTTTGTTAAACCATTTTGTCGCCATCAAGTCAATATTAGAAGCGTCAGTATAACCAGCAGAAATAAGCTCGCTATGGCTATGAAATATTCTGGTGTGTCGATCTTTCTTTTCATCTATCATGTGTTTTTGTTTGCCTGAATCACTGAATATAATGTCGTAATTGTCAGGCAGATTAGTATTTTTAAGCATTTCTACGCAGTTTGTATAGCTGTAAAAGCGTACGTGTGGGTTGTGTATAGCAACAGCGAGCCATTTGTCAAGATAAGCTCTTGAATAATAGTCGCCGCTGTCATGCACCCTTACATAATCAGGACGTTTTTTAGCTATTTCCTGATTCATAATATTAACAAAGTCGTCTGTCTTACTGAGTTGATAGCGCTTTTCAAACGCTGGTTGAACGTTTGACCATATATATGCACCTTTTTTGGCATAACAAAACTTCACGCACGCATCAGCGAACGGGCATGTCAACTTACCCGATGCTGATTTGTACGCTGGAATACCAAAATTAAATACTCGTAACCCTAGCGACTTGCTAGTCTTTTTGAGCTTGCTGTTTTGTGTTAGCAAATTCATTTTTCTTTTATTAAAAATTTATCGCCAAATGCCCAGTCTTCAAATGTAAGAGAACCTAAAGGCGTGTCTGTAAAAGATACAAAGTCTCTAACTTGAGATACTGTTAAGCGTGACCATAGTTCATTATAGTGTAATGACTTTTTAATAGACATAATAGTAGCAGGATATTCTTTTGCGTGAGCTTCTAATCTGTCTCTGTATTCTGGTTTTATACTGTTATATAATGTTTTCATATTAGTCTTGGTTTAATTGGTTATCATCTTCTTTAATCTCAGCAAATATTTCACGTGCTTCATCATATACTACGCGTAATAACTCATCAGCGTTTTGAAATGACATACTTTCAATAGCTATTCTGTTGTCATAGTCAATGTGAAAATCAACGTCAAAATTATCAGCATCGTCAAAGTCAAACGATTCAATACCTTGCTCTATAGCTTGATATAGCTCATCGAGTTGTAATGCTGTAAGCTTTGGTTTATTTAAGTCTTTTAACTCGTCGTTAAGTCTTTCGATTTGAGCAGCGTAGTCATTTAACTCTTCGTTTTTTTGCAATACAAGGTTTTGCAGTGTTGAGATTTTAATCTCTAATTCATCTTTAGTCATAATGGTTTAATTTAATTTGGTTTATAATATTATCTGTTAGTAATCGTATTTATTTTGTGTCACTGTAAAACGTTGCGTAAACTTTAGTACCTTTAACTTCTTTAATAAGTATTTGCTTATCAATAGGTTTCTCCGCAGCTTTAGTTTGTGCTATAGTTCTGTACTTAGGGTTTTTACTGTTTAATTTTCTTTTTTTCATAATGTGTTTATTTTATCAAAGTCTTCTTTTTCATAATACAAAGCGTATAATTGTGCTCTATAATCATTTACTTTAGCTTGCCAATAATTCACGTCGTTTATAAAGCCATACTCTTTATAATGGTCGTACTGCTTTTCAGCGTGTGACAATAGCTGCTTAAGTGTTCTTTCGTTCTTGTATCTTACTGTTAATTTAGTCATTCTAATATATAATCTGTTATACACTCGCCTGATGGTTGGCCGTCGATGTATAGCATAGCGCTTGGGCAAATGCCTTCGCTTAATACTATGTCGACCAACTCTTCTATTGTGCTAGCGCCAAGCCATTGCTCGTCGTTAACTTTAATACTGTATTCATGTGCAGACTTACCGTACACTACTGTATCTCTATAAAATGCACTCATGATAAATTGTATCTGTGTCCGTTAACTATTACTTGTACTTCATCGCCAAATGGCAATCTATTGCTTGGCTTGTTGTTATAATCTCTTACATACGCTTCGCGCAAGCAGTCCATAACGTAATCACTCATTATATACGTAGTCTTTTGATAGTAGTTCTTGATAATGAACTTAGCTAAGTATATAAGTCTGTCTTCCCAACTATCAATCATTATACGCTCAACGCCTGTCATACCTGATTCATAAGTAACTGGTTTAGTCTTGTTGATTTGGTAAGAACTTGATAGACCTTCGGTAACATTACGTACATAACCTGTAGTATACGTAGCAAAACGTATAGGTTTAGGTTCTAGTGTTTGCCATACTTGACTTATTGGTAGTTCGTATACTGTTGTGCCGTTCTTACGTTGACGGTCTGTAGTGACATCTTTGACACCTAGTATCTTGAAGATAGTATTTGCCTCGCGGGCTGATTTAATTTCTGTTGATAAGTATTCCATATTATTCAAACATATCTAATTTAGTTATTAATTCTTTTGTGTATTTAGCTACTAGCATCCTTTTGTAGTTTAGCTCTAGTTCTATCCTGTACTTTTTCTTCGTCTGATGTACATCACAGTAAGCCGTATGGTTACTTTTATTTTCAGGTGCTGCTGCATCGTAACTATTCCAGTGGGTAATGTAGTCAATAAAGTTAGTACCTCCACCTACAAAGTCAGCTATTTCTTGATGAATAGCATACATCTCGTTTGCTTTTTGTTCAATGTAAGCATCAGCTTTGCGCTTTAGTTGCTTTTCAATTTCGTTAGTGTCTTTCATAATTTAATTTGGTTTAGAGTTGGGTCAGAGTGTATCATCCACTGTATATCAGATAAGTCGTGACCTTGATCGATTAATAAGTCTTCTACTTCTTCGCACTGAGGTTCATCTTTATCTTCAAACAAATAGTTGTCGCCAACTTCTGCTAGATTATACTGATAAACCTTACCGCTACCAAAGTCTAATACTGTGATGTATGTAAAATCCATAGTTGTTTATTTAATTATATTATCTGTTAGTAATCGTTTTTAATTTGTTATAGTAGCTAGTGAGGAATCGAACCTCAAACTCGTCAGTTGTACCTTCTGGTAAATCAGCTCGTGAAAACGTCTACTGATTCATACCGTACTCCTATACCTAGCTTACTTGAACCGATTCAATCCGCTGGTTCTACACGTGTTTTACCCTCGTTATGAGGATAAGGGTGATTGTTACCCTTGTTAGAAAACGAGGTGGGGATGTAATTCCGGAGGCAGGAACTTACTGACCTTGATTTACATTAACCCACACTCGTATATTATCTAAGACACGTGCCGTAACCTTTACGACGACT
>Ga0208898_1000145_pt1 | contig 60451 bp, 52 predicted proteins | sample VirMetDEL_Mar_4_FD_184513 | JGI IMG/M metagenome (GOLD analysis project Ga0208898, IMG submission 184513) | Aqueous microbial communities from the Delaware River and Bay under freshwater to marine salinity gradient to study organic matter... | ecosystem: Environmental > Aquatic > Marine >... | reverse complement strand
GAAGGGTGATTAGCTCAGCTGGGAGAGCATCTGCCTTACAAGCAGAGGGTCGGCGGTTCGATCCCGTCATCACCCACCATTCGCTTCAAGTGTTACGCGCAGCGGTAGTTCAGTCGGTTAGAATACCGGCCTGTCACGCCGGGGGTCGCGGGTTCGAGTCCCGTCCGCTGCGCCATATTTGCTTCCACTAAGGCCCACTGAACGCCTGGAAGCCACGGAAATAGCGGCCTTGTGCCGCTTTTTTCGTTTTCTGAATTCCACTGGAATCCATCTCCAGCCACGGTTTTTAAGTACACATTTAAGTACGCCGCTGGCACAGCCTTTTACGATTCCTTGCGCATCAATTTTCGTATTGGTCCGTCTACCGCTGGGTTGTATTCCCCTCCTTGATGCAGAAGGAGGTGTCTGATGGCTCTGACAGATACAGCGCTCAAGAAAGCCAAGCCCGCCAGCAAGCCTTATACGTTAACTGATGGGAATGGCTTATCTCTGCAAGTGCCCACGACGAGTTCGAAGCGCTGGCATTTCCGTTTCTATTGGCATGACAAGCAATTGCGTATTTCCCTTGGCATCTATCCCGACGTCAGTCTCAAGGAGGCTCGCCAGCGGAGAGAGGCTGCACGTGCGCTGGTGGCCAACAATATCGATCCCCGCTCACATCGTCGCGCCGAGCACCAAAAAGCCTCTCACGCCGCCAACAACACGTTTGAAGCGGTTGCTGGTCGCTGGCATGAGTTCCGAAGTAAAAAACTGACGAAAAGTAAGAAGGGTTCTGGTGGTGATCGTGGAGCTTCAGTCGAGTTTTGCGCGCCGGACTCGCTCGCAGGGTGCTGAACCAGACCTTGAGCTCGCATCAGCACTTCGCAGGTCTGGTTATTGAACGAGCGGGGGCGCTGGAGGACTAATAAGAATCTAGTATTTTGTTTGAGTTGACGGTAGCGAGCAGGGTGCGGCGAGTTCTCGAAGCCGGTCAGTGTTCCGGCAGGTTGGCGAAGATGTTCGCCAAGACTTGGTTAAGTTTGCGCAGTTGAGCTTCGGTTAGACCCTGGAAGCTTTTTTGGAATAACTCGTCGGTGAGTTCGTGCATGTCAAAAAACGCCTGGCGACCTGCCGCGGTCAGGCTGACTTGAGTTACGCGGCCGTCCTGGGTGCTCTGGCTGGTTTCCACCAGACCATCATCCTTCATTCGGTAGACGATTTTGGTGATGGTCGAAAGCTTGGCCACGGCGTGTTCGGATATCTCCGAAATGCTGGAGTCGTCGTTCTCGAAGAGAATGTTCAGCACTCGCCAACGCGGGATATCCAGGTCGATCCGCTTGAGCAGCTTTTCCATGGCCATGGCGTAGCGCCCGTACACGCGTGCCAGCCAGTAAAAAGGAAACTCTTCCTTGTGAAAGTCTTCGCTGGCAGGGTTGTAGCGGTTACGGCGTTTCTTGGGAATGGACATCAAAGGAACTGCTTTGTGAAAGTCGACGGACAATCATAGACATTTCTACTAAATTTGGCATCCGCCGCTATGCCGGCGGAGGGCGCTCAATGGTGCTGCAGGTGTGTGGATCTGTCCGAACAGATGGTCAGCTGTTGTTTTCCAATGCCGGATCGAAGCGTGTCGTAAGCCATGTGGCATCGGGCAGACGAAAGAATTCCTGCGTGCGCTGCGCTTTCTAGGCATCGATATTCTGGCCGGCACGCAGCACTGCTTCGGAGCCAGGGAGGCCGGTTTCCACCAGCTAGATGCCCTTGGCTGGATTCTGCCCGTGATACTTCAGCACCATGGCGATCTGGCCATAGGAGTCATAGGCGTTGATGCCGACGGTCTTGCTCTTGAGGTCTGTAATGCTCTTGATAGGCGAATCCTCCTGCATGGCTCAGTACAGCGAGAATGGCCCCGGTGCCTCGGCCACGTGCTGGGCACTGGCTAAGCCGGCAGTTCGCTGGACAATGTGCCCTGATCAAGCGAAGACGGGGCCTGAGGTGAACAGTCGCGTGCGCCAGCGAGCATCGACTGCACCGTTGACGCGGTGCCTTGGAATTGCATCCATTCGATACGGTAGGGCTTACCCGGTTCGGGGAAGGCATCTGCGCGTCCCATCAAGCAGTACTTCATTTCTTCCACGCTAAAAAGGAAGCCTGAGCGGATGTTGGTGTTCACCGGGATGCAGGCTGCCCCGCACGCCGCTAATTACCGGAGGTAAAGCGAACAAACAGCCCATGGCCCCGGTGGCGATGATGGCAATATTCAAGGGTGTCCTTGGTTATTGTGCGCGCTGGTTGCGCCTTGGACGTTTGCGCGGTAATCCTTGGGCGGCATGCTGTAGTGGCGCTTGAATACCCGGGAAAAGTGCGCGGAGTCGGTAAAGCCCCACTTGTAGGCGATGGTGGTGATGGGTAGGGCATTGTCACCGGTCTGTGCCAAATCTCGGGCGGCGCAGTGCAGGCGTTGGCGCTGGATGTAGCGTCCGATGCTGTCACCATCGAGTTCAAACTGGCGGTAGAGCTGGCGTACCGAGATGTTCAGCATCGCGGCCAGTTCGGCTGGTGTCGGGGGCGCCAGCAGCGTTTTGTTGATCATTCGCTCAGCGAGTCGTCGTAGGGGGCGGCCGGTGTTCGGTACATCATCGGGATGTAAAGAGGGCTGCAGCAAGTTGATCAGGGCGTCCTGCAATGCCGCGCCATGAGATTGGCCGGCGCCCAGATTCATTTCCCCGTCACTGATCTGCTGCAACATGCCGTGGAGCAGACGTCCGCTCAGGCCGCTCTGTTCGATTTTGCCGAAGCGCCAGGCGTGTGTCGGCAGGAGCCGATCCACGGCGTCACGGCAGAGGTGGATCGACAGTTGCGCGATCAACCCATTCGGTTGCATTTCAAAGGACTCGGCTGAGTCCAGCAGGGCCATGTCGCCAGGGTGCAAGGTGAATGTTTGCGCACTACGGTTGATCGCCATGCTGCCTTCACGCTGCAGGACTAAAAAATAGAAGCGATCATCACCACGGCTTGCGCTGCCGCGTTCGCGGCGGATCGACAAGGCGTTAACCTGGATATCCGCCAGATTCAGATCACCCAATTGATGGTGCTGGATACTGCCAATGAAATTGTCCGCATGAGTGCAGCGTTGCGTGACAAAACGGCCACACACGGCATGTACTGCCTGATTCCAGTGGTCGAAATCGTGGAGGTTTTGCACACTCACAAGGCACCTCGAAGGGATTTCTAATAGTTTTGGTGCGCAATTGGATCGATTTTGCACATATGACTAATTACGGGAAAATTCAAGCATTCCTCGTGCCAGAAACGAGTTGAGTATTGTGAGTTTTCGAACAGGGAGGGCAGGGCCGGTAAACCGGCCCGAGAGGCGATTCAGTAGCGGATCATCACTGACTTGAGTTCGGTGTAATCGTCAATGAACGCGCTGCCGAATTCGCGGCCCGTGCCCGAGGCTTTAATGCCGCCGAAGGGCACCGAAGGGTCGAGGAAGGTGTGCATGTTGATGTATACCGTGCCGGCCTCAATCTGGGGGATCAGGCGCAGTGCCCTGGACAGGTCGTTGGTCCAGATGCTTGCGGTGAGGCCGAACGGCGAGTCGTTCATCAGGCCGGGAAGTTCTTCGACGTCGTCATAAGGCAGCACGCACATTAACGGGCCGAACGTTTCTTCGTGCAGGATGCGATCCTTGGCGTTACCCGCGAGTACCAGGGTCGGCTCAACGAAGTAGCCGGGACGGGCAATCGCATTACCACCGCAGACGATGCGGCTTTCCTGGCGTGCCAGCTCGAAGAATTGCACCATCTTGTCGAACTGCGGCTTATTGGCCAGGGGCCCGAACTGGACACTCTCATCAAGAGGCGAGCCAATGCTCATACCTTTTAGTGCCGCGCTGAATTTCTCCAGGGTCTCATCCAGGCGTGAACGCGGTACGTAGAGCCGTTCTGGTGCCGCACACACCTGACCCTGATGCACATAACCGGTTTGGATCAGCCCACCGATGGCAGCATCGAGGTCGACGTCAGGCAGCAGCGCCGCAGCATTTTTGCCGCCCAGTTCCAGGGTCACTCGGGTGAGGTTGGCGGCCATTGCGGCCTGGCCGACCTTGAGTCCGGTCGGCACCGAACCGGTGAACGAAACCTTGGCTACCTGCGGGTGGTTGACCAGTTGTGCACCGACTTCGCCGGTGCCGTTGACGATGTTCAACACTCCCGCTGGCACACCCGCGTCCATTGCCAGTTCGGCCAGGCGCAGCAAAGTCAGTGGGGTGAATTCACTGGGTTTGAGCACCAGCGTACAGCCGGTGACCAGAGCGGCAGCGATTTTCCATACGCCGATCATTACCGAGAAATTCCACGGCACGATACCGGCCACCACGCCCACTGGCTCACGACGGGTGAAGGCGGTGTACTGTTCGCCGGCCATCGACGGGAAGGAGGGGGACATCGTTTCGCCGTTGATCTTGGTCGCCCAGCCGGCGTAGTAGCGTAGGAACACCGCGCTTTGGCCGACTTCAAACATCCGGGATAGGTGGATAGATTTGCCTGAGCAGAGGGTTTCCAACTGGGCCAGTTCTTCGCTGTTGGCTTCGAGCAGATCGGCCAGTCGATTGAGTATTACGCCACGCTGATAGGGCAAGGTCTTGGCCCAACTGCCTTTAAAGGCGCAGTGTGCTGCACTGACGGCCGCTTCGATGTCAGCTGCATCAGCGGCGGTTACCTGGGCGATGGCTTCGCCATTGGCCGGATTGATGATCGAGATACGCTTGTCGGAGGCGCTAGAGCGGTAAGCACCATCGACGAAATGGGCGTGCTGGCGTTGTAGGAACGCCTGCACTTGGGGAAGCAATTGAATGTCGCTCATGGGGTGACTCCTGGCAGATAAAATCAAAGAGGGATGGCAATGTTCAGCCAGAACTTATCGCCTTCCGGACGGTTCAATACGTCGAACTCATGTTGGTAGCGGCCCTGGATGTTCAAGCCCGAGGCAGTTGTGTAGGAGAGTTGCGGGCCCAGTGCAGTGGCGCGGCCTTTGAAGTCTCCGAATACCGCACCGTCACCGCTGTCGCCGGTGAGCTGTTTGTAGGTGTAGCCACCGATACCCACACCCCAGTTGCCGAAGTGCTTGGCAGCGACGAAGTCGGCGTGGAGTTCATTGCCTGAGCGGTATTGGGTGTCGTTGTTCTCGTAGTTGTGGTCAAACATGGTCTTCATCGAGAACTCATAACCCTGCGGGTTGCGGTAGGTGAAGGCGAACAGCGGCTCGACGGTGGCGTAGTTACGCCCGATGTTGGCCAGTTCTTTCTTGTCGTAGCGGCCGGTGGGTAGGTACAGGTCGACGGCTGCAATCCAGTGCCAGTTTCCGGCGTGCCAGCCGACCGCCAGCGGACTGACGATGAGGTCGCCCATGCCGGCGCGATCCTGGCGGCCGCCCGCCCCCATATTGACGTCCACATCGGCTGCAACCAGGAAGGCGTGCATCGCCCAGTTGCCACCGAGGATCTTCTTATCAGTGACATGGATGGCGCGCAGAATGGTAGCGGCGGTACTGACCTTGAAGTGGTCGAACGCCGGGTTCGTATTGGCAAACTTGTCGGCGGTGTAATAGGTGTTGTAGCTGATCAGGTAGTTGCCAGGCGGAGGCAGGGCGCCGGTCATGAAGCCTTCGCTGCCATTGGCGTAGGCGCCGCCACCACCCTCGGTGGCGTGGGCATTCTGGGCAAGGACAAGTGCGGAAAGTGCAATAGCGCTGATCAGATGACGCTGCGGGAAGAAGTGCATGGTGTGATCCTCGATCCGGTTTCAGGGCGTAGGAAAGCTCTGGCGCGATATGCGCGCCAGGTCGGGAAAGGTCGATTAGGAGCGGTTGGAGCCGGCGAGTGACTGAGGTGTGCCAATCACCGCATCGAGATTCAGCGTTTGCTCATGTGGTGCGCTCAGCGTCAGCGGTGCCTTGCCGAGAATGAAATCGGCACCGCGTTCGCCAAGCATGATCGCCGGCGCGTTGGTGTTGCCGCTGGCTATCTGCGGGCATACGGAGAGGTCGATCACTCGCAGGTTCGGCACGCCATGTACGCGCATCTGCAGGTCGACCACCGAGCTGCCCGGATCAATGCCCAGGCAACAGGTACCGCCAGGGTGGTAGACGGTCTTGATTGCCTGGCGTATGAAGGTCTCGATGCCGGCAGTGTCCTGCCAGTCGATATTCTCGGGCGCGACGATCTTCTTGATCAGGCTTTTCAATGCGGGTTGTTGCATCAGCTTGAGGCCGGCTTGCACGGCACGTATCTGCCCTTGCAGGTCGTCTTTGTCACCCAGATAGTTGGGGTCGATGAGCAGCATGTCGGCCGGGTCAGTGCTGCGCAGGCGCACGTCGCCACGAGCCTTGGGGCGCAGGTGACCAACCTTGACCGTGAGGCCATGCTCGGCGGCGGGAGGGGCTTCGCCGGGAGTGTTGTCGAAGTTGTCCATTACCGGCAGGAACATGAACTGGATGTCTGGCCGACCGACGCCCTGGCTGTCGACGAAACCGCCGCCTTCGAGGATATTGCTGGTCAGCAGGCCGCTACGGAACGCCAGCCACTGGATCATGTGCTTGATGCCGCGCAGGCCCTTGTCTTCGCCGAGGATGCTGTTCTGTTTGTGGGTGGTGGCGTTGAGCGACAGGTGAAGGTGGTCATGAAAGTTCTTGCCAACCGGTAGGTTGACCAAGGTTTCGATGCCGAGACCCGCGAGGTGTTCCTTCGGCCCGATGCCGGAGAGCATGAGAATCTTCGGACTGCCGAAGGCGCCGGCGCTGAGAATTACTTCCTTGCGGGCGTGGGCGATTATCGGCGCTCCATCCTTCTCGCTGAACTTCACTCCGGTAGCGCGGGCGTTCTCGACGATCACCTTGTGCGCCAGGGCGTCAGTGATCACGGTCAGCTTGCTGTTGTCGCGTACCGATTTCAGATAGGTACGCGCGGTGCTGGCACGGGCACCATTGTGCGTGGTGGTCTGGTAGAAGCCGACACCTTCCTGGGATGCGCCATTGAAATCGTTGACGTAGGGCAGGCCCATCTCTTGGCCAGCGCGCACGAAGGCCATGGTCATTGGGTGGCGATAGCGGTTCTCGCTGACCGGCAATGGGCCTTGCTGTCCGTGGAATTCACCGCTGAGGCTCTCGTTGGCTTCGGCTTTCTTGAAGTAGGGCAGCACATCGCGATAACCCCAGCCCGGGCAGTTCCAGTCTTTTACCCAGTCGTCGTAATCCTCGTGTTGGCCACGGATGTAGATCATCCCGTTGACCGAGCTACCGCCGCCGAGCACCTTGCCCTGGGCAATGATCATTTCGCGGTCGTTGCAGTGTTTCTGCGGCACGGTCATGTACGGCCAGGACTTCTGCTGGAAAACCTGTACCACGGTGGCGGGCATCGTATGGAAGGGGCTGCTGTCCTTGCCTCCGGCCTCAAGCAGTAGCACGCTGCCGGCATTCTGCTGGATCAGCCGGGCTGCAACCACGCAGCCTGCCGAGCCGGCGCCTATCACGATGTAATCGTATTCCTGAGTGGACATGGGGGGGCCTCGCTAATGTCCCGAAGGGATTTTTATGAGGCTCTATTCAAGCCTTTACCAGCGACAGGAAATTGATCCTGGTGGCCAGGTTGTTGTACGTGCTTGCCAGGTTTTACCGATCATCCGGTTGTACGAATCTCAGCCCTTGATGAAACGCTGCGCAAGACTCAGTTGCGATTCGGCCAATTGGTGCAGGGTCTGGCTGATCTCGGTGGTACGTCCTGCCTGCTGACTGGTGCGCTCTGTGAGGCCGGCAATCTCGGTGATCTGCTGGTTGATCTGCTCGGCGACCTGGCCCTGCTGCTCAATGGCCGCTGCCATCTGCTGGTTCATGCTGCTGATCTGGCCGACTTCCTCGCAGATACGCACCAGTGCCTGGCGGGTTTGCTGCACATCGGCACTGGCGCGCAGCGCGGCCTGCTCGCCACGTTTCGCGGTGGTCAGCGCGTTGCCGCTTCCGCTACGCAGGCTTTCGATAGAGCGCTGGATTTCATGAGTCGAGTCACGTGTGCGTGAGGCGAGGCTGCGTACTTCGTCGGCAACCACGGCGAAGCCCCGGCCGGATTCGCCGGCACGGGCGGCTTCGATAGCGGCATTGAGGGCCAGCAGATTGGTTTGTTCGGCGATGCTCTGGATCACACTGGCGATGCCGCCGATCGACTCGATAGCATCGGCCAGGTTGCCGACGGCGCTGCCGATCTCTTCCACCGAAGAGCGCATGGTCTGAGTGGAGTTCTGGCTGTCGTCCGACAGGCGTTCACCGTCGTAGGCCAACTGGTTGGCGTTCTGCGCGGCCTGGGCAGTGCTCTGCAGGTTGCGTGAAAGCTCCTGGATGGTGGCGCTCATCTGGTTGATGGCCGCGGCGGTCTGTTCGGTCTCGCGTACCTGCCTGTTCAGTTGTTCGGCGGTGTTCTCCACCACTTCGGCTGAAGTATGTGCCTGCTGGCGCAGAACCTCGCTGTTGATGCTGATGCGTGACATCACCGTAGTCATCCGCGCGCGCTGGCTGTTCAGGGCCATCGCTAGCAGGGCGCTGCTGTCGGCGTGGCCGCTATGCAGCGGCGCCAGTAGCGGCTCGCTGTATATTTCCCGGTACTGGCCAAGGATTTTGCGGGTCAGTCGGCGCTGGCGCAGGGCTGGTTGCAGCCCGGCCAGCAGCAGCGCGAAGAGGGCCAGCAAACCTGTGGCCAAGGGCAGTTGCGCGGTGATGATTGCGCCCAGAGCGAGCAGGCCAAGACTCAGTTGAAGGCCATGACTGGCGAGCAGCGCAGTGGAACGCTGGCCTGGCGCCCACGGCGATTGACCACGGTCGAGGCGGGCATAGAGCGTACTGGCTGCGAGTATTTCTTCACGGCTGATCGGCTGGTAGACGGTGCCGAGCGCCGAGAGTTCTCCGCCATCGAACAGCGGCACGACATAGAGCGTGTGCCAGTAATGCCCGCCCTGCCTGTGACGCCCCATCACGGGGCCAGTCCAAGGTACGCCGGCACGCAGCGCACGCCACATGCTGTCGATGACCACTGCGGGCATGCGCGGGTCATTGATCTGCTCGTGGGGTTTGCCGATCAGTTCGTCTTCGCGCAGGCCGCACATTCGCAGGTAGGCCGCATTGCAACTGAGCAGCACGCCTTTTGGATCGAGGCGCGATATCGGCGGTTCGTCGAAGTGCGGGAGGTTGGGGTGGATGGCAGCATTCATTGCACGACTCCTCGCGGTTACCAGGGCAGCACGCGCTCGGCGCGCATCTTGCGCACCATGGCGTCGTAGAACTTGGTGGCGAAGCCACTCTCGCGGATCAGCATGGCGGTGAGGTCCGCGCACCTCTCGGCAATACCGGCTTCGAGCGGGTTGTCTTCGCCGCCCAGAGCGCCGGCGGCACACTGGTTCTCGGCCGCGCGTTGCACCGTCCAGAGCAGGAAGAAGGCTTTCTCGATGCTGCTTTCGCCCACTGCGATACCGTGGTTGCGCAGCACCAGGATGTGCTTGTCGCCCAGGCTTTCGATCATCCGGGTCTTCTCGTCTTCAAACAGCGTGATGCCTTCAAAGGTGTGGTAACCGATGCGGCCGTAAAGTTGCGCGCCGTAGAAGTCGTCATGGGTGAAGCCGCGCTTTTTCTGCACCACGGCGGAGATCGGCGTGGTGTGGGTGTGTAGGAGGCACTGGATATCGTCGCGCGCGCCATGCACGGCACTGTGCAGAGCGAAGCCTGCGGGGTTGCCGTCGTAGGGTGACTCGTCGAGCTTATTACCGTGCAGGTCGACCTTGAGCAGGTTGGCTGGAGTGACTTCGCTGTAGTTCAGGCCGAACGGGTTGACCAGGTAATGGTGGGCCGGGCCAGACAGGCGTGCGGAAATGTGATTGAAGATGGTCTCGGTCCAGCCGAAGTAATCGACCAGGTGGTAGCAGTGGGCGAGCTTGATGCGCAGCGCCCATTCTTCGTCGCTACAGGTTTCGGGCTTGAGGGTTTGGATCATTGCGGTCATGGTGGTTTCTCTAGGGCGGTAGGACGCACCTGTCAGGCACGATGGCGTTATGTCAGGCGCAAGGAGCCAGGCGCAGGTTGTCATGGAACCCGTTTCGGCCGGGAAACTCCGGTGCGAGTACGCGTGCATTGGGCATCTTCAGCCACAGGCGCAGTAGGCGGCGTTTGAGGTCTGGATCGTCGTGATCCTCAAAGTTGCTACGCGAATGCATCACGGCGTAATTGTTGGCGAACTGCATGTCGCCGGGTTCCAGCATCATGTCCAGACGGATCGCTGGGTCATGAATGATGGCGTCGATCAAATCCAACGCCTGGACTTCTACCTGGCAGAGCTTGACGTTGCTCTGTTCGTGGCCGAGTTCGATATAGGCACGAAGGTAACGACAGCTGAGCTTATCCTCGTGGTAGCTGAAAATCGGAGAGGGGACCGGTAGGTCATTACCCAAGTGTGCGAAATATAGTGGGCGATAGAGCAACGCCAGATAGTGGGGGTTTCTCTCCAGGATCTCGTTGTAGACGGTCGCAGCGCTGACCAGGCTGCTGAGTCCGCCTTGCTTGGCCTTGCGTATGGACAGGAGTCCAACTACATCGGACAGATCTGTGTGGTAGGGCAAGTAGGCGTTAGTTTCGTAGACACGAGTAGTTTTCTCTTTGGAGTTGCCTATGGCGGTCACCACGCCCAGCAGGTCGGCGCGTGGATTCTGAGTCACAGGAGTCCCCATGTGCAGGCCCAGGCCGTAATAGATGATTGCCATTTCCTCTTCGCTATAGAGCTCGGCTGGCAGGCCACGAAGGAGAAGAAAACCGCGGCCATTCTCCAATTCGTTCGCAAGGTTTTGGATCTCCTTATCCAGCTCTGGTATCAAGAAATCCTCACGTATGAAGTTCGGAGCCTTTAGGCCACGATCTCTAACCTGCACCATGGCGCGATCAAGCACAGCGAGCGTGTCAGGGGATAGGTGATATATCCAGGCTTGCTCAGGGTCTTTCACCAAATCTTCGCCACGCCAGGCGCAGGGTGAATCGATTTTTTGGGTAAGCAGGGAGGTCATGGTTTTTTCCTTTCCTGTGATGGGGTAGATGTGGGCGCGATGACCGAAACGATGTCAGTGCTGCCGCGTGAAGGGTGCCGAGTTAAAAAGCGCGCTAGCGAAAGAATGTCGCGAGTGGTGGGTACGCCGAGGCCGTGGTGCTCTGCAAGTTCGACTACCGCGTCACCGATAGCGGCGAGTTCCAGAGCGCGCCCATGCTGATAGTCCTGCAGCATCGAAGTTTTGACTGCGCCCATGCCTGCACCAAGTTTCATGAAGGTTGGTGGGTCGAAATCAATGCGTGCGCCATAAGCTGCGGCAGTGAGTAGCCCTTCATGAAGTATTTTCCCCACCAGAGGGGTTAACTCGGGCTCGCTATAGAGCTCTTCGAGTGTTGCCCCAGTGATTACCGACAGGGGGTTGGAGGTCAGATTGGCGAGGATTTTGGTCCACAGCGAGTCTCGGATACGATCACTTGCTCTGGCTTCTATACCCGCGTCTTCGATCAGTTGACGGATCGTTTCGAGTCGTTGGCTCTTGCGGTTATTTGGCTCGCCAAGAATCATCAGGTGCGGATTGTGTGAGCGTGCCTGTCCTGGGCTTATCGTTTCTGCAGTTATGAATACTACGCACCCGAGGATATGTGCCGGATCGAGAGATGCCAGCAGGGTTCCGTCTGGATCAACCGCCTGTATAGGTTGACCAGCCATATTTCCGGACTCGCCGTGGAAGTACCACCATGGCACGCCGTTCACGACCGGAACCACGGTTGTATGTGGGCCGATCAACGGTGCCAGATGGGGGACCAGCGTGGGTAAGGATTGTGCCTTGACGCACAGGAAAACCACGTCCTGCTCGCCGAGCAGGACACAGTCGTCGCTGGCGTTTACCGGGGCGTTATGTTCGCCATCCAGGTCGGTCAGGCGTACGCCGTTTTCGTTTAGCGCGGTGAGTGTGTTGCCACGGGCGAACATATTCACTGGTTGACCTGTGGCCGCCAGGCGCGCCGCCAGGGTGCAGCCAATGGCACCGGCGCCAACAATGCACAGGCGTGAAGGGATCGAGCGAGCCATGGGGCTTTCTCCTTGCAAATAGGTTGCGCCCGCGAGACGGGCGCATGGTGGATCAAGTCGCGAGCATTTCCTGGTGCTTGCTGGCCAGGCCTAGGTAGGCCTCAATCACCCGCGGGTCATCGGCCAGTTCGGCGGCCGGGCCCTGCATGACGATCTGCCCGGTTTCCAGTACGTAGGCGTAGTCGGCAACACGCAACGCCGCGCGGGCGTTCTGCTCCACCAGCAAGATCGACACACCCTGGCGCCGCAGGTCGGCGATGATGCGGAAGATCTCTCGAGTGATCAGCGGCGCCAGGCCCAGGCTCGGCTCGTCGAGCATCAGCAGCTTGGGCTTGGCCATCAGCGCACGGCCTACGGCGAGCATCTGTCGCTCGCCGCCGGAAAGGGTCGACGACTCTTGCTTGCGGCGTTCAAACAGGCGCGGGAACAGGCTGTAGACTTCCTGAAGGGTGCCGTCGAGGTACTTATCGCCTTTGCGGTAGCGCATAAAGCCGCCGAGGCGCAGGTTGTCCTCGACGCTCATGCTGCCGAACAGTTCGCGCTTTTCCGGCACCAGGCCCAAACCGCGCCCGACCAGCACCTCGACTTCCGGTACGGCTTCCAGGGTTCCGTCGAAGTTGACTTGGCCCTTGGAGCCAAGCACGCCCATGATCGCCGAGAGCAGGGTGGTCTTGCCGGCGCCGTTGGGACCGATCACGGTGACGATCTGGCCTTCGCCGACGGTCAGGCTGGCATTGCTTAGCGCCTCGACCTTGCCATAGGCCACGCTCAGGTTTTTTATTTCGAGCAGGATGTTACGAGGTTGATTGCTCATGGTCTTCACTCCGCTCCGCCGAGATAGGCTTCGAGCACCGCCGGGTTTTTTTGCACGTCATCTGGCAGGCCTTCGGCAATTTTCTGGCCGAATTCCATGACCGTGATGCGGTCCACCAGGCCCATGACAAAGTCCATGTCATGTTCCACCAGCAGTATTGCCATGCCTTCGTCACGCAGCTTGCGCAGCAGGTTGCCGAGGGCTTCCTTCTCTTTGTGACGCAGGCCGGCGGCGGGCTCGTCGAGGAGCAGCAGGCATGGGTCAGCACACAGCGCGCGAGCGATTTCCAGGATGCGTTGCTGGCCAAGGGCGAGGCTGCCAGCTTCTTCATAGAGGTAGTCGCCGAGGCCAACCCGCTCCAGTTGGCGCCGGGCCTCACGCAGCAAGTCGGCTTCTTCGGCGCGCTCCATGTGCAGCAGCGACGATACGATGCCCTTGTCGCCACGCAGGTGGGCGCCGATGGCTACGTTCTCCAGCACACTCATGGTTGATAGCAGCTTCACGTGCTGGAAGGTGCGGCTCATGCCCATGTGGGCGATACGTCGCGAGGGAATGCCGTTGATCTTCTCGCCAAGGAACAACACCTCACCCTCGGTGGGGGTGTCTACCCCGGAGAGCTGGTTGAACATGGTGCTCTTGCCCGCGCCGTTGGGGCCGATCAGCGCGAGGATTTCTCCGGCGCGGATCGATAGGTTCATCTGGTTGTTGGCAACCAGGCCACCGAAGCGTTTGGTCACGTTACGTGCTTCGAGGATAAGTTGGCCGCTATCTGGCAGGTCCCGGCGCGGCAGGCCGCTCGGCAGGTCATCTGCTCTGGGCGCGTTGTGGTCGTGGCGCCAACGGGCTGGAACCAAGCGCACCAGCAGTGGCCACAGGCCGCCCGGAGCACGCTGCATGAGCAACACGATAAGCAGGCCGAAAACGATCGTTTCGTAGTTGCCCTGGCTGCCCATCAGCGTCGGTAGCCAGTCCTGCAGCCACTGCTTGAGCATGGTCAGGATACCGGCACCGAGCAGGGCGCCCCAAACGCTGGCCACACCGCCGATCAGTGCCATGAACAGGTAGTCGATGCCCATGTTCAGTCCAAACGGCGTCGGGTTCACGAAACGCTGGGTATGTGCGTAGAGCCAGCCCGAGACGGTGGCGAACAGCGCGGAGATGAGGAACACCACCAGCTTGGAGCGAAAGGTATTCACGCCCATCGACTCGGCCATCACCTGGCCGCCCTTGAGCGCGCGGATGGCTCGGCCTTCGCGGGAGTTGAGCAGGTTACGGGTGATCAGGATGGCGACCAGCAGCACCGCCCAGATCAGGTAATAGATCTTCTCGCCCTTATCCAGCGTCAGACCGAACAATGAGATCGACGGCAGATCGGCGATGCCGCTCTGGCCGCCCAGCCCATCCAGGGTGCCGAACAGGTAATAGAGCGAAATGCCCCAGGCGATGGTGCCCAGCGGCAGATAGTGTCCGGACAGCTTCAGGGTCAGGGCACCGAGCAGCACGGCTACACAGACAGTGAGGGCGATGCCCACCAGTAATGACAGCCAGGGTGAACCGGCGGTCCAGGCGAGCCAGACGGGCAGTTGCTCGGCGGTGGTCAGATAGGCGCTGGTATACGCCCCGAGGCCAACGAACGCGGCCTGGCCGAAGCTGGTCATGCCACCGACCCCCGTGAGCAGGACGAGGCCCAGCACCACCAGGGTATACAGGCCTATGTAGTTGAGCAGGGTAATCTGGAAGGACGGCAGTAGCAGCGGCGCGACGCCGACGATGACGACCAGCAGGGTGACGAGGAGGCGCGGTTTCATTCTTCTTCCTCCACATGACGGCTAGTCAGTGAGCGCCAGAGCAGGAACGGGATGATCAGGGTGAACACGATGATCTCTTTGTAGTTACTGGCCCAGAACATCGAGAAGGCCTCCACCAGACCAACTGCCAGCGCGCCTAGGGCGGCGATGGGGTAGCTGACCAGGCCGCCGATGATGGCGCCAACGAAACCTTTCAGGCTGATGATGAAGCCGGAGTCGAAATACAGGGTGGTGATTGGGGCGATGAGAATTCCCGAGAGGGTGCAGAGAAAGGCGGCCAGAGCAAAGGTCGTCTTGCCCGCCAGGCTCGGCGATATGCCCATCAGCCGTGCCCCCATGCGGTTCACTGCAGTGGCGCGTAGCGCCTTGCCATACAGGCTGCGTTCAAAGAACAGGAACAGGCCGACGATCAAGCCCAGCGAGACAACGATCACCCACAGTGTCTGGCTATTCAGTGTCACTGGGCCGAGCTCCAACCCTGTTTCGGAGAACGGTCGAGTGCGTGCGCCATCGGGGCCGAACAGCAGCAGGCCGACCCCGACCATGGCCACATGCACGGCAATCGAGACGATCAGCAGCACCAGCGAGTGGGCGCCGGCGATTGGCTGGAAGAACAAGCGATACATCTGTGGGCCCATTGGCACCAGCAGGGCCAGGGTCAGCAGGGCCTGGATCGCCATGGGCAGGTTTGCCAGTAGTAGATTCTGTACCAGCAACACCATGGCCGCGGCGTAGGCGAGCTTTATCGGCAGGTATTTGGGTAAACGAAAGCCGTGGCCTTTGTGCAATGTGCCGAGCAGATCCAAGGTGCAGTCGATGACTGTCAGGGCGAGCAGCAGCCAGACCAGTCGGGTTGGCTGGCCAGCTTGCAGAGCCGCCATGGTCAGAGCGCCGAAGGTGACGAACTCACCCAGAGGGATCAAAAGAATCCGTGTCACGGTAAAGACCAGGAGAATGGAAAGCGCCAACAGTGCGTAGATCGCACCATTGGTCACGCCATCCTGACCCAGCAGCATGGCTATCTGAAAATTCATGGAGGCAATATCCTTCGATGACAGGATTCGTATTGCGCGCAGCGACTACCGGCCAAGAAGGCAGGTAGTGGTCTGGCGTCTAACGTACGGTCGGTGCCAGGCACCGGCTAAGGCGTGGCTGCTGTGTTACTTGAGCAGCACCCATTTACCGTCCTTGACGGTGATCAGCTCGCGGCCGCGTTTGTCGAAACCGCTGTGATCTTCAGGACTCATGTTGTACACGCCCTGGGTCGCAGCCAGCTCATGGGTCTGTTCCAGTGCATCGCGCAGTGCCGAACGGAACTCGGCGGTACCTGGTTTGCCTTTTTGCAACGCGGTGGGAATGGCGTGCTCCAGCAGCAAACCGGCATCGTAGACATTGGCGCCGAATGTCGCTGGCGCGCTGCCATTTAGCTGGGTGTAATCATCGATGTATTTGCGCGCCACACTCTTGGATGGGTGATCGTCCGGTACTTCATCAATCACCAGCATCAGGCTGGCTGCAAGGATGGTGCCTTCGACCTTGCGCCCGCCCAGTTGCAGGAACGGCGGGAGAGCCGCGCCATGGGTCTGGTAGACCTGGCCCTTGTAACCCTGGTCGAACAGGGTGGTCTGCGGCAGCACTGCCGAGCTACCCGGTGCGGCGACCAGTACGGCGTCCGGTTTGGCCATGAGGATCTTCAGGCTCTGGCCGGTGGTGGATGTGTCCTGACGCTGGAAGCGCTCGTTGGCGACGATTTTTATCCCGTTCTTTTCGGCCAGGGCCGTCATGACTTTGCCCCAGTTCTCACCATAGGGGTCGGCGGTGCCGATCAGGCCGAGTGTCTTTACGCCGGTCTTGACCATGTGCTCGACCAGCGCTTGGGCGATCAGGTCATCGTTCTGGGTGGTCTTGAATACCCATTTTTTTTGCTCCGTCATCGGTAGTACCACGGCGGCGCTTCCGGTTGGGGCGAGCATTGGCGTGCCCGACTCGGCAGCAAATTGAATCACCCCCATGGCATTGGGCGAGCCACTTGGGCCGATGATTGCGTCGACATGTTCTTCGTCGATCAGTTTCTTGAACGCCTTCACCGAGGCCGTCGGGTCGCTACCGTCGTCCAGCGAAATGTAGGTGATGTTCTGGTCGCCGACTTTCTTCGGCATGAGCGCCACGCTGTTCTTCTGAGGGATACCGACCAGTGCGATAGGCCCGGTCGAAGAGGTGACGACACCGACTTTCACATCTGCCTGAGCCGCCATCGACGCGCAGAGCGCACTTAACATCAGGGTGGACACAGCTTTCTTGAACAGCATGTCGTGCTCCAGGGTGCAAGGCTAATAAGCGGGCTGAGTTGCGGTACCTATGGGGTATCCGCATAGCCTCTCGTAATGCGCTTGGTGATATTCACCGGCGAAAGCATCACCGCCTGACAGCGGTCGGCGTGCTAGCGACGAATTTGCAGATTGCATGCCAGAACTTGAGCTGCACCAGCAGTGCGCACACCTCGCTCATCTCCCCTCTCGACTAAAAAAGCCGGCGATCGGCAATCGTCGTTGGTCAGTCGCATCGTCAGTAAAAACAGCGATTTAAGTGATTTTTTTTCTGCTTTTTATGGCTGAAAATGTAGGAAAAGAGCGTGGTTTTTTAAGATTTAAAATGACGAATATTTTTTTTCGACAGGTGTTTTCTTGAGCCTTTTTTCTGTTCAAAAATCAACCTGGTAACACTTGTCTGATTGCTACTGACTCGGATTTGCATGTGTAACTTATTGTTTTATATGAATTTATTTTTATTTATCGATGATGGGATGAACCTTTGGTAAAGCGTTACCAATCTGCACGTTACTGGTGCGATTCATGGAAATTCGCACCAAATCCGATCGATATTATTAAGTACAATTCAATTGACAATTCACGTAATTATGGCGATTTTAGATTTAGCGAATCGGCGGCCTCGTGCTCGCCACGCCAACAACGTTCGAGAAGGTAGACGGTATGACAATGGTGATCGAGCAAATGAAGGTAGGGGGTACTGGCCTGAAGGTGATGGTGAAGGACACCATCGATATTTCTGGCTATCCGACCCGCGCGTCCAGTAGGGCGCTACAGGATGTCGGTCCAGCTACGCAGAACGCCGCCGTGGTCGATGCCCTGTTTGATGGTGATTGCCAGGTTGTCGGCAAGACCGTTCTGCATGAGCTTGCCTATGGCACTACCGGCATCAACCATTACGCCGGTACTGCCGAGAATCCGCGATATCCCGGACGTATTCCTGGCGGCTCCTCCAGTGGCTCGGCGGCGGCCGTCGCTGCTGGGCTCTGTGATTTTTCCCTGGGCACCGATACCGGTGGGTCTGTGCGCATTCCTGCGTGCTGTTGCGGTGTGTTCGGCTTTAAGCCTACGTTCGGCCGCATTGATCGTCGGGGGGTGATGCCCGCGCAGAGCAGCCTGGATTGCGTCGGCCCCTTCGCGAGCCGCTTGTCCCTGCTGATTGAGTCGATGCGCATCATTGATCCTTCGTTCAAGCCATTACCGGAAGTCGCAGACATTTGTCTCGGTGTGGTCTCGGTGCAGGCATCGAGTGAGGTGCAGCGCGCTATCGACGCCGTGCTTCATGCCACCAACCTGACGCTCGGCAATGTACAGCTCAATAGCATGCAGGCTGCCTATGATGCCGGCATGGTGGTGATCAACCGCGAGACCTGGAATGCCTGCGGGCATCTACTCGATACCGGCTTGGTTGCCCCGGATGTCGCCGGTCGCTTGCAGGCAGCCGGGCAGACCAGCGATGACGCGCTGGCCGCCGCCGAACGAGTGCGCACCACGTTTACCGCCGAGGTAGATGCCGCCCTTGAGCGTTTTCCGGTTTTGGTCCTGCCGACTATGCCTGACTTCCCATTGCGTCTCGAGGACGCGGCAGACACCCGTGCGGTGCTGGGGATGACCGCGTTCGTGAGGCCTTTCAATCTTTCTGGTCATCCGGCTCTGAGCATTCCCTTTGAAGGGGAATCCGGTTTGCCGGTCGGCCTGCAACTTATCGCCGCCAAAGGCGCTGACGAACTGCTTTTGGCGGTCGCTGGCGAGTTGTTGCGGCGTCTCGATTCCAACCTTCTCTGATCGTGGATCCTGTCATGACTTCGCTCACCCTGGTCGGCAATACGCCGTCTGCCGCCATTACCGACAATCAGGCCTTTTCGGCATTGTTGGTCGATATCAAAAAACGCGCCCGTAGTGGCGAATTCGACCGCCTTGGCTATATCGCCCAAGACGTGATTGACGCCTTCAAGACGCTGGGGGTTTACCGTGCTCTGGTGCCCCGCCGCTTCGGTGGTGACCAGTGCTCGCCAGGCGAGTTCTGTGCCATGGTCGAAGAAATTTCCAGGGCAGACGGTTCTGCTGGCTGGGTCGCCAGCTTCGGTATGAGCCCGGTCTACCTGGCGTCACTGCCTTTGGATACCATTCGGCAGGTCTATGCAAATGGCCCCGACGTAGTCTTCGCCGGTGGCATTTTCCCGCCGCAACCAGCCGAGGCCGTGCCAGGTGGCTTCAAGGTCAACGGCCGCTGGAAGTACTCCAGCGGCTGCATGGGGGCTTCACTGGTGGGCGTCGGTATCGCACCAAAAAACGGTGACAAGCTGGACTTGCCGCGCCTTGCGGTAATGCCACAAAGCAAGGTGCGTATCGAGCAGACTTGGGACACCGTCGGCTTGCTCGGTACCGGTAGTCATGACCTGGTGGTCGAGGATGTGGTCGTATCAGAGGAGTGGACGTTCGTGCGCGGTGGCGCGGCCAATCTTGACGAGCCGTTCTTCCGTTACCCCTCGCTGTCGTTCGCCACCCAGGTCCTTTCCGTCGTCGGTCTTGGCGTTGCCCGGGCTGCCTTGGACGAGCTCCGCGATATGGCCGCTGGGCGCATCTCGGTAACCGGTGCGCCGGCTGTGGCCGACAGGCCACTGGCCCAGGTTGAGATCGCTAAGGCTGAGGCTGCGCTGCGTGCGGCTAGAGCTTTCTTCTTCGAATCCATCGAGGACGCCTGGCAAACGGTGTTGCGGGGTGACTCGCTGTCGGTCGAGAAAACCAACCTGCTACGTCTGTCTTCGACCCACGCTACCCGCGTCGCCGCCGAGGTGGCGCGCACCGCGCAGATGCTGTCGGGCATGACCGGCGTCTACAACAGCAGCCCGTTGGCACGCTGCGTGAACGATGCGCAGGTGGTCACCCAGCATGCCTTCATGGGCGACATTACCTACCAGAATGCCGGCGCCGTCTTCTTCGGCAAGCAGCCCTTGCCGGGCTATCTCTGACCCTTATCTGGAGCCAATCATGAGTGAGAAAAAACCACTGCGCGTGCTGTTCTGCATGGGCATCAACCAGAACTTCTTCGATGCGCCGCGCGAGGAGCAACTGGAAGTATGGGGAGCGTTCAGTGCCATGTGGAACGGCATTCACGATCTGCCTGGAGTGACGGTGTTCGGCAACATGGACGATGACCAAAGCATGGTCGGGCCATCCAGCGGATACCCCTGGACCACTTACCTGCTGGCCGATGTGCCGGACATTGAGACTGTACACGCGGCCTGCAACCTGTTCCGAACCACACCGGTGGGCGAAGGCACCTACAAACTGTGGCGTTATGCCAAGGTCGAGGCCCGTACTGGCCGCGAACTGATCATCCAGCGCGCGTGATTGACATGTTGAACGAAGCCCTAATCGCCAATCTCGAAGCGCGTCTCAAGCGCTTCGAGGCCGAGCACGCCATACGCGCCTGTATGAATCGCTACATGGTGCTATGCGATGCCCTCGACGCAAGCACGCAACTGACTGAGCTGGCTGGCCTGTTCACGATCGATGCGGTCTGGGAAGGCAAGGGCGCCAAGTACGCCAACAGCTTCGGCGGCTATCGTGGGCGTGAGGAGATCGGCGCGATGTTCTCCACCTACATGCAGACCCCGGCGCACTTCGCCCTCAACGTGCACTTCCTCACCAGCGAACTGATCGAGGTCGGCACCGACGGCGCATCGGGCAGTTGGGTGATGTTGCAGACCTCAACCTTCGCCAGTGGCGCTTCGCACCTCAATGCCGCGCGGCTGACCGTGCGTTTCGCCGAGGAAAACGGGCAATGGCGCATGGCACATTTCCAGACCGAGAACCTGTTCAGTCGTCCGGTGGATGCCTGGAACAGCGAGGCGGCCTTGCCCGTTCCAAGCCGACCCTCGGCTGAATGAACCAAGACTTTTTAAAGTCGGCCAAACAAACCGACCAGGAGCCAACTGTGAATAACATGATCGATGTCGTGAACCTCGAATGTGATCCCGCCGAACGGGTGCAGGCGGACCGCGTACACACCTCGCTGTACACCGACGCGAAGCTGTTCGATGCCGAGATGGAAAAAATCTTCTACAGCACCTGGGTATGGGTCGCTCACGAGAGCGAAATCCCTGACTCTGGTAGCTACAAGAGTACTTATATCGGCAAGCAGCCGGTGATCGCCGTGCGTGATCGCAAGAAGCAGATCCATGTCCTGCTCAACCGCTGCCGCCACCGTGGTGCCACTGTTTGCGAGCACAAGAAGGGCAAGACCAACAGCTTCGTCTGCCCCTATCACGGTTGGGGCTACGCCCTGGACGGCTCTCTGCGCGGCATTCCGCACCCTGACAGCTACGGCGATTGCCTGGACAAGAGCGAACTGCCACTGGTCAGCCTGCGTACAGAGAGCTACGCCGGGATGGTCTTTGCCACCTTCAAGGACGACATCGAGCCGCTGGTGGACTTCCTCGGTCCAGCTAAAAAATGGATGGATCTGTTCATGAAACAGGGTGCTGGCTATGGCATCAAGGTGCCGGGCGAACACCGCTTCCGCTTCCCGGGCAACTGGAAGATCCAACTGGAAAACACCACGGACGCCTACCACTTTCCGCTGGTTCACAAGTCGTTCCTGCACTCGGTGGATCAGCAGACCATGGACATGCTCGATTTCGTTGATGGCTCAGGCTATGTCGAAGACCTCGGCAACGGCCACAGCGTGATGGTCATGATCCCTGACCTGATCGACCTGGAAGCCAACCTTGATGCACCGATTCCGACCCGCTTTGAAAGCCTGGCCCAGGAGTTGCGTGACGAAGGTATTGAGGACCTTCAGGTCCGCCGCATCGTCCGTGCGGTCGGTGGTTCGGGCTTCAACCTCAATCTGTTTCCCAACGTTGCCTGCTCTATGGCGTTCTTCCGGGTGTTGCAGCCGATCTCGGTCAACGAAACGGAGATCCATCACTCGGTGATCACCATGGATGGTGGCCCGGCAGCCGCCAACCGCTACCGCTTGCGTCTGCATGAGCACTTCCAAGGTCCGATGGGCTTCGGTACGCCGGACGATTCCGAAGCCTGGGAGCGTGTGCAGAAGGGGGCCAATGCTGGCGAAGATCTATGGATCATGCTCAACCGTGGCCTGCCAGGCGAGAAGCCGAGCGAAGACGGACGGATCAGCGACGTGTCAGCCGAAACAGGTATGCGCGCAGCGTACCAGCAGTGGAAAAAAATGATGTCGGCCTGACCGACCAGACCGACGGAGAACGCGAAAATGAATCTGCAATTGCTTCAGGAAGTCACCGCCTTTATCTGGCAGGAAGGCGACATGCTCGATCACAGCGAATACGACGCCTGGTTGGCGCTGTGGGCGCAGAAGGGCACTTACATCATCCCCATCGACCCGTGCGAGGAGGATTTCGAGAACAGCCTGAACTACGCCTATGACGACGCGCACATGCGTGAGCTGCGGGTGCAGCGGCTGATCGGTGGTGAGTCGATCTCGACGACTCCGCGACCGCGTACTGTACGCACCATTTCGCGTTTTCGCGTCCTGTTCAATGACGGCGAGTTTGTCACTGTGCGCTGTGCGCAAAACCTGCGCGAGTTCCGCAAGGACGTGCTCAAGCACTACAGCTCGGACACGGTGTACGAACTGCAACGCAGCGGCGAGAGCTTCAAGATCCAGCGCAAGCTGATCCGGCTGATCAATTCCGACGATACCCTCGCGGGTATCGGCTACATCCTTTGAGGGTCCGGCTATGAAGCAGATCGCACTGGTCACTGGTGCAGCCCAAGGATTGGGCTACGCCATTGCCGCCCGGCTGTTCGCCGCTGGCTACACAGTGGTTATCAGCGACCTTTCCCTGGAACGCGCCCAGGCGGCTGCCGAGGCACTGGATGCCAGTGGTGAGCGGGTGTTGGCGCTCAAACTGGACGTTACCAACAAGGCCGATTTCGAGGCCGCACTGGCCGTTACTCTGGAACGCTTCGGTGCTCTACAGGTACTGGTAAACAATGCGGCAATGACCATGACCACGCCGGTCATGCAGATCAGCCCGGAAGAGTTCGACAGCGTTATGAGCCTCAACACCAGAAGCGTCTTTGTCGGCTGCCAGGTATTTGGCACGCACATGGCGGCGGTCGGCTACGGGCGCATCGTCAACATGGCTTCGCTGGCTGGGCAGAACGGTGGCACCGCTACCGGCGCGCACTACGCCGCATCGAAAGGCGCCATCGTCACCCTGACCAAGATTTTCGCCAAAGAGTTGGCCGCAAGCGGTGTGACGGTCAATGCCGTTGCGCCAGGGCCGATCGACTCGCCCATGGTGCATGCAGTGGTATCGCCGGAGCGCATGGGAGGAATGCTCGCCAATATTCCGGTGGGGCGCCTGGGGAATGCGGATTTTCTCGGCGACCTGATCGTGCAACTGGCACGGCCGGAAGCCTATTTCACTACCGGGGCAACCTGGGACGTGAATGGTGGTTTGTTCATGCGCTGAGTTTCAACGAAAACATAATGCGACGGCCGAACCAGCGGCCGCGTTCTTACCTTGACGTCCAATGCGGGTGAGCCCGAGATGATTGAAGAGCTCTTGACGGTGCAGGTGCGCAAGCGCCAGCTCCAGGGCGACGGTGTCGTCGTTCTTGACCTGATTCCGGTGGGTGGCGCTAAGCTGCCGGCCTTTGAAGCCGGTGCCCATGTGGATATCCACATCGCCCCCGGCCTGGTGCGCCAGTACTCGCTGTGCAGCGACCCGGCGGACAGCGCTGTATACCGCCTCGGCGTGCTCAGGGACCCCGCCTCGCGCGGCGGTTCCACGAGTGTGTACGACACGTTGCTAGAAGGGGCAGAGGTGCAGATCAGTGCGCCGCGCAACCTGTTTCCTCTGGCAAGCGAGGCGCGCCGCTCAATCCTTATCGGTGGCGGCATCGGCATCACCCCGATGATCGCCATGGCCTATGCGCTGCATGCCAAAGGCGAGGATTTTGAACTGCATTACTGTGGCCGTTCGCGCAGCCGCAGTGCTTTTCTCGACGAGTTGCAGAGCGCCGCTTTCGCCGAGCGCGTTCACACCCATTTCGACGATGAGGCACCCGCGCAGAAGCTCGATATGGACCGCGTGCTCGGCCAGGCCGAGAGCGGCGTACATGTCTATACCTGCGGCCCGTCCGGATTCATGGACTGGGTGATCGGTGAGTCGGTGAAGCATGGCTATGCCGATGACCATATCCACCGTGAATACTTCCAGATTGAAGTGGACAACAGCGGTGCCAGCTTCGAGGTGGTCGCCGCGCGCAGCGGCAAGACGGTGCAGGTCGCCGAGGGGCAGACGATCCTCGCGGCGCTGTCGGACGTCGGCATCCAGATCGAGATCTCCTGCGAGCAGGGCATCTGCGGTACTTGTCTATGTGATGTGCTTGAAGGCGAGCCGGATCATCGCGACGTGTACCTCACAGACGATGAGAAGCAGGCCAACGACCAGATCTTGATCTGCTGTTCTCGCGCCAAATCGAAAAAGCTGGTTCTGGATATCTGAGGAGGTAAAGCGATGGTCGATGTAAGCGGATTCCGCAATGCCATGTCCCGACTCGGAGGCGCCGTTTCGGTGATCACCACCGATGGCCCCGCAGGACGTTTTGGCTTCACTGCTTCGGCGGTGTGCAGTGTTACCGATTCACCACCCACTCTGCTGGTGTGTATGAACCGCGCGTCCTCTTCTAACGCGCACTTCAAGCACAACGGTGTGCTTTGCGTGAATGTACTGAGTGCAGACCTGAAGGACATTTCGGGCGTATTCGCCAATCGCGAGCTTGGCTCCGATCAGCGATTTTCCTCGACCGCCTGGACGTCCCTGGAAAGTGGTTCGCCGGTGATGGAGGAGGCCCTGGTCAACTTCGATTGCCGCATCGCTCAAGTTCATGAAGTGGGTTCGCACAGCATTTTTTACTGCGAAGTTCTGCGTATCAAAGAGGGCAGTGCTGAAGAGGGATTGGTGTACTTCAACCGGGCATATCACAAGCTCTGTGACGTATCCAAGGCGCTGTCCTGACGCTGTATTGGTCGTAACTTAAAAATCTTCCAAACCTATAAAACCCCCGACGCTTGCGTGCCGGGGAAGGGCTCTTGTTGCCTGCTTCGCGGATAACTGTGCCGTTCAGAGCACCCCGTGAATTGACTGCCAAGTTATCGATTTTTGTTGATCTGCTCACACCACAACACCCGGCTCGCCGGATAAAAAAGGAGCGTCACATGTTCCAAAAATCATCACTTGCATGCGTGTTTAAAAGTCTGTGCTTTATCGGTGGGGGCATTGCACCGATAGCCGCACAGGCAGACCTGGTCGACGACAGCCACCTGAAGGTGGACATGAAGAATCTCTATCTGGACCGTGACTTCACCACCAGCGACGCTGTCCAGTCCAAGGTCGGCAACTGGTCCCAGGGCTTCGACCTGCAATTTACGTCTGGCTATACCAATACGCCGATCCAGTTCGGCATGGACGTGGATGCCCAGTACGCTATTCGCCTGGATTCCCATGGCGACGACGGCTCTTTGCCTATGGACTCCAGCAGCGGCCGCGCCTCGGATAACTACGGCCGCGCGGGTGCCACATTAAAGATGAAGTACTCCAGGACCGAACTGAAGGTCGGTGATATGCGACCAGAATTGCCAGTCGCCTGGCACGACCCGAGCCGTCAGCTTGACACGATCTTCCAGGGGGCTGTGGTCGAGTCCAAGGAAATCGACGGTCTTACCCTCACCGGTGGACGTTTCTGGTCAGCGGTTACTCGCGAATCGTCCAACCACGAAAAGTTCTACAAGTACGGCTCCACCGACAACCTCGATAGCGACAAAGGCCTGGACTTCGGCGGTGCGACTTGGAACGTTACCAAGAACTTCCAGGCCAGCTACTTCTATGGCGTGATGCATGACATCTACAAACAGCACTACGTCGGCTTCGCCCACACTGTCGACTTAGGTGGTGACTTCCGTCTGCGTACCGATGCGCGTTACTTCAACAACAAGGAAGACGGTGACGCGTTGAACGGTAAGATCGATAACCGCGCATTCTCCGGCGGCTTCACTCTGACTAAGGGGGGACACAAGGCGAGCATCGTCTATCAGCGCATGTTCGGCGAAAGCATTTTCCCGACGCCCAACGGCTACATCCCGCAGTTCTACCTGCTGAACTGGGCCAACCAGCCATTCATGCGTCCACAAGAACGCTCTTGGGGGCTCGGCTACGGCTACAACTTCGCCGGGCTGGGCTTGCCGGGCCTGGCCTTCAGTAGCCGTTTCATCAAGGGCAGCGACATCGCCCAGGCCGGTCGCCCGGATGGCGCAGAGAATGAGCGCGACCTCGCCGTGAAATACGTGGTGCAGGAGGGGCTGCTAAAAGGCGTAGGCGTGGAGTGGAAGAACTATCTGGTGCAGCAGCGCGACTTCGGTCATGACTTCAGCGAGAACCGCGTCTACGTCACCTACACCTGGAACGTTTTCTAAGAGGCTGCCCGCGATCTGTTTCGAGTCGGTCAGATAGGGTGAAGCTACTTTTGTCTGGCCCTGGCTTGTGAGGTCGTGAGCAGACTCGACGTCGCCCCCTTGCCCGCTTATGGCGAAAACCGTATGCGGGCAGCATGGATGTGGAGTTTTCTATGCATGCTCACTGTGAACAACCCAGGTCGCTGCGCCGCATCGTCGTCGCTTCGGTGTTCGGCAACGCCCTGGAGTGGTACGACTTCTTTCTCTACGGTACCGCCGCTGCCCTGGTGTTCGGTCCGTTGTTCTTCCCGCCCGGCACCGACCCGGTGATCGGCACTCTCGGTGCTTTTGCCGGCTTTGCCGTTGGCTTCGTCGCCAGACCGTTGGGGGGGCTGATATTCGGCCATCTTGGGGATCGCCATGGCCGCAAAAACGCCCTGGTGATCACTCTATCAATGATGGGGGGAGCGACCTTCCTGATGGGCCTGTTGCCGACCTTCGAGCAGGTCGGTTATCTGGCACCGATCTGTTTGGTGATTCTACGCATCGTTCAGGGCATCGCCTCGGGTGGTGAGTGGGGGGGAGGGGGGCTGATGCTCAGCGAGAACGCCCCAGCCAAACGAGTAGGTTTCTACGCGGCATGGAGTCAACTGGGTGTTTCGGGCGGCTTCGTACTCTCTGCCGTAGCTTTCTACCTGGTACAGATGCTGCCTGAACCGGACTTCATGAGTTGGGGTTGGCGCCTGCCGTTCCTGCTCAGCATCTTGATCTTTGGTGTCGGCATCTACATTCGCCGGCGCCTGCCGGAAAGTCGCGAGTTCGAGGCGGCGGTCGCAAAAAATGAGGTTCAGGCGCACCCGCCCGCGCTCCAGGTTCTGCGCGAGCATCCCAAGGCGGTACTGCAGGCTATGGGGCTGCGGGTGGCGGAGAATGGTGGTGCCTACATTTTCCTGTCCTTCTCCATGGCCTATGCCAAGTTCACCGGCCTGTCGACTCAGGTGGTGCTGATCGGGGTGATGCTGGCGATGACCGTGGAGGCCTTCAGCATTCTGTTTTGGGGCTGGCTGTCCGATCGTATCGGCCGGCGTGCGGTGTATGCCATCGGCTCGGTGAGCCTCGCGCTGTTCGCGTTTCCGTTCTTCTGGCTGATGGACACTCACCAGCCGCTGCTGGTGTACCTGGCCTTGTTGCTTGGCCTGCCGTTTAGCCATGCGGCGATGATAGGCACCCAGCCGGCGCTTATGGGCGAGTTGTTCCCCACCCATGTGCGCTACACCGGCCTGGCCATGGGGCATGAGATCGCCTCGATCTTTGCCGGCGGTCTGGCGCCTCTGGCTGCTACGGCGCTGTTCGCCTTTTACCGCGATGCCTGGCCGGTATCGCTGATGCTGGTGTTCTTCAGCGTGATCACGACCCTGACTCTACTCAGCATCAGCCGTAATCGCCCATATGCCATGCAAGAGGCAAGCGCCTAGTGTCCTTTTTATGGAGTTCCTGCTCCTCTGCCCGGGTCGCTCTCCCGAGCTTTTTTACCGTTGGACGATACCGTAGGTATCGCTGAGGATCGAAACATGCGTCGTTATTACCGCGGTACCGACTTGAGTCGCGTCCATAGCATTGCTGAGTTGGCAACGCTGGCCTGCCAGCGTCTGCCTCATTTCGTCTGGGAGTACCTGGCCGGCGGCGCCGAGGATGAGCTGACCTTGCAGCGCAATCGCCAGGCCTATGTCGAAGTCGGCCTGCAGCAGCGCGCGTTAGTGCCTTGCCATGTACCAGGTACCGCCCGCACGCTCTTCGGCAAGTCGGCTGCATTGCCGCTGCTGATCGGTCCCACTGGCTACAACGGCATGTTGCACCGTGATGCGGATATTCACTTGGCGCGAGCCGCGACCGCGCGAGGCGTGCCTTTCTGTCTGAGTACTGTGGCCAATGCCGCACTGGAGACGATCGTTCGCCAGGTGCCTGGCGTCGATTTGTGGTTCCAGCTCTACGCCATGCGCGATGCGAGCATTCAGGCTAGCCTCCTGGCCCGCGCTAGGGAGGCCGGTGTCAGTACCCTATTGTTGACCTGCGATGCGATGGTGCTGGGCAATCGCGAGTGGGACCGGCGCAACTTCGTGCGGCCCCGCCAGCTCAGCCTGCGCAACAAGCTGCAGGTGCTGCGCCACCCACGTTGGTTGCGTCAGGTGATGTGGCCCCATGGCTTGCCATCGATGGGGAACCTCGACCCTTACCTGCCTGAAGACGAACGCACGGCTCTGGGCTCGATGCAATTTATCGGTGAGCAGATGGATACGCTCCTCGATTGGGACGCCCTGGCTTGCGTGCGTGACCAGTGGGCCGGGCAATTGCTGCTCAAGGGCGTGTTGCACCCGGCAGATGCCGAGCGCGCCATCGCATTGGGGCTGGATGGTGTGGTGATCAGCAATCACGGTGGGCGGCAGTTGGACGGCGCGGCGAGCGGACTCGATGCCCTACGCCTGATCGCACCGTTGGCCCGTGGCCGCCTGACACTGCTGCTCGATGGCGGCATCCGCCGAGGTAGCGACATCGTCAAGGCCCTGGCTCTGGGGGCCGATGCCGTGCTGCTAGGGCGAGCCAGCCTATATGGCGTCGCGGTCGCGGGAGAGGCCGGCACGGCTCGTGCGCTCGACCTGCTCGCAGAGGAGCTGCGACGTACACTCAACCTGATGGGCTGCCCTGACATAGATGACCTCTCGGCCGAATGGCTGACCTTCAACATGCGGCCCGCCGTTGTGCGGGCCTACTGACCGATTGGAGTACCCATGCGCTTGTATGAACTGATCACCTTCACCGTGCGCGTGCGCACCCCGACCGTCGCCCTGGCACGTATCGAAGCGGCCCTGGCGCAGAGCCTGGATGGCGTAGAGTTGATGGGCTGCTGGCTCTCGGAGATAGGTCCGCAGAATCGCATCGTTCTGCTACGCGGCTTTCCCAGTGAAGCACTGCGCCAGGCCGAACGTGAGCGTTATCTGCTGGCTGACGATGCCTTCGGTATCGGCGAGTTCCTGCTCGACATGCAGGCCGACGACTACTGCCTGTTTCCCTTCCTCAAACCCCTGGCTCCCGGCGCCCACGGGCCTTTCTACGAATTGCGTGAATACGATCTGATTCCTTCCGGCCTGCAACCGACTCTCGATGGCTGGGCCAAAGCCGTGTCGGCGCGCACTGGCGCAAACTACTCATCGGTGTATGCGGCTTTTTACGCCACCTCGGGCGTCCTACCTCGCTACCTGCACATCTGGCCCTACACCAACTTGGAGCAACGCCTTGACGTGCGTACGCGCGCAGTGGCCGACGGAGTTTGGCCTCCGGAAAACTCAGGGCCGCAACTGCGAACCATGCATTCTATCGTCTACCTGCCCGCGAGCTTTTCGCCGTTGTGCTAAACCTTAACGCCGTCTGTTTAAGTTGCCGGAAATTAGGCTGTCGATGAGCGTATGTGACGAGGCTCCGGGCACATTTAATGGGGGTAAACAACGTAATGACGGTGGATAGCCTCGTTTGGCATGTGCTTGTAAGTTGAGGGCAGCACGGCGCTGAGTCGATCGCCTAACAGGTTCCAGGCGTTTTTCTTCTCTTCGGCATAGTCACCATCTTTACGTCCACATGCCCATCATCCTGCTTGTTCGGAAAGCACCACCGGGAGTTTCCCGTCAGAGTCTTGAGTTCCTGAAAGAAATGCAGGGCGAAGGGGGAGAGGAAAACATGGTGGTCCTGTTTCTTGCCGCGGGTACCTTTGACGTTTTCGCTGGAGAGGAAGCAGGTCTGCCGGTCCAGATCGACATTTTTCCATTCGGCCTGCAACAACTCGCCAATCCGACACAGCGTGTCTAGGCTGATCCAGAGCGCGAGTTGAGTTCCTTTCTTCAGTGATCGAATGCCGTCATATTTTTGGCCCGAAGGGAGGGCGTCGTAATCGGCGGTCATTTGCTTGAAGCGGTTGTGCAGTTCCAAAGCTCAGCCGGAAAAAGGTCCTTGTTAAAATGGCGCTGCAACTCGGCATTGCCGTCTTTTCGTGCAACACCATCAACAGCCAAGCCATGGCCAAATTTTGGATGGACCTTCGTCGCCTTTACTATTTAACGGCATACACTTTGCGTACATAGCGCGTGCTTTTCCATGCGCACTGTGCGCCTTGCGGCACGAATACACTGTCCCCGGTGCCAACGGTCACGCTCGATCCGTCAGGTGCCAGCAAAGTCACGGTGCCTTCGATCAAATACATCAACTCATTGAGTTTGTGAGCTCGGCCGTGACGTTCGTATGGCGTCGAGTCCCACACGCCGACGCGCAGATCGGTTGTGGCATCTTCGAAGGCATTACGTGACCGGCATTGCGGCGTTGGACCGATCAGTATCTGTTGCTCCGGCGCTGCTGAAGGCGACAGGGTCGCCAGCGGGTCGAGCCAGGTCAGGTCAGGCTTTGGTGCTTCGGTGGTCATGGCGCAAAACGCCCACTGCGTGCCGGCCTGTGCCTCGATCCGCAGGGCTGTGCCCCGACCGATTACCGCGCTGGCGCCGACAGCCAGTTCCAGCGTCTGCTCCTGGGTTTTCAACGTCACGTGGCCAGTGTGAACCACGATCACTTCGGTGTGTGGGAAGTCCTCGATATTAAGAATTTTGCCTGCATCGACGATGCCCGCAGACACTCCGTCAGTCCCTGACCAGGCGACCTGACGTCCATCGGTGAATGGATCCGCATCGTTCAAAGGCTGTTGTTTGAAAGACGTGACGACACGGCTGCCATCGGCGTGAGCCAATAGCAAAATGGTAGGTTCGGACATACAGGTGACGCTCCATGTGTATAGGGGAGTAGGCTAGCGACAAGCGGGGCAAATCAATGGTCAGCCGATGGCTTGAGTGACCAGTGCAAACTGCCGAACGCCATTGGTCGATTGCGGCGCTGTACCGCGGGCCATCTGCGCCACGGTGTCGACCTTTTTCAACCCGGCCGCTTCCAGCCAATCGGCCAAACCACAATCCGCGGGGATATCAATGCGCACAAAGGCGTCCGGTACCTGGCCCAGCAGCGTTGCGATCAGGTATTGGGCCTGTCCGAGGTTTTCGGCAATCACCGGGCCGATGCAACGACCACGACCGAACGGGCGCAGTAGGGCGAAAGCGTGCAACTGACCGTCACGCACAATACCCACCGAACGCTCAACGACAGTGAATAGATCGGTGAGCACAGCTTGCCGATCCAATCCGCTGCCAGCGTTAGCCAGCTCCAGCACTCGCGCCTGATCTGCTTCGTGCAGCGGGCGGCATTCTTCAACGTCTGCCAATGGTCCAGGCACGGGGGCTTGCGCCTGGCCCTGATGCTGCTGAATCCAGCCGAACTCGACAAAACCCTGGCTGGCATAAAGGGGGGCACCGGCCAGGGTTGCGTTCAACATCGCCGTGCTTGACTGGCAGGCACCAAGAGCTTGCTCCATGAGTTTGCGACCGATGCCCTTGCCTTGGTAATCGTCGCTGACGATCACCAGGCCAATGGTGGTGAAATCACCTTGGGGACAGGCGAACGCCGTACCGATCAGACGCTCGCCATCGAGCACGACAAAGCCGTTGCTGACCCGTTGCAGCATGGCCCAATCGTCGAGCCGATGCGGCCATTTCAATTGCACGGACAGTGCATGGGCCGCAGGCAGGTCGGCGGGGGTCATCGGGCGATAGACATAGGAAGGGAGCGAGGCGGACATGGCGAATCTCCGATAAAGAGTGTGCGCGAGCGACGGGTTTTCCGGCGTAATGACGCCTGTATCCCATCTGTTTGAAAGCCTGACAAGGGGAGAGGGAATATTCGGCAGATTCCGCGAGACACAGGTCTCAAGACCACACTTACTACTTAATTGCCGCCTGAGGTCGGCAGCAAATGCTTGGGTCTTTTTTGCCCTATAAAAGACTCAGCTTGAGACTCGCCGACTCAGGGGTGGAATGTGCCATCAATCGCTTCAATTCAGAGGGAGGCAGGCGAGCACCGCATGAACTGACGCGGATTCTGTCGTGGGGCGCAGTTTCTGCCGTTAAAAGCGCTGCCCATAGTCCGTGCAGGCTGATAAAGGTCCATAAGAGCGCATAAACAGGGGATTTGCCCAAGGCTGGAGCGCACCGCAAAGTCTGCTGGGGGAAACGGCTAAAACGGTGATTTGTATCGAACGAAGATCACTTTTAACGCCATCTGCTGATTTCACGGTGTTGTAATGGCGGTGTGCTGCAGCGTTGCATCGCTGCCTCGCAAACCAGGCAAATGCTTGTCGCGCCAATGACCTCAACGAACTTCAGGAACGCACTCAATGAGCTTTCTCCGCCCCAAATTCATTACGTTCGACTGCTACGGTACGCTGACCAATTTCCACATGGGCACGATGACGCGCGAGCTGTTTGCTGATCGCGTTCCTGCGGAGCAAATGGATCAATTCGTCAAGGATTTCTCGGCCTATCGCCTGGATCAGGTTATGGGCGACTGGACGCCGTATGACGAAGTCCTCAAGACCGCTTTGGCGCGGACCTGCAAACGCTGGGGGATCGAATACCGCGAGGAAGGCCAGCTGTATTACGACGCTGTACCGACCTGGGGGCCGCACGCGGATGTACCGGCGGGCCTGTCGAAAATCGCCGACAAGATCCCGCTGGTGATTTTCTCCAACGCCAGTAACAGCCAGATCATGTCCAACGTCGAGAAGCTCGGTGCGCCATTTCACAAAGTCTTCACTGCTGAACAGGCCCAGGCTTACAAGCCGCGTCTGGCAGCGTTCGAGTACATGCTCGACAACCTCAACTGCGGCCCGGAAGACATCTTGCATGTGTCCTCCAGCTTCCGTTACGACCTGATGCCGGCCCACGACATGAAGATCAAGAACAAGGCATTCGTCGCTCGCGGCCACGAAGTGCCGGGCAATGCCTTCTACAGCTACCACCAGATTCCGGACATCGGTGGCCTGGCTGGACTGGTCGGTCTGTAACGGTACTTTTACTGGCATTTTTAAGGCTATAGGCGGATTGAACATGGGCAGTGAATCCTACTGGCTAGACAGCGCACCGGCCTTCACCGGCGCACAACTCGGTGGGTTGCCCGGGCAAGTCGATGTGGCCATCGTCGGTGGTGGTTTCACCGGGTTGGCGGCAGCTCGGGCGTTGGCCTTGAGGGGAGCCAGTGTGGTGGTGCTGGAGGCCGGGCGGGTGATCGGCGAGGCCTCGGGACGCAACGGCGGGCAATGCAATACCGGGGTGGCTCAGGACTACGCCAGCCTCTGCGCCAGTCTCGGTGCCGACAAGGCGCGGGCCTATTACCAGGCCTACGAAAGCGCGGTGCAGAGTGTGGTGTCGCTGGTGGAGCAGGAGCGCATCGCTTGCGATCTGATCCGCAACGGCAAGCTGAAGCTGGCCGCCAAGCCGATGCACTACGAAGGCCTGTCGCGGACGTGCGAATTGATTCGCCGTGAAGTCGATGCCGATGTCGAGTTGCTATCCGCCGAGCAGACCCGCGCTGAAGTGAATTCGGTGCAGTTCCACGGTGGCTTGCTGCAGCGCAACGGCGTGCAGATGCACGTCGGGCGTTTCGGCGTCGGCCTGGCCGAGGCGGCGGTGCGTCACGGCGCGCTGATCCATCAAGGCACTTCGGTGCTGGATTGGAAAGCCCGGGCCGGCGGCTATCAGGTCAATACCAGCAAGGGTTCGCTGCACGCCGGGCAAGTGCTGCTGGCCACCGGTGCCTGTCAGCACGGAGGCTTGGGTTGGTATCGGCGGCGGATCGTCCCGGTGGGCAGTTTCGTGATTGCAACCGAAGTGCTGCCTCAAGCGCTGATTGATCAGTTGCTGCCCGGTCATCGTGCCTATGTCACCAGCAGGATGATTGGCAACTATTTCCGTCTGACGCCGGACAACCGTCTGCTGTTCGGCGGTCGTGCGCGGTTTGCCATGTCCGACAGCGTCAACGATGCCAAGAGCGGCAAAGTGCTGCAGGCGGCGATGGTGCAGATGTTCCCGCAATTGGCCAACGTCAGAATCGATTATTGCTGGGGAGGGTTGGTGGACATGACGTCCGACCGCTTGCCTCGGGCCGGCCAGCACGGCGGTGTTTATCACTCCATGGGCTACAGCGGCCATGGCGTGCAGATGTCGGTGCACATGGGCCAGGTCATGGCCGACGTGATGGCCGGGAAGGTCGAGGCGAACCCCTGGCGGGAACTCGACTGGCCGGCGATCCCCGGACATTTCGGCAAGCCATGGTTCCTGCCGTTCGTGGGCGCCTATTACCGCTTCCAGGACTATTTGCATTGAGTTGATGTTGTGGCGTCACCGTCGTTTGCGTTTCCAGGACGCTCCGGACATCCGCGAGCACTCGAACCTTCTCTTTTTCGACAGGTACAACAGTTATGACTGACAACAATAACGACCCCAAACTGATCTCCGGCCAGGAAAGCCTGCGCGTGTTTGAAGGCCTCAACCGCGGAATGTCGCGTCGCAGTGCGCTGCAGATGCTCGGTGTGGCGGGTGTCGCCGCAGCGGGTACCGGCAGCCTGTTCAGTGCCGCCGGCAAGCTCTTCGCTGAAGAAGCCAGCCCTGCTGGCAAAGGCAAGCCGGGTGGACGAATTCGCGTCGCCGGGATGTCCAGCTCAACCGCCGACACCCTCGATCCGGCCAAAGGCGCGTTGTCGACCGACTACGCGCGCCACTTCATGTTCTACAACGGTCTGACCCGTTTCGATTCGCACCTGGTACCCCAATTGGAGTTGGCCGAGCGCATCGACAACACCGATGCCACGCTGTGGACCATCACCTTGCGCAAGGACGTGACCTTCCACAACGGGAAAAACCTGAGCGCTGCCGATGTGGTGTTCTCGCTGTCGCGCCACAAGGATCCGCTGACCGGTTCCAAGATCATGCCGTTGATGGAGCAGTTTGCCGAGATCAAGGCGACGGGTACCAACGAAGTGCAGATTCGCCTGAGTGCACCGAACTCCGAGCTGCCGTCAATCCTCGCCGTATCGCATTTGCTGATCGTTCCTGAAGGCACTACCGACTTCAATCAGGGCATCGGTACCGGGCCGTTCAAGGTCAAGGAGTTCAAACCGGGCGTTCGTTCGATTGCAGCGCGCAACACCGGCTACTGGAAACCGGGCCTGCCGTACCTCGACGAGATCGAGTTCATCGCGATTTCCGACGAGCCTTCGCGGGTCAACGCGTTGCTGTCCGGCGACGTGCATATGATCAACGAGGTCAACCCGCGCTCCACCAGCCGGATCAAGGCCAGCGCCAAGCACCGGGTCGTCGATGCGCCGTCGGGCAACTACACTGACTTGATTATCCGTCAGGACCAGATGCCGGGCAAAAGTGCCGAATTTACCCAGGCTATGAAGCACCTGTTGGACCGCGAGCAGGTCAAGTCGGCGGTATTCCGTGGTTTCGCCGTAGTGGGTAACGACCATCCGATTGCGCCCGGTTCGCGCTACTACAACGCCGACCTGCCGCAGACCGTCTATGACCCGGAAAAGGCCAAGTTCCTGCTCAAGAAAGCCGGCATGGAAAACATCAGCATGCCGCTGGTCGCTTCGCCAGCCGCCACCGGATCGGTGGACATCGCCGTGCTTTTGCAGCAATCGGCGAAGCAGGCCGGGCTCAAGCTCGACGTCAACCGGTTGCCGAGCGACGGCTACTGGTCCAACCACTGGATGAAGCACCCGTTGAGCTTCGGGAACATCAACCCACGGCCGAATGCCGACGTGATGTTCTCGCAGTTCTTCCAGTCCAAGGCCCCTTGGAACGAGTCCGGCTGGCAGAACGAGCAGTTCGATCAGTTACTGATGCTGGCGCGCGGTGAAACCGACGATGCCAAGCGCAGCAAGATGTACGCAGACATGCAGACGCTGGTGCATGACCACTGCGGTATCGGCGTACCGGTGTTCATCAGCAACATCGATGGGGTAGACCAGCGCATCAAGGGTTACGGCAGCAACCCGCTGGGTGGTTTCATGGGCTACATGTTCGCCGAACAGGTCTGGCTGGATGCTTGATGGGTGGTCAGGTAGTACGTCAGGGACAGTGCAGGAGGGTAGGCGATGAATAGCAACACACTGTGGTTGATCGGCCGGCGTCTGGGCGCCGCGATCGTGACTTTGTTGATCGTGTCTATGGTCGTGTTCGCGATCACGGCAGTCCTTCCCGGAGACGCGGCGCAGCAATCGCTCGGGCAGTTCGCCACGCCGGAACAGGTGGCGGCATTGCGCCTGAAACTGGGGCTCGATCAACCGGGTGTGGTGCGTTACCTGCACTGGTTGATGAACCTACTCAGCGGCGACATGGGGCTGTCGGTTTCCAACGCCATGCCGGTCGGTGAACTGATGGCTGGCCGCGTGCCTAACACGCTGATGTTGGCTACCGCCACGGCGCTGGTCTCGGTGCCGGTGGCGCTGATCCTGGGCATTGGCTCGGCCATGGGCCGCGGCGGGCGTATCGACAGCTTCCTGAGCTTCTTCACCCTGGCGATGGTCGCCGTCCCGGAGTTTCTGGTGGCGACCCTGGCGGTGCTAGTTTTCGCGGTGAACCTGGGCTGGTTGTCGGCGCTGTCCTATGCCAGCGACATCACCTCGCCCTGGCAATTCCTGCGCACTTACGCGCTGCCCGTGATGACCCTGTGTTGCGTCATCGTCGCGCAGATGGCGCGCATGACCAGGGCGGCGGTGATCGACCAACTAGACAGCCCTTACGTGGAAATGGCCAGGCTGAAAGGTGTCAGCCCAATGCGCATTGTGCTACGCCATGCGTTGCCCAACGCCATCGGCCCGATTGCCAACGCGATCGCCCTGAGCCTGTCGTACCTGCTGGGAGGGGTGGTGATTGTCGAAACGATCTTCAACTATCCCGGCATCGCTAGCCTGATGGTCGATGCCGTGACCAACCGTGACATGGCGCTGGTCCAGGCCTGCACCATGCTGTTTTGCACGGCGTACCTGGGGTTGGTGCTGATTGCCGACCTATGCGCGATTCTGTCCAATCCGAGGCTGAGAAACCAATGAACAATCTCATTGTGAAATCGACGCCTGCAGCGCCCGACCTGTCGGCGGGCAAGGTGTCCCATGGCCCAGCGTGGCTGGGCCTGATCGGGGCTACAATGTGCGTCATCTGGCTGCTGGTGGCGTTTCTCGGGCCGTGGCTAGCGCCACACCCGGTAGGCGAAGTGGTCTCTGACAATGTCTTTGACAGCATCAGCGCCCTTTACCCATTCGGCACCGATTACCTGGGGCGGGACATGCTGAGCCGCGTGTTGGTCGGCGCACGCTTCACGGTTGGCCTAGCGTTGATCGCAGCCGTATTGGCCAGCGGCCTGGGTACCGGTTGCGCGCTGTTGTCGGTGGTGTCGCCGAAATGGCTGGACGAAGTCATCAGTCGCCTGATGGATGCCTTCATCTCGATCCCGAGCAAGATGCTGGCGCTGATCATGGTCTCCGCGTTCGGCTCTTCGGTGACCTTGCTGGTCTGCACCGCGGTGCTGAGTTTCACCCCTGGCGCCTTCCGCATCGCCCGCAGCATGGCGGTGAACATTGAAGCGCTGGAGTACGTGCAAGTCGCCCGTACCCGTGGCGAACGCAGGTTGTACATCGCCTGTGTGGAAATTCTGCCGAACATGCTCAACCCGGTGCTGACTGACCTGGGCTTGCGTTTTGGCTTCATCGTATTGTTGCTCAGCGGCATGAGCTTCCTCGGTCTTGGCGTGCAACCGCCGGATGCCGATCTCGGCTCGCTGGTGCGGGAGAACATCGGCGGCCTCAACCAGGGCGCCCCGGCCATCGTGATTCCGGCGCTGGCCATCGGTACCCTGACCATCGGTGTGAATCTGTTTATCGACAGACTGTCGTCCCGACGTAGTCGCCGTACGGGAGGGCATTGAAATGAGTGAATTGATTCGAGTTGAAGACATGCGTGTGGTCGCCTGTGGCGAGCGCGGTGAAACGGAAATCGTCAAAGGCGTGAGCTTCGCCCTGGAAAAAGGTGAAGTGCTGGCGCTGATCGGCGAGTCTGGATCCGGCAAGACCACCATCGCCCTGGCCCTGCTGGGTTACGCCCGGCGTGGTTGCCGGTTGTCTGGAGGGGTGGTGCAAGTCGGCGAGCACAATATGTTCGCGCTGAGTGAGCATGAGTTGCAGGGCCTGCGCGGCAATCGGGTGTCGTACATCGCGCAAAGTGCGGCGGCGGCATTCAATCCGGCAAAAAAACTGATCGATCAGGTGGTGGAAGGGGCGTTGATCCATGGCCTGGGCACTCGCGCCGTGCTCGAAGCCAAGGCCATCGAACTGTTTCGCGACCTGGCCCTGCCGGATCCGGACAACATCGGTCAGCGCTACCCGCACCAGGTGTCTGGCGGACAGTTGCAACGGGTGATGGCGGCCATGGCGCTGATCAGCGATCCCTTGCTGGTGGTGCTCGACGAGCCGACCACTGCCCTCGACGTGACGACCCAGATCGACGTGCTCCGCGCTTTCAAGCGCGTGGTGCGCGAGCGGGGCGCGACGGCGGTTTACGTGTCCCACGATTTGGCGGTCGTCGCGCAGATGGCCGACCAGATCGTCGTGCTCAACGGTGGGCGAATTTTCGAGCAGAGCGCGACCGCGCCGTTGCTCAAAGGTCCGGCCCACCAATACACCCGCAGCCTGTTGGCGGCGGCGCGGCCGGACACCACGATTCGTCCGCCCAGCGACGTTGCCGAAGACGAACCGCTGCTGACCATCAAGGGCCTGACCGCTGGTTACGGCAACAAGAATGCCCAGGGCATGCCGTCGATTCGTGTGCTGGAAGACATCGATCTGACGGTACGCCGGGGCCAGGCCATCGGTGTGATCGGTGAGTCGGGCTCGGGCAAGTCGACCCTGGCGCGGGTGGTGGCCGGGTTGCTGACGCCGGCCCTGGGCGGCTTGAGCTTTGATGGAAAACCTCTGGGCGGTAGCTTGTCGACGCGCACTGATGACCAGTTCCGACGCATCCAGATGGTTTTCCAGAACGCCGACACCGCGCTGAATCCGATGCACAGCATCAGCACTATCCTGAGCCGGCCACTGAAGATGTATTTCGGTCTCAAGGGCGCGGCATTGCGCGAGCGCGTCGGCGAACTGCTGGATCTGGTGCGCTTGCCCCGGACCCTGGCCGAACGCCGGCCCAATGAGCTGTCAGGCGGGCAAAAACAACGGGTCAACCTGGCCCGCGCGCTGGCCGCCAAGCCGGATCTAATCCTATGCGATGAAGTGACCTCGGCGCTGGATACCGTGGTGGGTGCGGCGATTCTCGAGCTGCTGCGCGACCTGCGCCAGCAGTTGGGGGTTTCGTACCTGTTCATCAGCCATGACATTTCCACCGTGCGGGCGCTGTGCGACGACATTGTGGTGATGTACAGCGGTCATAAAGTCGAAGCTGGCACCCGGCAATCGTTCATCCAGGCGCCGTTCCATCCGTACACCGATCTGTTGATTCATTCGGTGCCTGAACTGCGGCAGGGCTGGCTGGAAAACTGCGGCACCGCCTGCGACGCGCTGCCGCCGATCGGCCCGAAAGCCAACGTGGCGGAGCTTTGCACCTTCCTCAATCGTTGCCCGGTGCGAGTCGATGGCCTGTGCAATCGAACGGCGCCGAACCGACGGAACATCGACGGTGGCAGTGAAATTCTCTGTCACCACGACGGCGCCGAGTTGAGCAAGACCCAGCAGATCACCATGACCGAGGGAGCCTACGCATGAAGGGGCGTTTTGTGAGGCTGGCGGAGCAGGGTAGACCGACTGTCAGCTTGAAGGTCGACGGCGCGCCGATCGAGGCGCTGCAAGGCGACACCCTGATGGTTGCGTTGCTGACCCAGGGTAATGCGTTGCGCCAGTCGGAGTTCGATTCGGGCCGCCGCGCCGGCTTCTGCCTGATGGGTGCCTGCCAGGATTGTTGGGTCTGGACCCGCAGCGGCGAGCGTCTGCGTGCGTGCTCCAATGAAGTCCGTGAAGGGCTGGATATCGTCACCACACAACCGGAGGCGACATGGCCACTGCGCGATTGAGCTCAAGGAAAGTTGTCATCGTCGGTGCCGGACCGGCCGGTATTCGCTGCGCCGAGACCCTGCTGGCGGCGGGGATCAAGCCGATCCTGATCGACGAAAATCGCCGCGATGGCGGCCAGATCTACCGCCGTCAACCCCAGGGTTTTACCCGCGACTACGGCGCCCTGTATGGCAGCGAAGCCGCCAAAGCGAAAAACCTGCATGAAAGCTTCGACCGCCTGCGCGAGCGTATCGACTATCGCCCGGACACGCTGGTGTGGAACCTGACGCCAGGGCAACTGTACTGCGTCAGCCAGGGTCACCACTCGACGGTGGACTATGACGCGCTGATCCTGTGCACCGGCGCTACCGACCGCTTGATGCCGATTGAAGGCTGGCAGTTGGCGGGCACCTACAGCCTTGGCGGCGCGCAGATTGCACTCAAGTCCCAGGCGGTGTCGATTGGCCACAGTGTGGTGTTCATGGGCAGCGGGCCGTTGCTGTATCTGGTCGCGACTCAGTACCTCAAGGCCGGTGCCAAGGTTGCGGCGGTGCTCGACACTTCGCCCCTGAGCAAGCGTATTGGCGCGTTGCCAAAATTGCTGGCACGCCCCGGATTGCTGTTCACCGGGATGAAACTGTTGGCGCAGCTGTATCAGGCGAAAATCCCTGTGCACCTGGGCATTGCGCCGCAGCAAGTGCAGGGCGATGCGGCCAGCGGGGTCAGCGGCGTGCGCGTACTGACCGCCCGGGGCGAGACGTTGAATGTGCAATGCGATGCCGTGGCCCTCGGTTATCACTTGCGGCCCGAAACCCAACTGGCGGATCTGGCCGGTTGCCGCATGCGTTTTGACGATGCGTCGGGTCAATGGTGGCTGTCGGTGGATGAAGAAGGCCGGACCACGGTCAACGGTGTGTATGCCGCCGGTGACGGCTCGAAGATTCGCGGCGCCGACGCTGCCGAACACGCCGGTCGCCTGGTGGCGATGGCATTGCTGGAAGATCTGCAGCAACCGGTGGACGCAAGCCTGCGTGACGAACAACGGCAGGCGTTGGCGGTAATGGATCAGTTTCGCCTCGGCCTGGCCCAGGCGTTTCCCTGGCCAGCCGAACAAGCCAAGGCCTTGCCCGACAGCGCCATCGTTTGCCGCTGCGAGATGATCAGCGCCGGTGAACTGCGTCGTACCGTCAGCGAAAAGGGAGCCTGCGAGGTTAACCGGGCCAAGGCGTTCAGCCGGGTCGGCATGGGCCGCTGCCAGGGCCGTTACTGCTCCCAGGCCGGAGCCGAGGTGATTGCCGCCGCCGCTGGCGTCAATGTGCAACAGGTCGGTCGGCAACGGGGCCAGGCCCCGGTCAAACCCTTGCCGATGACCATCATTGAGGAGCCCTCATGAAACCGCAAAAAAGTGATGTGTTGATTATCGGCGGCGGCATCATGGGCGCAGCGTCGGCATTTTTCCTGCGCCAGCGCGGGCACTCGGTGACCCTGCTGGAGCGTGACCAGATCGGTCAGTACGCCAGCGGTGTGAACTTCGGCAACGTCCGGCGCCAGGGCCGCTACCTTGGGCAACTGGAATTGGCCAACCGTTCCTGGGCGCTGTGGAAGCGCTTGCCGGAACTGATCGACGATGACCTGGAGTTCATCGCCAGCGGCCACATGCGTGTGTGTTATCGCGAAGACGAAATTGCGGAACTGGAGGCCTACGCCGCCGCACCGGAAGCGGCGCAACTGGACCTGAAAATCTATCGCGGCGCCGAGTTGCACAAACGCTTTCCGTTCCTTGGACCGGACGTAAAGGGGGGCTCCTACGCACCCCACGATGGTCACGCCAACCCGCGACTGGCGGCCCCGGCGTTTGCCCGGGCAGCACGGCGTTTGGGGGCACAAATTGAAGAACAGACGGAAGTGGCCGAAGTGCAAAAGGTCGGCGGTGAGTTCAGCGTTAGCACCACCGATGGTCGTCAGTTCAGCGCCGCGCAATTGCTGATTACTGCCGGCGCGTGGGGGCAGAAGCTCTCCGAGCAATTCGACGAACCGGTGCCGCTGGACACCCATGGCCCGCAAATGGCGGTGACCGAGCCGGTCCCTTACGCCTTGCCTACGGTGATTGGCGTGTACACCAAGATCCCGGAGGAAGTGATTTATTTCCGGCAGATCACCCGTGGCAACATCGTCATCGGCGGCGGTTATCGCAGCAAACCGGACATGCTCAATCGCCGGGCCTACGTCGAGCCGCGCAGCATTCTCAACCAGATCACGCAAATGCAACGGCTGCTGCCGGGCGTCGGCAACCTGAACATCATCCGGGTCTGGAGTGGTATCGAAAGCTACCTGCCGGACTCTCTGCCGATCATGGGCCCTAGCGGCACCGTCGATGGCTTGTACTACGCGTTTGGCTTCTGCGGTCACGGCTTCCAGCTCGGCCCGGGCGTCGGCGACGTGATGGCTGAACTGATCAGCACCGGCAGCACCAGCACCTTGATTGAGCCGTTCTCGATTCGCCGGTTCGCCCATTTTGCCGAACTACGGAGTAAGGCCTCATGAAGCCGCGTGTACTGGATATTCTCAAACGCTTGATGGCCTTCGACACCGTCTCTTCGGAGTCGAACCTGGCCCTGATCGATTACGTGCGTGACCTGCTGCTGACCAAGGGTATCGAGTCGCTGATCGTCAAGGATGTCACCGGGAAGAAGGCCAACCTGTTCGCCAGCACCGGCCCGAAAGAACTGCCAGGGATTCTGCTGTCCGGGCACACCGACGTGGTACCGGCGGCAGGGCAAGCCTGGACCTTTCCAGCCTTTGAGGCGACGGTGCAGGACGGCAGGATTTACGGTCGTGGCAGTTGCGACATGAAGGGTTTTATCGCCCTGGCCGTCGATGCCATGCTCGATGCGGCGGACCACTCCCTGAGCCGACCGCTGCAACTGGCGTTGTCCCATGACGAAGAAATCGGTTGTGTCGGCGTGCGGCGTTTGCTGGACGTGCTGCACCTGGCGCCGGTGCGGCCGTTTTTGTGCATGATCGGTGAACCGACCAACATGCAATTCGTTCTGGGGCACAAGGGCAAGGGCTCGTATCGGACCTACTGCCGGGGCCTAGAGGCGCATTCTTCGCTGGCGCCGCTGTCGGTCAATGCCATTCACCTGGCCAGTGACTTCATCGGGGTGTTACGCCAGAGCCAGCAGCAACTGCAGGAACAGGGCGCCCAGGATGCTGATTACGACGTGCCTTACAGCACCGTGCATGTCGGGCAGATCGGCGGTGGCCGCGCGCTGAACATCGTGCCGAACCTGTGCACCCTGGATTTTGAAGTGCGCAACTTGCCGGCGGATGATCTGGAGCAGATTTTGGCGCAAATGCAGGAGCGCGCCGAGGTGATCGTGCGCGAGGCCAAAAAGCTCTCCAGCGTGGCGGCCATCGAGATCGAAACGATCAACGTCTACCCAGGCCTGGACACTCACCCGAGCGTCGAAGCGGTGCGCTTTCTGAAAAACTTCGCGGCACCGGATACCGGTACGGCCAAGGTGTCATTTGGCACCGAAGGCGGGTTATTCAATCAGCGCCTGGATGTGCCGGTTGTGGTCTGTGGTCCGGGCTCGATTGAACAGGCGCACAAGCCGGACGAGTTTATCGAGATCAGCCAGATGGAGGCCGGGGAACGGTTTCTGGGTGGCTTGCTTGGTTCCCTGAAACAGTAGAGAACAACAATGTGGGAGCGGGCTCGCTCCCACAAAAAATCGGGTTTGGCGGACAAATATAAATCTGCCGTTCCACCGCCAATTTCAGCATCCGACACTGTCCGCCAGGCGCTTTCAGCATCCTCGTCCGCCACCTCCCCCTAGACTGGAGCATGTCTCGGATCAGGACTCGACCATGCTCAAGAATCGTTTGAAAGACCCCAGCCTTTTGGCAGAACTAGCTTATGTAGACGGGCAGTGGATTGGCGCCGATGACGGTGCGACGCTGGACGTCATCGACCCGGCCAGCGGTCAGTTGCTCGCGCGCGTGCCGGCGATGCAAGGCGCGGAAACCCGTCGTGCCATTGAGGCTGCGGATAAAGCCTGGCCCGCCTGGCGTGCACGTCCGGCAGCAGAGCGCGCGGCGCTGCTGGAGCGTTGGTATCATGCCATGATCGACAACCTCGACGACCTGGCGCTGATCATGACCTGTGAACAGGGCAAGCCGTTGAACGAGGCCAAAGGCGAAATCCGCTACGGTGCCGGTTTCGTCAAATGGTTCGCCGAGGAGGCCCGACGGGTCTACGGCGAAACCATGCCGGCCCCCAGCAGCGACCGTCGATTGTTGACCCTCAAGCAACCGGTCGGCGTCTGCGCAGCGATTACCCCGTGGAATTTCCCCAACGCGATGATCACTCGCAAGTGCGCACCGGCTCTTGCAGCGGGTTGCCCGATTATCGTCAAGCCTTCGGACCTGACGCCGCTGTCAGCCCTCGCTTTGGCGGTTCTGGCCGAGCGCGTTGGCATTCCGGGCGGGGTATTCAACGTGTTGAGCGGAATGCCCGCCGGCATTGGCGAAGAGCTGACCGGCAACCCGACAGTACGCAAGATTTCCTTTACCGGCTCCACCGCCGTGGGGCGTTTGCTGATGCGCCAAAGCGCTGAACACATCAAACGCTTGAGCCTGGAATTGGGCGGTAACGCGCCGTTCATTGTCTTCGACGATGCGGATCTCGAGCAGGCCATTACCGGGATCATGCTCAGCAAATTCCGTAACGCCGGCCAGACTTGCGTCTGCGCCAACCGGATTCTGGTGCAAGACGGTATCTACGAGCGTTTCGCCCAACGTCTGGTCGAGGAAGTCGGCAAGCTCAATGTTGGCAATGGCCTGCAAGCCGACGTGACCATTGGCCCGTTGATCACCCAGGCGGCCGTGAGCAAAGTCGCGCGGCACATCAACGATGCCCTGAGCCAGGGTGCGCAGTTGCTGTGCGGTACAATTCCCGACGGTGACAGCCAGTTCGTGCAACCCACGGTTCTGGGCGAGGCCCACGCCGGCATGCTGCTGGCTAATGAAGAGACCTTCGGACCGGTGGCTCCGTTGATGCGTTTCACCGACGAAGCCGAAGCGCTCGCACTGGCCAACACCACGCCTTATGGCCTGGGTGCCTACTATTTCACTCAGGATCTGCGTCGCTCCTGGCGTTTCGGTGAGGCGCTGGAGTTCGGCATGGTTGGTCTCAACACCGGGATCATTTCCATGGAAGTCGCGCCGTTCGGCGGTATCAAGCAATCGGGCCTGGGCCGTGAAGGCAGCAAATACGGTCTGGATGAATACCTTGAAGTCAAAGCCTTCCATATCGGCGGGCTGTAATTCACCGACACGAGGAGCCAAAACTGATGAACAAGGTATTCAAGATCGCCGCGATTGCTGGCGATGGCATTGGCAAGGAAGTCCTGCCGGAAGGGCTGAGGGTGCTGGAGCAGGCCGCGAAGAAATGGGCGCTGGACATTAGCATCGAAGTCCTCGACTGGGCGCACTGCGATTACTACTTGGAACATGGGCAGATGATGCCCGAGGACTGGTTCGAACAGCTCAAGGGTTTCGATGCCATCTACTTCGGCGCCGTGGGTTGGCCGGACAAGGTGCCTGACCACATTTCCCTGTGGGGCTCACTGCTCAAGTTCCGCCGCGACTTCGACCAATACGTGAACATCCGCCCGGTGCGGTTGTTTCCCGGCGTGCCATGCCCGTTGGCCGGACGCAAACCGGGGGACATTGATTTCGTGGTGATACGCGAGAACACCGAAGGCGAGTATTCGTCGGTCGGCGGCAAGATGTTCGAAGGCACCGAGCATGAATTCGTACTGCAAGAGTCCGTGTTCACCCGCCGTGGTGTGGACCGGATTCTCAAATACGCCTTCGAACTGGCCCAGACCCGGCCACGCAAGCGGCTGACGGCGGCAACCAAGTCCAACGGGATATCCATCAGCATGCCGTATTGGGACGAGCGCACCGCGTTGATGGCGGCCCAATACCCTGAGATCATTTGGGACAAGCAGCACATTGATATCTTGTGCGCGCGCTTCGTGCTGCAACCGGATCGTTTCGATGTGGTGGTGGCGTCGAACCTGTTTGGTGACATCCTTTCCGACCTTGGTCCGGCCTGTGCCGGAACCATTGGCATTGCGCCTTCGGCCAACCTCGATCCCGAGCGGCGTTTTCCGTCGCTGTTCGAACCGGTGCATGGTTCTGCACCGGACATCTATGGGCAGAACATCGCTAACCCGATTGCGATGATCTGGTCCGGGGCATTGATGCTCGATTTCCTCGGCAATGGTGACGAGCGTTATCGTGCGGCGCACGACGGGATCTTGCAGGCGATCGAGCAGGTGATCGCTGACGGGCCGATTACACCGGACCTGGGCGGGACAGGGTCGACACAGGATGTCGGCAAAGCCATCGCCGACATCCTCTAAACCACCACAAAAGCCTGTAGGAGCGGGCTTGCTCGCGAATGCGGTTTATCAGTCGACATCAGTGTTGGCTGACACACCGCATTCGCGAGCAAGCCCGCACACATTAAGTTTGTGTTTTGCTCAATAACCCTGGTGGCGGTCGATCTGGCCAACCATGGGTTCACCTCGTTCGAACCGCCGGATATTTTCCAGCAACACCCCAAACGCACTTTCAGGCTGGGTCATCGCAGCAATGTGCGGTGTCAGCAGAATTTGCGGATGGCCCCAGAACGGATGATCGGCTGGCGCCGGTTCTTCCTGCAGAACATCCAGTACCGCACCACTGAGCTGCCCGCTGTCCAGCGCCTCCAGCAGATCACTTTCCACCAGATGCCCGCCACGGCCCATGTTGATCAGCGCAGCACCCTGGGGCAGTTGTCGGAACAACTCACGATCGAGAATGCCCTGGGTCTGCGCCGTCAGCGGCAGCACGCACAGCAGAATGTCGCATTGACTGAGAAACGCCGGCAGTTGCTCGCGACCGGCATAGCAATCCACGCCTGGGATGTGATGTGCGCTGCGAGCCCAGCCTTTCAACTTGAACCCCAACGGTTGCAAGGTCGCGAGAATCTGTTGCGCCTGGGTGCCCAGCCCCATCACGCCGACCCGACGCTTGGCCGACGGTTGCAGCATGTGCGCCTGCCAGCAGCGAGCCACCTGCTGCTGACGATAACGCAACATGTCCCGGTGCAGGCTGAGTACGGCAAAACTGGCGTACTCGCACATGCCTGCGGTGATGCCGGGGTCGAGCAGGCGCACCACGGGCAAATCCCCGGGTAATCGAACGAGGTCCAGTTGATCGACCCCGGCGGACAGCGCGAACAACACCTTCAGATTCGGCAGCAAGGTTTTAGTTTCATCCGGTGGCTGCCACGCGGCCAGGTACTCGATGTCCCTGGGGTCGCCAATGTCCGGCCAGGCGCGCCATTCGATATCCGGTGCGTGTTCGGCGAACAGGGTTTTCCACTGTTCGCCGCGCACAGGGTCAGCTTTGTAAAGCAGGGCCATGGTCATTTCCTGAAAGGGTGAAGATGTTCCTATCATCGCGCAACCCCAGCGCAGGATCTGTTGAAAGCACCGGGTTAAACGGGCTACATGCCTTTGGATCGGCAGGACTACAGCATATTCGGCGCGCTGAAGGAATCTGCCGTTTGGCAGGGTAAAAACAGTGGATCCGAATTTCTCAGGCGCCAAGTTCGGCGTAGTTCGTTCCGCGCAGCACGTAATCTGGACACCATCTGCAATCACCTCCGGGCTGCCGGACTCACGATGGGAAATACCATGAACAGCCAAGTCGACCAAACCCCTCATTTGCTCCGTCAGCGCGAACAATTCGTGCCGCGGGGCCTGGTGACCGCTCATCCTTTGGTGATCGATCGTGCCCAAGGTGCCGAGCTGTGGGATGTGGACGGCCAGCGTTACCTGGATTTTGTCGGTGGTATCGGTGTGTTGAACATTGGGCACAACCACCCCAAAGTGGTCGCGGCGGTGCAGTCGCAATTGCAGAAGGTTTCCCATGCCTGCTTCCAGGTCGTTGCCTATAAGCCGTACCTGAATCTGGCCCAGCGCCTGTGCGAAATGATCGGCGGTCAAGAACCCTACAAGGCCGCGTTCTTTACCTCCGGTGCCGAAGCCGTGGAAAACGCGGTGAAAATCGCCCGAGCGCACACCAACCGTTCCGCAGTGATTGCCTTTCGGGGCGGTTTCCACGGGCGCACGTTGTTGGGCACCACCCTCACCGGCATGAGCCAGCCGTACAAACAGAACTTCGGACCCTTCGCGCCGGAGGTCTTCCATACGCCGTACCCCAACGCCTACCGTGGTGTCAGCGGCGAAATGGCGCTTCAGGCGCTGGACGAACTGTTCGCCACACAAGTCGCACCCGAGCGGGTTGCCGCCATCATCATCGAGCCGGTGCAGGGCGACGGTGGCTTTCTCACGGCGCCGAAGGAGTTTCTCCAGAAGTTGCGCGCGCTGACTCACAAGTACGGCATTGTGTTGATTCTCGACGAAATCCAGACCGGGTTCGGGCGTACCGGCAAATGGTTCGGCTTCCAGCACTCGGACATTCAGCCCGACCTGGTGACCGTGGCCAAGAGCCTGGCGGGCGGTCTGCCGTTATCCGGCGTGGTCGGCAAGGCCGAGATCATGGACGCACCGTTGCCCGGCGGCCTGGGCGGCACCTACGGTGGTAACGCGTTGTCCTGCGCGGCGGCACTGGCGGTTATCGAGGCTTACGAAGAGGAACAATTGCTTGCGCGCGGTGAGGCGCTGGGTGAGCAGTTGCGCCAAGGCTTGCTCCGCTTGCAGGAACGCTACCCACAGATCGGCGATGTGCGCGGCACCGGCTTCATGCTGGCGATTGAGCTGATCAAGAATGACGAAGCGCGCACACCTGACGCCGACCTCAATCAGCGGCTGATCGATGAAGCGCGCAAGGGTGGGTTGCTGGTGATCAAGTGTGGCGTGCATCGCAACGTGATGCGGTTCCTCGCACCCTTGGTGGCGACCTCGGCCCAGATCGATGAAGCGCTACAGATTCTGCAAACGGCTTTGGCACGGGTATTGAACTGACGTGCTACCCGCTCCGGGACGGTGTCGCCAGGCATCGCCTGTGAGCGCTTATGGAGCATGGATTGATGGAATGCATCATTGGAGGCTGTGTACACCATGGGGCTGACTGATTATCAAGCGCTGCTCATTGACTGCGATGAAGTCTTGGTCGACCGCGACTCAGGGGTCTGGGCCGCGTTGCAACCGCTGTTGGACAGTCGGGGCGGGCAGCCGGACAAGGAGCAGGTGCTGGCTGAATACAACGAGGTGGTGCGGGCGCTGTATCCACGCTTTGGTGAGCTAGGCTTCAGTGGATTGCTGTGTTTCGCCCATCGTCAGTTGGCCGAGCGCTGGGGGCTCAAAGCCAGTTGGGAAGAGGGCATGAGCTTCGCACGCTCGGCGGCTGGCTGGTCGCTGTTCGAAGATGCACCGGGTGCGATGTTGTACCTGCGCAAGTTCTACCGGCTGCTGGTCAAGGGTGACCGGGATGCCGAGGATCGCGGACTACTCTGCGAGCGGCTGGGGATCGTGGCCGACGATTTCATCTCCCTGGCCAGCGACCCGTTGAAGGACCCGGATTGGTTGCTGGCCAACGATCTCGAGCTGGCCGGGATCCTGCTGGTGACCCGGCCGTCCGCCAGTGACGCGGCGGATACCGACGTGTGCCTGATCTGTCGCGGACGGCGCCAGCAACCCACGCAGTGTGCCACGGCGTATTGCATCAACAGCATGGCTGATCTGGTCGCTCAGCATCAGCTGTCTTTACGGCGCTGATTTTGCTAGAAGATTGTCTTACAAATGGCAGTCACGAGGTACGCAATGGAAGGTTTAGTCAAACTGGACCGCATCGACATCAGCATCCTGGTAGAGCTGCAGAAAGACGGGCGCATGACCAATGTCAGCCTGGCCGATGCCGTGGGGTTATCGGCAAGCCCCTGTCTGCAACGGGTCAAGCGGCTGGAGTCGGCCGGCTACATCTCCAGCTACAAGGCGCACTTGAACTTGGCGAAGATCACCGAGTCGGTGACGATCTTCACGGAAATCACCTTGAGCGACCACAAGCGCGAAGACTTCGCCAAGTTCGAGTCGAACATTCGCCTGGTGGATGAAGTGCTCGAATGCCATCTGATCAGCGGTGGCTACGATTACCTGGTGCGCTTCATGACCCGCAGTATCCAGCACTATCAGGAAGTGATCGAAAGCTTGCTGGATAAGAACATCGGTATCTCCAAATACTTCAGTTACATCGTCATCAAATCCCCCGTGCTCAAGGACGGCGTGCCGCTGCGCAAGCTGCTGCGGCACTGAAACGCCCTCCATACCAACACAAATCCTTCCCTGTAGGAGCGAGCTAACTCGCGAAAAACGTCAACGTTAACGCGGACATCCTGAATGAACGCGATGACCTGAAGTTTTTCGTCGGAACGTCGCCCGGAGCGAGCTCACGCCTACGGATATGTGAATTCTCTGGGCGGCTCCCGCAATTGGTTTTGCAGTGCGCAATGCACCGTGTTTGGACATCACCTCGCTTAAACCCGCAAACCTGCCTCATCCTCGCGCAAGCCGCATAAACATCTGTTTCGACCGGCAAAAACAGTTTCCGATTGCCTCGCCGACGTCTTTTTCGGAGCAAAGCGCCAAAGTCTCTGCGTTGTAATGCGTACAGAGAGTGGGACGCGGTTTGTGAAGTCGCTGATTTCGGGAGGATGAATCGTCAGCAAAAAACCGTTCATTAACACCAATCGGAGCCAAAAAAAATGCGAATGAGCAACGCAAAAGCACTATTGGGTTACAGCGTCTTCCTGCTGGCCGGCAGCAGCGAGGCGCACCAGATCTGGTACGAGCAAGCCCCGGGGCAAGCCCTGTCCTTGTACTACGGCGAGTATGACAAAAACATGTTGGAGGTCACACCGGGCGGAATGGACCGGTTCCGGCAACTCAACGGCTGGTCGGTCGGCGACAAATCCCGGCCGTTGAGCCTGACCTTGCAGCGTCAGGGCTTTGCAGTGGCCCATCAGGGCAAGAGCGATGATTCGCTGCTGGCCCAGGACCCGCATTATCCGATCTTCGATCTGCATGAGGCGGACAAGGCACTGAAGACTTACTGGACGCCCGCCACCCGTTGGGTCGGCGATTTGCGCGCGCGTACCCCGGAGCTGACCCTGGATATCGTACCTACCGGCCAAGTCGAAGGTAGCAAGGCACAATTCCAAGTCTTCTATTCGAAAAAACCATTGGTGGATCAAGAAGTTAAACTCGAGATCGGCTCGGGCGAAGTTGTGACCCTGCGCACCGACAAAACAGGCAATGTTAACTTCGATTTGCCCTGGCAGGGAACGTATGTGGTGGCTGTCGAATACAAAGATCGCACCTCCGGTGAACGCGTAAGCCCCGATGGCAAGACCGAGCCGTATGATCTGAAGAGCTTCAGCTCAACGCTTTCATTCTATCGGGTGCAGGGCAAGCCTGCGTTGCCACGGGCACCGTCACAGTTGCCGGCCTCCGAAGTCGCCCGGTTGAAAAAACAAGCCTGATATCGCCCCCGCAGGAGTCACCACTATGTCCCAATCTTCAGGATTGGCCGGGCAGGCGGGAAGTATTTCCCCGGCACTGGCTACCTCCGCTGTAAAAACCAACACGCGGATGCTGGCGATCGATGCCTTGCGTGGGTTCGTCATGCTGTTGATGCTGATTGACCATGTACGGGAAACCTTCCTGCTGCACCGCCAGGTCACCGACCCGATTGACGCTTTAAGCGTGACGCCGGACCTGTACTTCACCCGGATGCTTAGTGAGATCTGCGCCCCGGTGTTTATCTTCCTTACTGGCCTCTCGGCCTGGCTCTATAGCCAGAAACACACCGCCCGTGAAACCTCGGTGTTCCTGCTCAAGCGCGGGCTCTTCCTGGTGTTTTTGGAAATTACCTTTGTGTGTTTCGCCTGGAACGCCGAGTTTCCACCCAAGACCCTCTGGTTGCAGGTGATCTGGTGCATCGGCATTTGCATGATCGTGCTCGCCGGGTTGCTGCACTTCAAGCGTAGCTGGCTGATTGTGCTCGGGGTGGCCATCGTTGCCGGGCATAACCTGCTCGATAACGTGACAGTGGGACCGGAGTCGCCGTTCTTTGTGCCGTGGTCGATCCTGCATCAACGGGTGTTCATCGACATCACCGAATTCACCCGGGCTCGCACCACATACCCGGTGTTGCCGTGGATCGGGGTGATTCTGTTGGGCTGGGCCATCGGGCCATGGTTTGGCAAGGACATGTCGCCGACCGAGCGAATGCCCCGCCTGGTCAAGCTAGGCGTTGGTCTGCTGGTGGCGTTTGTGTTCATCCGTTACCTGAATGTCTATGGCGAGAAACCTTGGGTGCAGACCGGTGATTCGTTGCGCACTTTCATGAGTTTCATGAGCGCGAAGAAGTACCCGCCGTCGCTGATGTTCCTGATGCCAACCCTGGGTTTGGGGCTGCTCCTGCTGGCGTTGTTCGAGAAAATGCAGGATCGCTGGTCCACCGCGACGCTGGCTATATACGGTGGAGCGCCGATGTTCTTCTATTTGCTGCACTTGTATGTGCTCAAGGCCATGTATCTGGTATCGGTCGCCATTTGGGGTACCAATCAAGGCGCGTACTACGGCTTCGATGACCTGCCCATGGTGTGGTTGTGGAGTGCGATTCTCGGGGTGTTGCTGTTCTTCCCGACACGCTGGTTCGCCGCCCTCAAGCAGCGCCGTCGCGACATCGCGATCCTTAAGTATCTCTGATCCATCCAACGGTGTCCCCCGTTCGGCGGGACACCTTGCAGACCCCAGAACTCTGTGGAGTTGCACTGTGAACACCTTATCGACGCATACCCTGCTATTGGCATTGGGCGGGCAGTCTCTGCTTGCCTGCGCTTCAGAGCAAGACAACGCCAAAGGCTTTGTCGAAGACAGTCAGTGGAGCCTGCTCAATCGCAGCGTCTACGACCGTCGGGACTATGAACACGGCTCACGGAGTAACGGTGCGCGCAATGCATTCAAGCCTCGCGCCCAGCGTAGCGAGCTCGCCGAAGAATGGGGCTACGGGCTGATGGCCGACGTCGCCTCCGGCTTCACTCCTGGCACCGTAGGTTTCGGCATCGATGCCCACGTCTATTCCGGCTGGGAACTGGACAGCGGAGGCGGGCGGGCCGGCAAGGCGCGGCTGCTCGGCGTGGATAATGACGGCCATCCGAAGAAAGAGATCAGTCGCGGTGGCGCCGTGGCCAAATTGCGCTTCTCCTCAACTGAATTGCGTTACGGCGAACAACGGGTAAAAACCCCGGTGTTTGGCTCATCCGACAGCCGTTTGCTGCCCGAAACCGCCACCGGCTGGCTGCTGACCAGTCGCGAAATGCCCGCTACCACGCTGTACGGCGGGCATTTCAATGAAAGTACCGACCGCAATGCCACCAGTCACGACCAGGGGTTCGTGGTCAACTATTCCAACGGCAAGCAGGGCAACAGCTTCGACCTGGTCGGTGTGCGCAACACATCACTCAAAGGGCTCAGTGCCAGTTTGTTCAGCGCGCTATACGACGACACCTGGCGTCAGCAGTACCTAGGTGCGGTCTACACCCAACCGATAGTGGAAGGCCAGGATCTGACCTTCGACCTGAATCTGTACCGTACTCAGGACACTGGCAAAGCCTTGTCCGGTCGGATCGACAACACCACCTGGAGTTTTCTGACGACCTATAAGGCTGGCTCACACAGCTTCGGCGTGGGCTATCAGAAAGTCGACGGTGACACGCCTTACGACTATGTCACCCGTGGAGCGATTTACCTGAGCAATGCCGTCGCGCTGTCCGACTTCAACGCGCCGCAGGAAGCATCCTGGCAAGCCCGTTACGACCTGAACATGGCCGGCTACGGCATTCCCGGCCTGACCTTCGGTGCACTCTATGTGCGCGGCAGCGGCATCGACGGTAGCCACATGGACCCCAACGGCGGTTACACATGGCTAGGGTACGGGCAGGGAGGTAAACACTGGGAGCGGGATCTTCAGGCCAGGTATGTGGTGCAGTCGGGGGGGGCGAAGAACCTCGCGTTTAACCTGCGCCACGCGGCCCATCGGGGCAATGCTGCACAGGCGGAGCTGGATGCGAATCAGATTCGTCTGGCGGTTGAGTATCCGCTGGGTGGGAGGTTCTGAAAGAGGTGCGTAACGTGCTCAGAGGATTGTGGTAGTTGCAAAGCAAAAGGGGGGAGGACAGCTAACGCTCCCCCCTATTGTGTGCGTTTTGTGTTTATTCACCAAAGCCAACGATGGCTTTGGTTTCCAGATACTCTTCAAAGCCGTAGACACCAAATTCACGACCATTGCCGGATCGTTTGTAGCCACCGAAAGGCGCCATTGGATTCCAGGCGGGGTGGTTCAGCAGCACTTGTCCAGCGCGGATGCGAGAGGCTACAGCACGTGCACGATCGAGGTTCTGTGATTGAACATGAGCGCTCAGTCCATACACCGTATCGTTTGCGATAGCGACAGCCTCATCGATCGTTTCATAGGCAATGATGCAGAGTACCGGCCCAAAGATTTCTTCCTGGGCGATACGCATGGAAGACTCTACCTCGGAGAAAACAGTCGGCCGAGCGTAGAAGCCCGTTTCATGGCCCGGTACGCGACCGGGACCGCCGCAAACGAGTTTTGCACCCTCATTAAGGCCCGCCTCGATCATTGCTTGCACGCGCTTGTATTGGCTCTCGTTGGCGATCGGACCGAGTACCGTATCTTCCGATTGTGGATCACCCACGATGATCGCATTGGCGGTCGCGGCAGCCAGCGCTTCGACCTCCGCCAGCCTGTCCTTTGGCACGATCATTCTGGTCGGGGCGCTGCACGATTGTCCGACGTTGCGAAACGCAGTCATCACGCCCAGTGGCACGACTTTGGCGAAGTCGGCATCGGGCAGCAGCACGTTTGGTGATTTACCTCCCAGTTCTTGAGTGACGCGTTTGACTGTATGGGCGGCCGCTTGTGCCACCAGCGCGCCAGCGCGGTTCGAGCCAGTGATCGAAATCATATCGATATCGGCATGCGCAGCGATGGCTTCGCCGACCTCGGGACCACTGCCATTCACCAGGTTGAAGACACCCGCTGGCAGGCCTGCATCGTGGACCAGTTGTGCGAAAAGCAGGGCGCTCAGTGGCGACAGCTCGCTGGGTTTGAGGACCACTGTGCATCCGGCAGCGATAGCCGGGGCTACTTTCGCGGTGATTTGATAGAGCGGCCAATTCCACGGCGTGATGAGACCGCAGACGCCGATGGGTTCGCGTACAATCGCTGTGCTGCCTTCAACCGTCTGAAAGTTATAGGTGGACAGAAGATCACGGGCGACCCGTACGTGTTCGGCCGCCAAAGGCACTTGCATGGCCCGTGAGAAACTGATCGCCGCACCCATTTCCAGAGAGAGGGCCTGTGCAAGTTCCTCTTTGCGTTCAAGGATGAGGTCGTAGATCTTTCCAAGAAAAAGTGCGCGCGATTCTGCGCTGGAGGCAGCCCAACCTGGAAACGCAGCACGGGCCGCAGCCACTGCCCGATCAACATCCCCGGCAGTCCCCCGTGCGACCTCTGCGACAACGACTTCACTGGCCGGATTGACCACCGGCAAGCTCGCAGGGCTTGCCGGGGAAGACCAGCGACCGTTGATATAAAACTGGTGAGACGTTTGTGGATCAACGCGGTAGCTATTCGAAGATTGAGTTGTCATCCAGCTAGCTCCTTGGAGCGGAAATAGGCGCTGCGAACAGCAGAGCGGGAGAGATTGCGAGTCAGGGCAGCGCTGTGGCAGCCAACACATCCCCAGGGCCCTGTCATCTCAATAAACTAGCAAAAGAGCTCAGGCAAAATATGCCGTTGTTTTAGTCGGCAAGGGATAATCTGCTGTATCTCACGGGCTAACTTTGTATCTGTGCAGTAAAGCCCTTCATCGCCCTATGAAACCCTTTCCGGCAACGGTGATCGTTAGTCGATAGATTGAGTAATCAGCGCGAACTGCTTGATTTCATTGCATGATTTCGGGGGAGTTCCACGAACCATACGCGGTGCTCTGTCGACGCATTGCAATGCCCAGGTCCTCTAGCCAGCCGGTCAACCCGCAATCGCTCAGAATGTCGAAACGAACGCGCCAGGTATCAAGTGCAAAAGGCGGTTAGTCAGCGCTTGGCCTGCTCTAGATTTTTGGCGACAACCGGACCAATGATGTGGCCACGGTCAAGACGACGGAGTAAGGCATTGCCTTTTAGCTGTCCACCTACGTCAATGCCGGCCACGTATTCGGCCATCGGGAGAAAATCGTTAGGTGCCGTGGTGCGGTCAAGGCCACTACCCGCATTGGCTCATTCAATCAGCCTTGGGTAATCGGTCGGGCCTAATACGCAACAATGCGAGCCCTTGATCAACGGGATCAACGCCGGTGTTTTTGGTACACCTTGATGCTGTTGGATTCGCGCGAAGTCGACGAAGCCCATGCTTGCATAGAGCGGTGTGCCCAACTCCGTGGCAGTGAGAATCGGTGTGCGGGGCGCAGTAGCCTCCAGACACAAGTTCATCTCGCAAAGCTGCCGCTCGACCGGATCAAACAAAGGATGTAAACCGACGATAGTGCCAAGGCTGCGCAACAGGCAAGCATCGCGGATCGGCATTGAAACCGGAACCACGCCGTAAGAGACGATTTGCAAGGGCGGCAAGCACGATCAGTACCGGTGTACAGTACGGGAGACGCCGCTGAAGCACCGGCAATCCGATGATCAACATCCCTGCAACTGGCCGAATACTCGACCTTGTTCCACCGGAAACAGTACACCGCAACGATCTCTACCATGGGCGGCAGTAGCGGGCCTTTTACTTGGGGAATTGACATGTTGGGCTTCGCTGAGGGGAGATAAAAATCGCTATTTTTGTCTCTGCGCTTCCCTCAGAAGTTGTGCCATGGTCGGGGCATCATGTTGGCGCCGACGCCGAACTGACCCAGTGGTTCAATTTGGCGTCGGCGCCTACAGGCATCGCCGTCAGGTTTGATCGTGACGACAGAAAAGCCCTCCCAAAAGGGAAGAAAAGTATTAATATCGCGCACAAGAACGCCGGTTTTTTAGATGTGTTTGCTCGCACGAACATCATCCATCAAATCGGCGTTCTTGTTTCTGTGTTTCCCGGGATTCCGTGAAGAACCTTTTTTTGTGCCTGCCATTCAGCTCGGCGCTCCCTGTGCGGCCTCGGCGTGGAGGGGCGCGATGGGGCGTCGACCGAGGAAAATGAGCACCGCCGCGGCCGTCAGCAAGGTGACGCCCGCCAGCAGTTGCAACAAGTTGTTGAAGCCGGCGATATAGGCCGTGCGCAACACCGCCACGGGCAGGCTCGCACTGGCGTGCTGCACATTGCCCATGACCAGGCTCTGCGCAATGACGGAAACGTCCAGCGCCGTGTGCTGCGGCAGATGATGCGCAACCAAGGCGCTCAACACCGCCAGGGTGACCGCCAGCGCCACACCCTCACTGGCCACGCGTGTGGTATTGAAAATCCCCGCCGCCATACCCGCACGTTCTTTGGGAACCACGCTGATCGCCAGCCCGTCCATCAAGCCCCATGGCAACCCGGTGCCGATGCCGATGATCAGCATCGCGACCACTGTCTGCCACGACTGGCCGACCTGAACCAGGCTCAGCGCATACAAGCCCGCCGCCGCGATCAGCAGGCCAATGGCGCACAGCACGCCCGCCGACAGCCAGCGCGTGAGCGTCGCCGCGAGCATCGGCACCCCCAGCATGGGCGCCGACAGTGCGAGCATCATCAAGCCTGCCTCGGACGCGCCGTGGCCTTCGACGCCGATAAAGCGCAGCGGCAGCAACACGATCAGGACGATGTAGCAGTAACAGGTGCCGATCGGCAGCAGTTGCACGCCAAGGAAGCGCGCAAAGCGAAACAGCTGCAGGTCGAGCATCGGGTGGCGGACGCGATGTTCAACGAGGATAAACACCAGCAGCAACACGGTGGCGGCCGCCAGCAGGTACCGTGTGCTCGCCGCGCCCCAACCCTGTTCCGGCGCGAGGATGACCGCTGTGGTCAAGCTCACCAGCATGGCCGAAAACGTCAGCACGCCGGCCGTGTCCAGGCGCAGTGCCCGGGGATCGCGGCTTTCTCGCAGGGTCGGCGCGGCGAGCATGAGCGAGAGGCCTGCCAGCACGGCCGTGCCGAGGAAAATCGCGCGCCAGCCCCACTGTTCGATCAGCAGCCCCGACAACAGCGGGCCAAACGCCAGCCCCGCGCCGAAGGTGGTGCCCAGCAGGCTGAAGGCGCGCGTGCGCGCATGCCCGTCAAATTCCTGGGCCAGCGCCGCACAACCGCTGGCCAGCGCGATGGCCGCCGCGACGCCTTGCAGTGCGCGCAAGGCATCCAGCCAGAGCATGCCCGGTGCCACCGTCAGCCACAGGGAGGCGCCAGTAAACAGTGCCATGCCCCATAAAAACAGGCGTTTGCGCCCATAGCGGTCGGCGAGGGTGCCGGCCGCCATCAACAAGCTGCCGAAGCTGAGCATGAACGCGTTGGTGATCCACGCCAGTTGCGTGGGGTGGGCGGCGAATGTCTGGCCGATAAATGGCGTGGCGACAGCGCCGCCGGTAAAGCTCATGGGCAACACCAACGCCGCCAGGCAAATCGCGGCCAGGATGGCATGGCGGCCCGGGGCGGGCAGGGTCTCGGTGGTGGTGTGCATGGGGGGATTCCGGCTGTTTTATGAAGACAAAGACTCTAGGCAGGATGCAATCGTCGATAAACAGCCTTACATTCCACTCATAACGGACTGACTGGATGTAATAGCGTGACGGATAATCTCAGCGGCGTGATCGCCTTCGTCAAAACGGCAGAAGCCCTCAGCTTCGTGGGGGCAGCGCGGGCACTGGGGGTTTCCGCCTCGGCGGTGGGCAAGAATGTCGCCAAACTCGAAGCCTCGCTGAATGTGCGCCTGCTGCACCGCAGCACGCGCAAAGTCGGCCTGACCGCCGAAGGTCAATTGTTCTACGAGCGCTGTCGGAAAATTCTCGACGACCTGCACGACGCCCGCGCCATGCTTTCCCATGCCATACAAGCGCCCCGTGGCAAGTTGCGCGTCAGCCTGCCGACCATCGGCTACCGCTTTCTCTTTCCGCATATGCTCGCGTTCAGGCAGACCTACCCGGAGATCGAGCTGGAACTGGATTTCAACGACCACCTGGTGGATGTGATTGAGGAGGGCTTCGACGTGGTGATCCGCAGCGGCGGCCTGGCCGATTCGAGCTTGATGGCCCGCAAGCTGGGGCCGTTCAGGTTTGTGCTGTGTGCATCGCCCGCGTATCTGCGCGAGCACGGACGGCCGGCAACCCTCGCCGATCTTGAGCGCCACCCATGCCTGCGTTATCGGTTTGCCACCACCGGCAAGATCATGGACTGGACGTTGTCCGCCAACCCCGCGATCACGGCGTTGCGCTTGCCCACGGCGCTGACGTTGAACAATATGGAAGCCATGCTCAGCGCCGCCGTCGATGGCCACGGCATTGCCTACGTGCCGGACTTTCTCGCCCGCGAGGCGCTCGCCCAAGGGCAGTTGGACACCGTGTTGGAGGGCCATTGCGAGGACGAGGGCCAGTTCTGGGCGTTGTGGCCGTCCAGCCGCCATCTCTCGCCGAAAATCCGCGTGTTCGTGGACTTCGCCGCCGCGCGCCTGTTCACAACCCGACCAACCGGTAGCCCACCTGCAACTCGGTAATGAAGTACTGCGGCTGCGCCGGGTCGGCCTCGAGTTTTTGCCGCAAATGCGCCATGTGTACACGTAGGTAGTGGGCGCGGTCGACGTAGTCCAGGCCCCACAC